>Ga0207684_10000034_pt1 | contig 291009 bp, 291 predicted proteins | sample KBSK5501metaG_FD_184342 | JGI IMG/M metagenome (GOLD analysis project Ga0207684, IMG submission 184342) | Corn, switchgrass and miscanthus rhizosphere microbial communities from Kellogg Biological Station, Michigan, USA - KBS K5-50-1 metaG... | ecosystem: Host-associated > Plants > Roots >... | reverse complement strand
CACCGACGACGGCCAGCTCATCCGAGCTCTAACCCTTGACCCGACCCGCAACTACCAGCCACTCGGCGGACGGTGGCCTGCGCACAATGTCTTGCAACAGGCGAGAACGATGTCCTGAGAGAGGACACGAGAGCCGACGGTGGGATTCGAACCCACGACCTGCCACTTACGAGGCGGCTGCTCTGCCAGCTGAGCTACGTCGGCGCGACTTTGAGACCCAATTTTGGCTACGTCGCGAGGGCCTAGGCTAACATCGGATGGGGATGCGAACGCTCGACGTCGAACGACTTGCGACCGGTGATTATTCGCTGATCAAGCCACTGCTGGTCGAGCTGCACCTTAGCGAACAGGTCCACTACTCCGACCATCCTCAGCTGCCGCGCGAGGAGATCGAGCGGCACCTGACCCAGGTCCCGTCAGCGTTCCGCGGCGAGAACGTCATCTACGCCGTCCGCGACGAGGTGGGGCAGGTCGTGGGCTTCTGCTGGATCGTGCTCTACGACCCCGGGACGGGTCTCGAAGGCGAGGTCGCGGAGCTCTACGTCTCGGAGGCCCACCGTGGTCGCGGCATCGGCGAGATGCTGGTGCGTCAGGCGGTGAGGCTTTTCTCCGAGCGGCTCGTCACCCTCGCGTACGTCTGGACTCGCCCCGACAACGAAGCGGCCGTCAGGCTCTACAGGTCGGCCGGCTTCGAGCCCAACCGCCAGCTTGTCATGACCTGGTACCCGCTCGACCCGACCAGTTAGACAGACCCGCCAACCTACTATCAACTCATGCGAGCCATCGTGGCCGTCGCGGCCGGCCTGGTCGTGACCGTCCTCGTCGCCACCGGCGTCACGCTGGTCGTGCTGCGTTACCAGGCGCGAACCAACAACCAGCAGGTGAACCTGCGCAGCGGGGTGACGATCTCGCAGGACTCCGCCATCGTGCAGGCCGCCGCCAAGGCCAGGCCGGCGGTCGTGAGCATCGTCACCCAGCGTCAGCCGGCAATCCTCCACGGCTCGGGGTTCCTGGCGACGAGCGACGGCTACATCGTGACCAACATCAACGTCATCGCCGGCGCCAACGGGATGACAGTGCTCGTGCCCGGCGACTCGAAACCGCATGACGCTCGGCTCGTCGACTACGACTGCCAGACCGGCGTCGCCGTGGTGAAGATCGACCAGGTCAGCGGCCTGCCGACGCTGGGCTTCGCCGACCCCACCGCCCTTGCCCAGGGCCAGGTGATAGTTGCCGTGGGCGGTCCCGCCGCTGGTGGTGCGGTGACGCCGGGATATGTCAGCGCGATGCACCGCATCGCCTCAGGCAAGGACCCTTTGAACATCGGGCACACCATCCAGTTCAGCGACACGATCCAGACCAGCGTGGCGATCGACGACGGCACGTCGGGCGGTCCTCTGCTGAACGTCGGGAGCCAGGTGGTCGGAGTCGCGATGGTGTCGCCATCGGCGAACGGCTTCGGCCTGAACGTCGCCGACATCCAGGACGACGTCCAGCAGATCCTGTCGTCGACGGGGCAGGTCACCGTCGCCTCGATCGGCGCGGCGACCGCCGACATCTCGCCCGAGAACGCGGCGCTCAACGGCGTTCCGGAGGGCAGCCAGCTGGTGTCAGTCGACAGGTCGGGCCCGTCCGCCGCCGCCGGCCTGCAGGCCGGCGACGTGATCACGCAGCTCGACGACGTGCGTATCGATGCGGCGCATCCTCTTTCGCTCCTGCTCCGCTCGCGCTTCCACGCGAGCCAGCGCGTCACGGTCACCTACTCGCGAGGCACGAGCTCGACCCAGGCGGAGCTGACGCTGGCCTCTCGGCACCCGAGCTGCGGATGACGTCTGTGCTGTCGGGAGGCGTGCGCGAGCGGATCAAAGACGCGCTGCACCAGGCGGTTCGAGGGCTGGGTGTCGACGGGGAAATTCCGGACCTCGAGCTCGGGCGCGCGAAGACGTCGGAGCACGGCGACTACGCGAGCTCCGCCGGGATGAAGCTCGCTCGGGTTCTGAGGTCGCGCCCCGATGAGATCGCCGCACGGCTGGCCGCGGAGATCGTGGTCCCCGACGGGGCCGCGACCGCGGAGGCCGAGAAGGGATATGTCAACTTCCGGCTGAGCGACGACTGGCTGCGCCGGCTCGTGACGCATGTCGCTCCTGGCTACGGACGGCGCGACATCGGCCACGGCGAACGCCTGCAGGTGGAGTTCGGCAGCGTGAACCCGACTGGGCCGCTGCACATCGGGCATGGCCGCGGCGTGACGTTGGGCGATTCGCTGTGCCGGATCCTCGAGTTCACGGGGCACTCCGTCCAGCGGGAGTACTACGTCAACTCGGACAACTCCCAGACCCGGCGATTCGGCGCATCCGTGTACGCCCGGCTGCATGGCAAGGAGCCGCCCGAGGGCGGGTACACGGGAGATTACGTGACTGAGCTGGCGGAGATGGCGCGACGCGATCTGCCAGGCATCGAAAACCTCCCCGAGGAGGAGGCCGAGCCGAAGCTGCGGATGTACGCGATCGACAAGATGGTCGAGCGAATCGAGGCGACGGTCGCGCGCCTGAACGTGCGCTACGACGAGTGGTACTACGAGAACAAGCTCTGGGAGTCCGGCCTGCCCCAAAAGGCGATCGAGAGGCTGCGTGAGTCGGGCCACATCAAGGAGCGCGACGGCGCGCTGTGGTTCGGTGAGCCGGACGACGAAGAGGAAGACCGGGTGGTGATTCGAGCCAACGGTCAGCCGACGTACTTCGCGTCCGACCTCGGTTACCTGCTGAGCCGCTTCGAGCAGCGCGGCTTCCACCGGGTGATCGAAGTATGGGCGGCGGACCACCATGGCTACGTGCCGCGTATGAAGTCGGCGGCGGCGGCGCTGGGATTCGACCCCGCGATGCTCGTGATCATCCTCCACCAGATGGTCAACCTCAAAGAGGGCAAGATGTCCAAGCGTGCCGGGCGCTTCGTCACGCTCGACGAGCTGGTCGACAGGGTCGGCTCGGACGCCGTCCGCTACTTCTATCTGTTGCGGTCCCCCGACACCACGATGGAGTTCGACCTCGAGCTGGCCGTCACCCAGAGCAGCGAGAACCCGGTCTACTACGCGCAGTACGCGCACGCGCGACTGTCGAACGTCGAGGTCGCGGCCGCCGAGCGGCACCCGAGCCTGCCGGAGACGCCCGACGTCTCCTTGCTCGTGCATCCATGGGAGCTCGACGTGGCGCGCCAGCTTGCCTTCTGGCCTGACATCGTGGAGGACGCGACCGCTCTGCTCGAGCCCCATCGCATTCCTTATTACGTGCATGACCTCGCGACTGCGGTCCATCGCTTCTATCACGCGGGGAATGCACAGAGTGAATACCGCGTCGTCGTCGACGACGTGGCGTTGACAAGGGCGCGGCTGGAGCTGTGCCGGGCGGCGCGTCACACTTTGAAGACCGCGCTCGACCTGATGGGCGTGAGCGCGCCAGAGCGGATGTAAATACGTAAGGAGAGGCCATTGGACGTCACCTGGCTTGGACACGGCTGTTTCAGGCTGCGCGGTCGCGGCGCGGCGGTGGTCACCGACCCCTACCCGCCCACGATCGGGCTGAAGCTCTCGCGAATGGACGCGGAGGTCGTGACGATCAGCCACGAGCACGACAACCACAACTTCACACAGGTCGTCCGCGACGGCGCCTACGAGATTCGGGGACCGGGCGAGTACGAGGTGGCGGGCGTCAGCGTGATCGGCGTCCCGACCTACCACGACGCCGAGAAAGGCGCCAAGCACGGCCGCAACACCGTCTATCTGATCGAGATCGACGACGTGCGCGTCTGCCACCTGGGCGACCTCGGGCACAAGCTGGACGACGTCGAATCCGAGGCGGTTGCCTCGCCCGATGTGTTGCTGGTACCGGTCGGGGGCCAGGCGACGATGAACGCGGCGCAGGCCGCGGAGGTGGTCCGCCAGCTCGAGCCGCGCTACGTGGTGCCGATGCATTACGCGATCCCCGGTTTGAAGCTCCAGCTCGACCCGATCGACCGCTTCCTGAAGGAGATGGGGGTCGCTACGTCGGAGCCGCAGCCGAAGCTGGCGGTGCAGAAGTCGTCGGGCGCCGACTACGAGACCAGGGTGGTAGTCCTCGAGCCGAAAGCGGAAGTCAAGGTTTAGCGCTCGCCATCTCGGCGTCGCCGAGTGTGCGCTCCGTTGGCCATCACTGCGACCTGATACCTCACACACCGCACTCTCGGCGTTAACAACGAGGCCGCGGTGCGCACATTTAGAGGCCGGTTTGAACTCGAAACGCTGTTGAACGTTTAACTCGGGTGCGGTTCTAGGTAACATTTGAAAAACCGCCCTGGAGGTCGTCTATGTCGAAGTACGTTTTCGTGACCGGGGGTGTCGTTTCCTCTCTAGGTAAGGGCATCACTGCGGCGTCGATCGGGAACATCCTGAAGGCCCGCCACCTCACCGTCTCCTTGCAGAAGCTCGACCCCTACCTCAACGTCGACCCAGGAACCATGAGCCCTTATCAGCACGGCGAGGTTTTCGTCACCGACGACGGCGCGGAAACCGACCTCGACCTGGGGCACTATGAGCGGTTCGTCGACGAGAACCTGACGGTCGCCTCCAACGTGACCACCGGGAAGATCTACCAGGACGTGATCGCCCGCGAGCGGCGCGGGGACTACCTCGGCGCCACGGTGCAGGTCATCCCGCACGTCACGAACGTGATCAAGGAGAAGATTCTCCGGGCGGCCAAAGACCCGCAGGCCGACGTGGTCGTGGTCGAGGTCGGCGGCACCGTCGGCGACATCGAGAGCCTTCCGTTCCTCGAAGCGATCCGGCAGCTGAAGAACGACCTCGGCCGGCAGAACGTCTTCTACGTCCACTGCTCGCTGGTCCCCGTCGTGCGCGGCCAGGAGATGAAGACGAAGCCGACGCAGCACTCGGTCCAGGCCCTGCGCGCGATCGGCATCCAGCCGGACGCGATCATCTGCCGCTCCGAGCTGCCCATCGACAACGACCTGAAGGAGAAGATCGCGCTGTTCACCGACGTGCCGCGCGAGGCGGTGGTCTCGGTGCCAGACGTGCAGTCCATCTACGAAGTGCCGTTGATGCTCGAGGCGTCAGGGCTCGGCAAGGTCATGGCGAAGCACTTCGAGCTCGACGAGGCATCGCATGTTCTGAATCTCGAACCGTGGATTCAGCTGGTGGACCGGATCAAGCACCCGAGGGCCTCGGTGCCGATCGCGATCGTCGGCAAGTACATCCAGCTGCCTGACGCGTACTTGAGCGTCATCGAGTCGCTGCGCCATGCCGGCATCCACCACGGCCTGGCGATCGACATTCGATGGGTCTCCTCCGAGAAGCTCGACGCGGGGGACAGCTCGCCGCTGATGGGCGTCGCCGGCATCGTGGTTCCGGGAGGGTTCGGCTACCGCGGCATCGAGGGCAAGGTCCTGGCCTCGCGCTACGCGCGACACAACCGGATCCCGTATCTCGGCCTTTGTCTGGGCATGCAGTGCGCGGTGATCGATTTCGCGCGCGAGAAGCTGGACGCGCCCGACGCCAACTCCACCGAGTTCGCCGCCTTCACCTCCACGCCCGTGATCGACCTCATGCCCGAGCAGCGCAACGTCGACCAGATGGGCGGCTCGATGCGGCTAGGCCTGTATCCGTGCAGGCTGACGCCGGGTTCGCTCGCGCACAAGGCGTATGGGGAAGAGGTGGTCTACGAGCGACACCGCCACCGGTTCGAGTTCAACAACGAGTACCGCGAGGTCATGAACGAGGCCGGGATGAACTTCACCGGGCTTTCCCCGAACGGGCGGCTGGTGGAGATCGTCGAGCTCGCCGACCACCCGTGGTTCGTGGCGAGCCAGTTCCACCCCGAGTTCCGCTCAAGGCCGAACCGGCCGCACCCGCTGTTCCGCGATTTCGTGCGGGCGGCTTTCCTCCAGAGCGGCATCGACCAGATGGAGCTGCGTCCCGCGGAGCTGCTGGAAGAGCCCGAGAGCTAGGGAGCCAACCATGGACGATCCGAGGAGAGTTTCACGCGGCACCTCCGGGCCTACGGCCCACCTCCCCATCGATGGGGCGGAGCGTGAGCTGGCGTTGGAGCTCGTCCACGTCACCGAGGCGGCGGCGCTCGTCGCCGCGGGATTCCTCGGCAAAGGTGACCCCGACAGGGTGAGCGAGGCCGCGGGCGAAGCGATGCGGCGAGCGCTCGAGCATTCGGACCTGAGCGCCACGGTCGTGCTCAGCCCGCGTCACTACACACGCCTTCCGCACGGCGCGGTGATCGGCGCTAGAGATCGCAAGGTCGACCTTGGCGTCCACCCCGTGGAAGGGGCGAGCCAGACGGCGCGTGGTCACATCAACGCGGTTTCCCTGCTCGTCGCCGTCGAGCCCGGAGGCTTTGCGCGGCTGCCCGCTGTTTCGCAGGTGGAGAAATTCGTCGCTGGACCCGGCGCACGCGGCGCCATCGACCTGGACGACTCGATCGCCGACAACCTTCGCCGCATCGCGTTCGCGCGCGACGTTCGGGTCCAGGACCTCACCGTGGCCATCCTCGAACGGCCGCGGCACCAGGACCTGATCGCCGAGGTGGCGGGCACGGGCGCGCGCATCCGAACCCTCGAGGAAGGCGACTTCGCCAGCGCCGTGATGGCGGCCCTGCCAGGCACCGGGATCGACGCCGCGATCGGGATAGGCGACCTGCATGCCACCCTGATCGCCGCCTGCGCGGTGCGCTGCCTGGGCGGCGAGTTCCTGGTCCGCCTGCTGCCGCGCAACGACGAGGAGAAGAGCCTGGTCGGCGAGCACGCGTCGCACGTCTATGGCATCGTCGAGCTCGCGCCGGCCGCCGACGTCGACGTGGCGATCACCGGTGTGACCGGCGGTCCGCTGCTTCCCGGGGTTGCGTATGGCAGCGGGTTTGCCGAGACCTCGTCCCTGGTCATGTCGAGCCGTCACGCCACCGTCCGGCGGCTGACGACCCGCCACCACGTGGCCGGCCGGCCCTCCTAGGCGAACCCGGGATTAGGCCGCCCGGGTACCGGGTATCTAGAAAGAGGTAATTCATTGAGCCAGAACGACCCGTACACGCCGCCACAGGGCGGCCAGTACATTCCGCCGCCGCCCCCGTACCAGACGACCTCGGACATCCCGCCGCAGTCGCCTTACCACTACTCGCCCGCGCCGAGGCAGAGCGACCGCGGCGCGCTGGGCTGGCTTGCGTCCGGTGCGCTGGCCGTCTGGGCCGTCGTCAAGTACGGGCTGATCTTCCTCGTCAAGCTGCCCGCCGGCGCGACCATCATTTCGCTGCTCGTCAGCTTCGGCGGCTACGCCGTCTTCTTCGGGCCCTGGTTTGCCGTTGCGCTCGTGGTGATGATCCTGGTCCACGAGATGGGCCACGTGGTCGAGATCCGGCGGCAGGGCATGCAGGCGACGGCCCCGATTTTCATTCCCTTCCTGGGAGCGGCCATCTTCCAGCGGTCCCACCCGACCGACGCGTTGAAGCAGGCCCAGATCGGCATCGCGGGCCCGATCGCAGGCACTCTTGGCGCCACGGTCGCCTTCCTCCTGTACGGATCCACGGGCAACCCGGTCTTTCTGTCGATGGCCTGGATCGGCTTCTACATCAACCTGTTCAACCTGATCCCGCTCTGGCAGCTGGACGGGGCCTGGATCCTGGGCCCGGTCTCGCCCTGGTTCCAGGTGGCCGCGCTGGCGGTGATCGGGGTGGCCGCTCTGACCCTCCACTTCTTCTTCAGCCCGCTGCTGCTCATCTTCGCGCTGCTCGGGATCCCAACACTGCTCGCCCGCTTCCGCGACCGGAACAACCCGTACTACACGTCGGTGCCTGCGACCGCCCGCTGGGCAGTCGGATTCGCCTGGATCGGGCTCGTTGTCTATCTCGGGATCATGACGGTGCAGGCAACGAACATGACCGCGGCCCTCGCTCGGTAAACTACCCCTGGAGCAAACCTTGAAAGCACAGATTCATCCCACTTTCTACGAAGACGCCGTCGTCACCTGCGCGTGCGGGAACAGCTGGACGACGGGTTCCACGCGCAAGGAGCTAAAGACCGAGATCTGCTCCGTCTGCCACCCGTTCTTCACGGGCACGCAGCGGATCGTGGATACCGGCGGACAGGTCGAGCGGTTCCGGAAGCGGGCTGCTAAGACCCGGGCGTAGATGCCAAGCCCGGAGGTAAGCGCTCCGGAGGCCCAGGCAAAACCGAAGGCCGACCAGCCGTTTTTCTATGGCGGCCAGGCCGTCATCGAAGGCGTGATGATGCGCGGTAAGCGCCACTACGCGGTGGCCGTCCGCCTCCCGACCACGAACCCCGACACGCTCACCAAGGAGATCCTCGTCAACCGCGGTGAGCTGACGGCGCCGATCTACGTCAACCCGATCTGGAAGCTGCCTTTCGTCCGCGGCCTCGCGCTCATCGGCGAGCAGCTGCACCTCGGCATGAAGTCGTTGATCTGGTCCGCCAACGTGAACGCCGGCGCCAACAACATCGTGATCGGCAAGAAGGAGATCACCGGCTCGGTCGCCACCGCCGGGGTTTTCGCGCTCGTGCTGTTTATCGGCCTGCCTCTCTTGCTCGCGAACTTCGCAGTCCATCGCACCGGGAGCTTCGCGTTCGTCCTTGTCGAGGGGTTGATTCGGGTGGGCCTCGTGCTGGGCTACCTCGCGGCGATCTCGCTCCTGCCCGACGTGCGACGAGTCTTCCAGTACCACGGCGCCGAGCACAAGACCATCAATGCCTTCGAGTCGGGGTGGACGCTCGACGTCCCGTCGGTCCGCCGCGCCAGCACTCTGCATCCACGCTGCGGGACGGGATTTCTGCTCGTCGTGCTCGTGGTGAGCGTCATCGTCTTCAGCGTGGTCGCGCTGTTCCATCCCAACCTCTTCTGGTTGGTCGCGAGCCGGATCCTCGCCATCCCGCTCATCGCGGGGGCGGGCTTCGAGCTGATCCGCTTCATGGCCCGGCACCGCTACAACCCGATCGTTCGGGTCGCGCTCCTGCCGGTGCTGGGCACGCAGAAGTTCACCACGCGCGAACCCTCCGACGACATGCTCGAGGTCGCGATCGTCGCCTTCAACAGCGCCCGCCAGGGCGAAGAGGAGTCGGCCGGAGCGGCAGCGTAATGATCGACCGACTCGAAGCGATCGCCCGACGTTACCGGGAGATCGAAAGCGAGATGGGGCGGCCGGAGGTGGCGTCGGATCACGAGAAGATCACCCGGCTCGCACGCGAGCAGCGAACCCTGCGCGACACGGTCGAGACCTATGACGCGTACCGCAAGGCGCGCCAGGAGATGGAGTCCGCGCGCGAGATGGCGCGGCACGAAAAGGATGCCGAGATGCAGGAATATCTGCGCTCGGAAGAGCGGCGCGCGGCCGAGAAGGTGACCAAGCTCGAGGAAAAGCTGAAGGTCCTGCTGCTGCCCAAGGACCCGAACGACGACCGCGACGTGGTGGTCGAGATCCAGGGCGCCGAAGGCGGTGACGAGGCCGCCCTGTTCGCCGCCGACCTGTTCCGCATGTACACGCGATGGGCGGAGAAGAAAGGCTGGAAGGTCGACGTGGTCGACGCCTCGCCGACAGGCATTGGCGGCTACGACAAGATCGAGTTCGAGGTCCACGGTCATGGCGCGTACTCGCAGCTCAAGTACGAAGGTGGTGTTCACCGCGTGCAGCGCGTGCCGAAGACCGAGGCCCAGGGACGCATCCACACGTCAGCCGCGACCGTCGCGGTGCTGCCCGAAGCCGATCCGGTCGAGGTCGAGCTGAAGCCGGAGGACCTGGAGATCAAGGCTTCGACGTCGACCGGGCCTGGTGGGCAGAGCGTCAACACCACCTATTCGGCCATCCGCATCGTCCACAAGCCGACCGGCATCGCGGTCAGCATCCAGGACGAGAAGTCGCAGCTGCAGAACAGGGAGAAGGCCCTGCGTGTCCTGCGCGCGCGGCTCTACGAGATGAAGCTCGCGGAGCAGCAGGAGAAGATCGGCGCGCAGCGCCGCGGCATGGTCCGCAGCGGCAACCGGTCGGAAAAGATCCGGACCTACAACTTCAAGGACAACCGCGTCACCGACCACCGGATCAACCTGACGCTCCACAAGCTCGACCGCGTGATGCAGGGCGACCTGGACGACCTGGTCAACGCCCTGATTGCCGCCGAGCGGGCCGCGCAGCTCAACGGCGGTTCCGATTCGGCAGCGTGACGATCGTCGAGGTCCTGAAGCTCTCCGCCGACTATCTGCAGAAGCATGGCTCCGAGTCGTCGCGCCTCGACGCGGAGCTCCTGCTCGCCCATGCGCTTGGGTTGCGAAGGCTCGACCTCTACCTGAAGTTCGACCACGCGCTGTCCGAACAGGAGCTGAGCGCATACCGAGCCCTGGTTGTGCAGCGCGCCAGGGGCGAGCCGGTCGCGTACCTGGTCGGCCACAAAGAGTTCATGGGGCTGGAATTCATGGTCACTCCAGGAGTTCTGGTGCCCAACCCCGACACCGAGGTCCTGGTGCAGCGCGCGGTGGCGATCGCGCGTGAGACTGCTGACCTGGTTCGTGTCGCCGACGTAGGGACTGGCAGCGGCTGCATCGCAATCGCCGTCGCCCACTACGCGCCGAACACGGAGGTCTGGGCGTCAGACGTGAGCCGCGAGGCCCTGGAGGTCGCGGCGCGCAACGTCGCCAAGCACCGGCTCGAAGGTCGCGTTCACCTCGAGTGCGGTGACCTGATGCATCCCCTGGCCGGCGAGTTCGACCTCGTGTGCGCCAATCTTCCGTACGTGGCCGCCGACGCCCCGCTACCCGCCGAGGTGACCGCCCAGCCGGCGCGCGCCCTGTACGCGGACGAAGGCGGCGCAGCCCTGGTGACCCGCCTGCTCGATGAGGTTCCTGCGCGCCTCAAACCCGGCGGTCGGGTGCTGGCGGAGGTCGACCCGTCGATCGTTTCGGCGGTGACCGAATCGGCCGGCCGGAACTTCGGCCAACAGCGGATGCATCGGGACGCCGGCGGCCACCAGCGCGTTCTCGAAGCATGGTCCTGAAACCCACGAAAGCAGGACTTCTCCGGGCGGCGCAGCTGCTGCGGGGCGGTGCGGTCGTGGCTTTTCCCACCGACACCGTGTACGGCCTTGGGGCGAGCGCGGACGACGAGGTCGCGCGGCGGCGCGTCTTCCAGATCAAGGGCAGACCGGTCGGCTTGCCGTTGATCCTCATGGTGGCGGCGGAATCGCAGCTCGAGAACTACGTGCACGTCGACTCGCGGAGCGAGGCGATGATGCGGCGCTGGTGGCCTGGACCGCTGACCCTCATCCTCTACGCCAAGGGAGGGGGCACCCTCGGCGTGCGGATACCGAAGCACAAGGTCGCGCTCGGCCTTCTCCGCGCAGCCGGACCGCTGATGACGACGAGCGCAAACCTCCACGGCGGCGAGCCGGCGATGAGCGCGGACGAGGCGGGCGCGCTCTCCGGCGTGATGGCCGTGGTCGACGGCGGCACGGCTCCAGGTGGAACGGCGTCGACGGTGCTCGACCTGACCGGCCCCGAGCCCCATGTCCTGCGCGAGGGCGCGATCCCCACGCCGGAGCTGCTGGGGCCCCCGGGTCCACGCTCCGGCTAGGATTCGCGGAAGTGACGGCGAACATCACAACGATGACGTTTCGCGCCCTCGACAAAGAGGACCCGGACGTCGCGAACCTGATCCGCGCCGAGTTCAAGCGCCAGTCGGAGACCCTCGAGCTGATCGCCTCCGAAAACCTCACGAGCCCCGCGATCCTCGAGGCGTTGGGCACGCTGCTGACCAACAAGTACGCCGAGGGCTATCCAGGCCGCCGCTACTACGGCGGCACCGGCGAGGTCATCGACAAGATCGAGACGCTCGCCGTCGATCGCGCCAAAGAGCTCTTCGGCGCGGATTACGTCAACGTCCAGCCCCACTCAGGGTCTCAGGCGAACGCGGCCGTCTACATGGCGGTGTGTCAGCCGGGCGACCGGGTGATGGGCATGGACCTTTCCGCCGGCGGCCACCTCACCCACGGAAGCCCCGCCAACTTCAGCGGCAAGCTGTACGAGATCCACCCTTACGGAGTCGACCGCGAGACGGAGCGGATCGACTACGACGCGATGGAAAAGCTTGCCGAGCAGGTGCGGCCGAAGATGATCCTGGGCGGCTTTTCGGCCTATTCGAGGATCGTGGACTGGCAGCGCATGCGCGAGATCGCGGACTCCGTCGGCGCGACCTTTTTCGTCGACATGGCGCATGTCGCGGGCCTGGTCGCCGGAGGCGTGTACCCGTCGCCGATCCCGCACGCCGACATCACCAGCACGACGACGCAGAAGACGCTCCGTGGCGCGTGGGGCGCGATCATCCTCTGCCGCACGGACTGGCAGAAGGCGATCGACTCGGCAGTCTTCCCAGGCATCCAGGGCGGCCCGTTGATGCACGCGATCGCAGCCAAGGCGGTGTGCTTCGGCGAGGCGCTGAAGCCCGACTTCAAGCAGTACGCGAAGCAGGTCGTGGTCAACGCAAAGGCGATGTCGAACAGGCTGCTCGAGCGTGGCATGCGCCTGGTCAGCGGCGGGACCGACAACCACCTGATGCTCATCGACCTTCGCCCGCAGAAACGGACCGGTAAGCAGGTGCAGGACATCGCGGACACTGTCGGCATCACCCTCAACCGCAACTCGATTCCCTTCGACGATGCCTCGAAGTTCAACCCCAGCGGGGTTCGCGTTGGGACTCCGCTGGTGACGACGCGGGGCATGAAGGAAGCGGAGATGGTCGTGATCGCGGACTGCATCGCCGACCTGGTCGAGAAGATCGACGACTCCGCGACCCTCGACGCGGTCCACGAGCGCGCGCTCGAGCTGTGCCGGAAGTTCCCGATCCCGTACGCGTTTGACTGACTTCTTCAGCGACCAGGCCCTCGCCAGCCTGACCGACCATCTGCTGCCGGGCCTGTGGCCGTTCATCGTGGCGACGGTCGGGTGCGTGGTCGCCGTGCCGCCCGCGATCTACCTCTCCCGCCGCTTCGGCTGGATCGCCCAGCCCGGCGGCCGCCACGCGCACAGCAAGCCGACACCGATGCTGGGCGGCCTCGCGATGTACGTCGGTTTTGCCCTTGCGGTGGCGATCTTCCTGCCGGGGTACGGCGCGACGCCAGGCGTCCTGATCGTGTCAGGCCTCGCCATGGTCGCCCTCGCGATTGATGACCGATGGCCCATGCACCCGCTGGTCAAGCTGGCGGTCCAGCTCGCGCTCGCCCTGATCGCGGTTGTCATCTTCAAGGTCCAGATCGGATGGTTCAGCCTGCCCGGTGGGCACCTCATCCTTCTCGGCCTGCTCGAGGCGCCGGTCACCGTGTTTTGGCTGACCGGGATGATGAACACCGTCAACTTCCTCGACGGAGCGGACGGGTTGGCGGCCGGCGTGGTCGCAATCGTCGCGCTGGTCTTGATGCTGGCCGCGGGTGAGCTTCAGCAGCTCGAGGTCGTGAAGCTCAGCGGCGCCCTCGCCGGGTGCTGCGTCGGGTTCTTGCTCTTCAACTTTCCGCCGGCGCGCATCTTCATGGGCGACTCGGGAGCCCATTTCCTCGGCATGGCCCTCGGGATGATCTCGATCCTGGGCGTGGCCAAGGTCGCCGTCGCCTTCGCCCTGGCCGCGCCTGTACTCGCCCTCGCCGTACCCATCGCCGACACGGGATGGGCGATCCTGCGCAGGCGCATGCGCGGCTCGTCGGTCGCGGCGCCGGACCGCCTGCACCTGCACCACCGGTTGCAGTCGTTCGGCCTCGACCCTCGCCAGACGTGCTACGTCTTCTACTCGGCGAGTGCGCTCCTCGGTGCGCTCGGGCTCACGCTTTTCGGTCACGGACGCATCCTTGCGGTGGTCCTGGTGGCCGCCACCATCCTCACCTCTACGGTCGTCGCCGACCTGCTTCTGCATGCCGGGTGGCGCGTGCCGGCACCGTGGCTCCGCCGCCTACTGGGCGCTCCCAGTTCCCGCTAGGATTTATCGCGGATGGCGTCCAGCCCTGGTCAGGGGCCTTCAGGCGCCGAGCTGATGGGACTCGGCGCAGTCCTGGCACTCGCCGTGGTGGCGCCGATCGTGCTGGGCATCGTCCTCGATGCGGTTTTCCGCACCTCCCCGGTTTTCCTGTTCGCGGGCTTGCTGGTGGGGATTGGCGCGTCCGTCTGGGTCGTGTATGTGAGGTACGTCAAGCGGTACTGGTGAGAGGGTGAAAGGGCTTACCGGCAAGGTCGTGGTCGGGTGTGTCGTCGCAGCGGCGGTGGCGCTGGTCGCGCTGTCGCTGGCAGGCAACGTCCGAGCCGGGGCCGCGGTCGCCCTCGGACTTCTGCTCGGTTCAGTCAATGGAGCCCTCGCCGAGCGGGCTCTTGGCGCCGGGGTCAGCCTGCGGATGTCCAGCCTGCCGCGATTGGGTGTGCTCTCGGCCGTGGCCGTGGTCTGCGGGCTGCTCATCGGTGTCGCCTACGCGTGGATTGTCATCCTTGGGGTCGCCGGGGCGCAGATGGTCCTCGTCGCCGTTGCTGCGAGGTCTCTGTACAGCAGATGAGGATCCTCCTCGCGGATCAACCACCGGTCACGCATCCGACGGTCAGTCTTGGATGTGGCAACTGGTGCACGTTCAACTACGACAGCCTCATCTCCAGCGGACTTGCCATCGTCGTGACCGTGATCGCCGCAATCCTCATCGCGCGTTCGATGAACAGTGAGCGCCCAAACCGCGTCCAGGCCCTGGCCGAATGGGCGTTTTCGTACGTCAGGTCGACCAGCCGGGAGAACGCGCCCGACGCGTCGAGCTTTGTCGTGCCGCTTGCGGCAACGATCGGCTTCTACATCCTCGTTGCGAACTACCTCGACTTCCTGCCGATAACGCTGATCCCGAACGTTCATCCCGCCAACACAGACGTCAACCAGACGGCTGCGATGGCGATTGTCGTCTTCGTGCTCCTGCACTGGTACAACATCCGGCTGCGCGGCTTTCGCGGCTACCTGCTCTACTACACGAGACCGCACGAGCTGCCGGTGTGGGCGCGCGCACTGTTCGTCCCACTCAACATCATCGAGGAGGTCGTCAAGCCGGTCACGCTGGCACTTCGTCTCTTCGGCAACCTGCTCGCCGGCTTGCTCATGATCTTCGTCATCGGTCTTCTGCTACCCGGGCCGGTCGCCAGCGTCGCGCTCGCCGTCTGGAAGTTGTTCGACGTCCTGTTCATCGGTCTGATTCAAGCGTTCATCTTCATGCTTCTCACCCTTGTCTACTTCGGCCTGGCCCGCGAGGGCTTCGAGCAAGAGCACTCACACTAAGGAGGGAGTGATGGATCACCTAGGAGCGGCAATGATCGCCTTCGGCCTGGCGCTCGGAGGTGGCGCGATCGGCGCCGCCATCGGCGACGGTCTCGCAGGCAACGCGACGATCAATGGAGTCGCCCGGCAGCCCGAAGCACGCGGTCAGCTGCAGGGCATCATGTTCATCATCATCGGCCTGGTCGAAGGCATGTACTTCATCAACCTTGCCTTCGGCGCGCTGTTCGTGTTCTCCCTTGGCGCCAAGTGACCCACGCCGCCCTGTTTCTCGACGCCGGGCCGCTGACCCTCAACGGCACGTTCATCGTCGAGACGGTCGGGTTCCTGTTGATGCTGCTGTTCCTGGCCAGGGTGCCGCTGCCCTTCCTCGGGATTCCAAAACCGGTCTTTCCCTGGATCATCTCGATCGCGGAAGCACGCCAGCGCGAAATCACCGCCAGGCTCGATGAGGCAGAAAGGGCACGTGCCGAGGCAGACTCGCGGCTCAAAGAAGCCGAGACGAAGCTCGCCGACGCCCGCAAGACCGCGGAGACCGTGATCGAAGGCGCGAACCGCTCGGGGGAGCAGCTGCGCCAGGAGCTCCGAGAAAAGGCCGACGCGGAGTACCAGCGCATCCTTCAGAACGCCACGAAGGACATCGAGGCGGAGCGCGAGCGCGCGCTGCAATCGGCGCGCAACGAGGTGGCTGGCATGGTCGTCGCCGCGACCGAGAAGGTCATCGGCGAGACGCTCGACGAGCCGAAGCACCGTCAGCTGATCGAGCGCGCCATTCAGGAGGTCGCCAGTGGCGACGGCCGCGGCTAAGCGATACGCGAGGGCGGTGTTCGAGCTGGCCCAGCAGGAGGAGCAGATCGACCAATGGGCGCGGCGGCTGGAACGCATCCGCGAGCTCTTCTCCGACCCGGGCGTGGCGGCGGTGCTGCGCAACCCGACGATCGACCGCAAGCAGCGTGAGGCATTCGTCCTGGATGTCCCCGGGTTCGACGGGCAGACGACCAACCTGGCGAGGCTGCTCATCGAGTCCGGCCGGATCGACGAGGCGGTCGCGATCGAGGACGAGTTTCAGCGCCTCGCCGACGAGGCAGCGGGTCGAGTCCGAGCCACGGCCACCACGGCGATCGAGCTCGCCGGACGCGACCGCGAACGCGTCGCCGAGCAGCTGTCGAAGGAGTTGAAGCGCGACGTCCGTCTCACCGTCGTGGTCGACCCTCGGGTCATCGGCGGGATGAGGTTGCAGTACGGCGACCACGTCGTCGACGCGACTGTCGCCGCGAGGTTGGAGCAGCTGAGACGCCGCCTGGCGGCCACGTAGTTTTCGAGGGAGAACGAACTTGAGCATAAGTACGAAAGAAATCTCAGACGTCATCAAGGAAAGGCTCAAGGATTTCGATGCGAGCCTGGTCTCGGCTGACGTCGGCCGGATCGTCGCCGTCGGCGATGGCATCGCGCAGATCTATGGCCTCCAGAACGCGATGGCCGGCGAGCTCCTCGAGTTCCCGCACGAGACCTACGGGCTCGCCCTCAACCTCGAAGAAGACCAGGTGCGCTCGGTCATCCTCGGTGAGTTCGGCCACCTCCACGAGGGCGACGAGGTCCGCACCACGGGACGGCTGCTCGAGGTCCCCGTGGGCGACGAGCTGCTCGGCCGAATCGTCAGCCCTCTCGGCGTGCCGCTCGACGACAAGGGCCCGATCAAGACAAAAAAGACGCTCCCCGTCGAGAAGATCGCGCCAGGCGTGATCACGCGCAAGCGAGTCGACAGTCCCGTCCAGACCGGCATCAAGGCGATCGACGCCATGATCCCGATCGGACGCGGCCAGCGCGAGCTGATCATCGGCGACCGCTTCACAGGCAAGACGACCGTGCTGATCGACACGATCATCAACCAGAAAGGGAAGGACCTGTTCTGCATCTACGTCGCGATCGGGCAGAACGCCGCGTCGATCGCACGCGTCGCCGCGACGCTGGAGGAGAACGGCGCGATGGACTACACGATCATCGTCGCCGCGTCGGCCGCCGACCCGGCCTCGCTGCAGTACATCGCCCCCTACGCGGGATGCGCGATGGGCGAGTACTTCATGGAGCATGGCAAGGAAGCGCTGTGCTGCTATGACGACCTGACCAAGCAGGCATGGGCCTACCGCCAGCTCTCCGCGACGCTGCGGCGCCCGCCGGGCCGCGAGGCCTATCCGGGCGACGTGTTCTACCTGCACTCCCGGTTGCTCGAGCGCGCGGCGAAGATGAACCAGGCGCACGGCGGCGGATCGCTGACCGCTCTGCCGGTGATCGAGACCCAGGCCAACGACGTGTCGGCCTTCATCCCGACCAACGTCATCTCCATCACCGACGGCCAGATCTACCTGCAATCCGACCTGTTCAACGCAGGCCAGCGACCCGCGCTCAACGTGGGCATCAGCGTTTCGCGCGTCGGCGGCGACGCGCAGACGAAGGCGATGCGCCAGGTGGCGGGCAAGCTGCGCCTCGACCTCGCGCAGTACCGCGAGCTGGCGGCGTTTGCCCAGTTCGCTTCCGACCTGGACACCGCGACGCGGAACCAGCTCGAGCGCGGCTCACGCCTCACCGAGCTTCTGAAGCAGGACAAGTACCAGCCGGTGCCGCTTGCGGAGCAGGTCGCGGTCCTGTACGGCGGCACGCAGGGACACCTGGACAAGGTGGCGGTGAACCGAGTGCTCGAATGGGCGGGAGGCTTCATCCGCTTCTTGAAGAGCGATCGCCCCGGCCTGCTCGACGAGATCGACCAGAAGAAGGCGCTTGACGACGCGCTCTTCGCTCGGCTCAACGCGGCGATCTCGACGTTCAACCACCAGTTCGGAGTGGAGGGCTACGAGGACCAGCCCGACCCGGTCGCCGAGCCGGCCGCAGCCAAGAAGGGGTAAAGATTGCCTTCTTTCAGGGACATCGTCCGCCGCATCGACTCGATCAAGAACACGCAGAAGATCACCAAGGCGATGCAGGTCGTGGCCGCAACCCGGCTGCGCAAGGCGCAGGCGGCGGTCCAGGCCACGCGCCCCTACGCGGACAAGATGATCGAGGTGCTGCAGACGGTGAGCGAGCGAGCGAGCGAGTACAAGCATCCCTTCCTGGTCCGCCGCGAGGGAGGACGCGCGGTGATGATCCTCGTGACCACCGACAAGGGGCTTTCCGGCGCGATCAACGTGAACAACATCCGCGCCGCCACGCGTTACATGAACCAGAACTACCCGACCCAGCAGCGGTACGTGACGCTGGGGCGCAAGGGCCGCGACTTCCTGCTTCGATTCGGCCGTGACGTCATCGCCGAGGTCAGCAACCTCCCCGACCGGCCGAGCCCGGGCCAGGTGCTGCCCGCGGTGACGGTGGCTCTGGAGGAGTACACGAGAGGCAACACCGACGCCGTGCTGCTTTGCTACGCGAAGTGGATCTCGACCCTCAAGCAGGAGCCGACGATCCGGGTTCTCATCCCCGCCGAGATACCCAGGCGCGAGGAGGCGCGGCAGGGTCCACAGGCCGACTACATCTACGAGCCCGAGCCCGAGGCGGTGCTCGACGGGTTGCTGCCGCGCTACGTCGAGACGCAGGTCTTCCAGGCCGTGCTCGAGAACAAGGCAAGCGAGTACTCGGCCAAGATGATCGCGATGCAGAACGCGACCAAAGCCGCCGGCGACCTGATCGACTCGCTGACCCTGTACGCGAACAAGGTCCGGCAGGCAGGGATCACGACCGAGTTGATGGAGATCGTGAGCGGCTCCGCTGCAGTGAGCGGCACGAGCTGAGGAAGGAGTTCTAAATGGCAAAGACCAAAGCGAAGGCGGAGAAGAAGGCAAAGGCGGCCTCCCGCGTGGGCCGCATCCACCAGGTCATCGGCGCGGTGGTCGACGTCGAGTTCGACGCGGGGGCGCAGCCGGAGCTTTTCGAGGCGCTCGAGGTCAAGTCCGGCGACGGGCGCAACGTCGTGCTCGAGGTCGAGTCGGACATCGGCGACAACGTGGTGCGCTGCATCGCCATGGACTCGACCGACGGGTTCCACAGGGGCGACCCAGTGACCGCGACCGGCGCTCCGATCTCGGTGCCCGTCGGCGTCGAGACCCTCGGCCGCATGTTCAACGTGATCGGCCAGGCGATCGACGACGAGCCCGCTCCCGAGGGCACGACGAGATGGCCGATCCACCGCCCGGCGCCCCCCATCTCCGAGCAGCAGGCCAAAGTCGAGATCCTGGAGACGGGCATCAAGGTCATCGACTTGATCTGCACGTTCGCCAAAGGCTCCAAGATCGGGCTGTTCGGCGGCGCCGGAACCGGCAAGACGGTCATCGTGCAGGAGCTCATCCGCAACATCGCCTACCAGCACAAAGGCCGCTCGGTATTCGCGGGGGTGGGAGAGCGGACCCGCGAGGGCAACGACATGTACGTCGAGATGCAGGACGCCGGCGTGCTGCCGCAGACCGCCCTGGTGTTCGGGCAGATGAACGAACCGCCAGGCGCTCGGGCCCGCGTGGGCCTGACCGGCTTGACGATGGCCGAATATTTCCGCGACGAAGAGGGTGCGGACGTCCTCCTTTTCGTCGACAACATCTTCCGTTACCTGCTCGCCGGTTCTGAGGTGTCGGCGCTGCTGGGCCGCATGCCGTCCGCAGTCGGCTATCAGCCGACGCTCGCGTCGGAAATGGGTGAGCTCCAGGAGCGCATCACATCAACGCGCAAGGGATCGATCACGTCGGTGCAGGCCGTCTACGTTCCGGCGGACGACTACACGGACCCCGCAATCCAGACTGTGTTCGCCCACCTCGGCGCGACGCTCCGGCTCGAGCGGTCGCTCGTCGAGATCGGGATCTATCCCGCGGTCGACCCTTTGGGATCGTCGAGCCGGTTCGTCGAACCGGCGATCGTCGGCCAGGACCACTACGACGCGGCCCAGGGCGTCAAGAAGATCATGCAGCGCTACAAGGACCTGCAGGACATCATCGCGATCCTCGGCATGGAGGAGCTGTCGGAGGACGACAAGCAAGCCGTGTCGCGGGCGCGCAAGGTCCAGCGATTCCTCTCCCAGCCCTTCAGCGTCGCGCAGAGGTTCACAGGACGCGAAGGCAAGTACGTGTCCCGGAGCGAGACCGTGCGCGGATTCAAAGAGATCCTCGAGGGCAAGCACGACGACCTGCCCGAGCAGGCGTTCTACATGGTCGGCACGATCGATGAGGCGCGCGAGCAGGGCGAGGCGATGAAGAAGAAGGAGACCAGCTAGTTGCCGGTCCCACTCCGGGTCGTGAGCGTCGAACGAAGCCTTTTCGAGGGCGACGTCGACTTCATCGTGGCCAACGGCATCGACGGCGAGCTCGGCATCCTGCCCCACCACGCGCCGCTCATGACCATCCTCAAGCCGGGTGCCCTGAAGATCACGCAGGGCGGCCAGGAGCAGCTGCTCTTCGTCGGCGGTGGCTTCCTCGAGGTGCTGCCAGATCGGGTCACGGTGCTCGCCGACGTGGCGGAACGCGCGGACGAGATCTCGATCGAGCAGGCCGAGCAGGCCCGGCACCGCGCCCAGGAAAGGCTGAGGGGGACGTTGACGGCGGCGGAAGAGACCGAGTTCCAGAACGCGTTGGCGATGGCCGAAGCACGCCTGCGACTCGCCAGGTCTCGGCGCGGATAACAAGAGTCCCCGCGCGGGTTACGTTTATCGGTCGATGAAGGGCGACCTGGCCTCGCGCGACCGCGCGCTTCGCATCACGGGTGGGGCGCCGCTGGCGGGAGACATCTGCGTCAGCGGCTCCAAGAACGCCGCCCTGCCGGAGATGGCCGCCGCGCTTCTGACCACCGAGCGCGTGACGCTGCACAACGTGCCTCGCGTGACCGACTCGACTGTGATGGCCGAGATCCTGACCGAGCTCGGCGGGCAGTCTTTAGGCGATGGCACCGTAATGCTCGATACCGCCGCCGTGGTCCGGAGCGACGTGCCGGACCACCTCGGGCGCCGGATGCGGGCGACGATCGTGCTGCTCGGCGCTCTGCTCGCTCGGTTTGGAAGGGCGCGTGTGCCGCGGCCCGGCGGCGATGACATCGGCGCGAGGCGGGTGGAGCAGCACCTGCGCGGCCTGCGCCAGATGGGCGCGCACGTCAGCGAGACGAAGGACGAGATCATCGCTACCGCCGACCGCCTGAGGGGCGACCGCATCGTGTTCGACCTGCCGACCGTGACTGGGACCGAGAACATCCTTCTCGCCGCTGTCACCGCTCAGGGCCGGACCGAGATATTCAACGCGGCGCGCGAGCCGCACGTCCAGGATCTGTGCCGCCTCCTCGTCAAGATGGGCGCGCGCATCGAGGGCGTCGGGACCGAGCGCCTCATCGTCGACGGGATCAGCGAGCTCCGCGGCGCCGAGCACACCGTGATCGCCGACTACCTGGAAGCCGGGACGTATGCGATCGCGGTGGCTGCGGCGGGCGGGGCGCTGCGCATCCAGTGCAGCCGGCCCGAAGACCTCCAGGTTCTGCTGCTGAAGCTCGAACAGGCCGGCGCGCAGGTCGAGGCGGGCGATGGATGGTTTCGGGTGAGTCGCTCGCAGCGCGCCCCCGTACGGCCGATCGACATGTCGACCTGGACATTTCCCGGTTTTCCGACCGACCTCCAGGCCCAGTACATGGCCCTGATGACGCAGGCCGATGGCGAGAGCGTCATCTCCGAGTACGTGCACGAGAACCGCTTCCAGCATGTGCGCGAGCTGGCCAAGATGGGCGCGGGCATCACAGTCGAGGGGCGGCTCCACGCGATCGTGCACGGTCCCTGCCGGCTGCACGGCACTGAGGTCGCCATTCCCGACATCCGCTCGGGCGCGGCCCTGGTGATCGCTGCGCTGTGCGCGGAGGGGGACAGCCTGCTGCGCAACGCATGGCATGTAGAGAGGGGCTACGAGGATATGGTGGGCAAGCTCGCGTCCGTCGGCGCCCGGATCAAGAGCGTGAGCGTGGAATCCGAGCCGCCCGACTCAAATCACCTTTACGAATAAAGTGCCGCCCCTCCGAAGTTCCTCGCGTCTGCGCGACCTAGACGGCCGGGCGCCTGCGGCGCTGAAGCCTGCGTCAAGGGGCCCGGCGCTCACTCGTCACGCATCTAGCGATGCGCTCCTCGTCGCGCCACCCTTTCCTTGGCTCCGGCCGTCGAGGTCGCGGATACGCTTCGGACCTCCGGAGGTGCGGCACTAGTGTCGATCCTCTCCAAGAAGATCGGGATCGACCTTGGCACCTCGACCGTGCTCATCTATGTCAAGGGGGAGGGCATCGTGGTCAACGAGCCGTCGCTGGTCGCGGTCAACCGCGACGGGACGCGCATCCTGGCGGTTGGCAGGCAAGCGTTCGAGATGGTCGGCCGCGCCCCGGACTCGATCCAGGTCGTCCGTCCCATGCGGGATGGCGTCATCGCCGACTTCGTCGTGACCGAAGGCATGCTGCATCACCTGATCGGCAAGGTGCAGGGACGCCAGCGCCTGTTCAAGCCCGAGATCATGATCTGCGTTCCGTCGGGCGTCACCTCGGTCGAGCGGCGTGCCGTCACCGAGGCCGCGATCTCCGCCGGAGCGCGGCAGGCCTGGCTGATCGACGAACCGCTCGCCGCCGCGATCGGCGCCGGCCTGCCCATCGCCGAGCCGAGAGGCAACGCGATCTGCGACGTGGGCGGTGGCACGACCGAGATCGCGGTCATCTCGCTGTCGGGGATGGTGGTCGCCCACTCCATCCGCGTTGGCGGCAACCGGATCGACGACGCGATCACGGCTTACCTGAAACGAAAGCACAACCTGCTGATCGGCGAGCGCACCGCCGAGGACACGAAGATCGCCGTCGGGGCCGCGGTGTCGATGAAGCAGCCGCTGTTCACCGAGGTGCGCGGTCGCGACCTGGTCACCGGGCTGCCCAAGCACGTCGAGGTGTCATCGAACGACGTCGTCGAGGCCATCCAGGAGCCGCTCCGGCTGATCGTCGGCGCGGTGCGCGACGTGCTGGAAGAGACTCCGCCCGAGCTGGCGGCGGACATCTTCGATCGCGGCATCGTGCTGACCGGGGGAGGGGCGCAGCTGCGAGGGCTGGATCGCTACATCTCGATGCACACGGGGATTCCGGCTGTGGTGGCGGATGAGCCGCAGACCATCGTCGTGCGGGGTACCGGCCTCGCGCTCGAGAACTTCGAAGTCCTCAAGCGGAATCAGTCGTACCTACGCTGATGGCGTTCGGACGTCCCCACCCGGGCCGCGCTGCGGCCCGACCTCCCCAGCGAGTGGGGAGGTGAAGAAAAACCTCCAGGTGGTCGTCGACGGGTCGGGGCTCGAGCGGCCCCGGGCCGGGGTCGGGGTGTACACGACGCAGATCCTGCACGCGATGGCCGTCGACCGGCCCGACTGCAGGTTCACGGTCTTCGGGCCGCCGGGTGGCTTCGTCCACGTTCCGGATGCCGCCTATCGCCTCCTGCCGCGAATGCGTCTGATCGGCCGCCATGTCCAGTGGCCCGCCGAGATCAGAAGACTGCATCCTGACCTGTACTTCGGTCCCGCGGGGGCGCTTCCTCTGGGCGGCGTCGGCAGCCCGTCTGTGATCACGGTGCATGACCTCGCCATCTATCGCAATCCGAGGTGGTTCCCCGGTCGCCAGCCGCTCAGCACGCGCCTGGTCGTGCCGCGCTCGGTATTGCGCGCGGACGTCGTGATCGCGGTCTCGGAGAACACCGCGCGCGACGTGGCAGACATATTCGGCCTCGATCGCGGCCGGATCCAGGTGGTCCCGCACGGAGTGGCCCCGAGGTTCAGGCCGATGGGGGCGGAAGAGCTCGCCGATGCGCGAGCGCGGCTCCGGTTGCCGGAGCGCTTCATCCTCTTCGTGGGCACCGTCGAACCGCGCAAGAATCTCGACACTCTGCTCGACGGCTGGGTCCTCATGCGGGACCGGCCGGACCTGGTGGTCGTCGGTTCTTGGGGATGGAACTACGAGCCGATCAGGGAGAAGATGGCGCGCCTCGGTCCGCGTCTGCACCACCTCGAGTCGGTCGACCCAGACGAGCTGCCCGCCATCTACAACATGGCGCGCGTGGTCGCGCACCCAGCTTGGTACGAAGGATTCGGATTACCTCCCCTCGAGGCGATGGCGTCTGGGACGCCGGTTGTCGTCTCGGATCGATCCAGCCTGCCGGAGGTCGTGCAGGACGCCGGCATCATCGTCCCGGCCGGCGAGCCGGACGAATGGCGCAAGGCGCTCGAGCGGGTGGTCGGAGACACGCAGCTCGCGGCCGACCTCCGCCACCGCGGGATCCTGCGGGCCGCTCAGTTCAGCTGGGAACGTTCGGCCCGTCTCACGTGGCGCGCCCTCGATGAGGCCGTCAAGAAACCAGCTCGTTGATCACCGCGGCGATCCCGGCCGCCGTCTTGTCCCAGGTGAACTTCGCCGCGCGCGCCTTTGCCATGCGCGCGAGCTTCGTCCGCAGCGCCTGGTCGCCGATCGCCACCTCCAGGACGCTCGCCAGGTGGTCGGGGTCGGATGAGTCGTGGAAGTAGAGAGCCGCCTCGCCGCCGACCTCCGGCAGGCTGGACGACTTCGCGGCGACGACCACCTTGCCGCGCGCCATGGCTTCGAGCACAGGCAGCCCGAAGCCCTCGTAGAGACTCGGCACCACGACCGCGGCCGAGTGCTTGTACAGGAGCTCCAGCATTGGCTGGTCGACGCGCCCCAGCACCCGCGAGTGGGTCGAGTTGCGAAGTTGCTCCGAGAGCGCCCTGTCCCGCTCGGGGCCCGCGACGACGAGGGTGACACCGTCCAGCCGCTCGACGGCGGCCAGGGCGGCCGCCTGGTTCTTCCGCGGCTCGACGCGTCCGACCTGGAGGATGAACGTACCGTCCAGGCCCAGCTCGGCGAGCCGCGCCGGGGGCGCCGGCGCGGTTGCGGGCGCGCTGGTTCCAAGCGGCACGACCCGCACTCGGTCGGGCGAGACACGATAAAACTCGACGAGGTCTTGCTTCGTCGACTCGGAGATCGCGATCAGCAGCCGGCACCGCGCCACCGCCCAACGCGTGCTGAGCCTGAGGTAGGCGCGGTCGCTGAACGTGTACGCGCCGGGGTGGCGCTCGAATGCAAGGTCGTGGACCACGGTCAGAACCTTCCCCGGCCACACGAACGGCACGACGTGCCCTGGGACGAACAGGAGGTCGGGACGCTCGCCCGCGAGTGCGATCGGGAGGCGGACCTGCGACCACAGGCGGCGGAACGGCACGACCATCACGTCGACGCCAAGGCCGGCCCTCGGCCGGGACGCGAAGAAGCGCCACCGCAGGTCGGGCGCCGCGGCGGGGAGGCGCGAGCACACCTCCCGCGTGAAGGTCTCCGTACCCGTAACCACCTCTCGTGTTGCGGGGTTGATATCCACTGCGATGGTGGATTGCTTTGGTCGCACCGCCACTTCTTGTGACCTTAAGCTAACGGCCATGGGGCACGTCACCGGCCGCGTCGGGATCGCGGTGGCATTGCTCCTGGCGGCTTCTTACCTGCTCCAGATGGATGACTCTCTCGCCCGGCCGGCGCGACCAGTTCAGGCCGCGACTGTGGCCACCACACAGGTCGACCCGATCCTCACCGTCCGTGCGGGGTCCGGCGACCGCGAATACTTCGTCTCGCGGCACGCCATCGTGCCTTTCGGCTCGGAAGCGCTGGGGCTGCCGATCCTGATGTACCACTACGTCCGACCACTCCCGTCGATCCGAACCGACTACCTCGGCTACCGGCTTTCGGTGGCGCCGGGCGACTTCGAGGCTCAGATGGACTTGTTGCACGCGCAGGGCTACCACCCCGTCAACTTCAACCAGGTGCGTGGCTACTTCGCGGGGACGGCGGCGCTGCCCTCCAAGCCCGTCGTCATCACGCTGGACGACGGGTATCGTGACCTTTACACCGCCGCCTATCCGGTCTTGCGCGCGCACGGCTTCACGGCCGTGGCGTACATCGTTCCCAACTTTGTCGGCCAGCCTGCCTACGTGACGCAGAGCCAGATCCTGGAGATGGATCGCGACGGGATCGAGATCGCATCCCACACCATGAGCCACGCCAACCTCGCCAAGATGTCGTACGGAGCGGCCATGTACGAGCTCGGCCAGTCGAAGCGGTGGCTCGAACAGCTCGTGGGCCATCCGGTCCTTGACTTCGCCTATCCGTCGGGCCAGTTCACCCAGCAGACGGTCGTCGCCGTCCAGCAGGCGGGCTACGGCACCGCGGTGACCGAGCAGATCTCGACACCGCATACGATGGCCGACCGCTACCGGTGGGGACGCGTCAGGGTTGGCGGTGGCGAATCGCTGCAGGATTTCGCCGCCGGCCTCGGCCCTGCGATGCCCTTCGTCACGATCTCCAACGTCGAGGTCAAGCCCATCAAGTACCCGTCCCCGCCGGGCTGATCGAGGTCTTGACGGAGGCTCGAGTCCTCGGGGTCCGGGTCGATTGCCTGGACATGAGCGCCGCCCTCGCGGAGATCGAGCGATTCGTCCAGGAGGGTGGGCCGCACCTGGTCGCCACCGTGAACCCGGAGTTCGTGATGCGTGCCCAGAAGGACCGCAACTTCGCCCGTGTCCTCGAGTCGGCCGACCTCTGCCTGGCCGACGGGACCGGCGTCGTGTGGGCCGCGCGTCGTCTCGGCTGCACGCTGCAAGAGCCGGTCGCGGGCGCCGACCTCGTCGAGCCGCTGGCCGCGCTGTGCGCCCGCCGTGGATTCCGCCTCTTTCTGCTCGGGGCGACGCCGGGGGTGGCAGACGAGCTGGCATCGACCCTGCGCGCGGCCAACCGCGACCTGCAGGTGGCCGCGCACCCGGGCGGTCCGGATCCATCGTTCGACGCCGGGACGTTGGAGCGCATCCGTGCCCACCGCTCTGACGTCCTCCTGGTCGCCTTCGGCGCGCCGGCCCAGGAGCTGTGGATCGACCGCATGAAGGATCGGCTGGGCGTCGCGGTCGCAGCCGGCGTGGGCGGGTCTTTCGACTACCTCACGGGACGGGTGCCGCGGGCGCCGGCCTGGATGAGGAGGGCGGGCCTCGAGTGGATGCACCGCCTGGCTTACCAGCCCTGGCGCGTCCGGCGCATGGCCGTTCTCCCGGTTTACGCACTGAAGGTTCTGAGGGCGCCCAAGTAACATCCGCGGGAACCGTGCTCAGCGTTGTCGTGCCCTGCTACAACGAAGAACAGCGGCTTCCGCGCACGGTCGAGCAGATCGAGCGCTACCTCGACACGAAGAACACACCGTATGAGCTGATCCTCGTCGACGACGGAAGCGCGGACGGGACGCGGCAGGTCATGGACGCCGCAGCCGTGGGTCACAACGGGGTCCGCGTCGAGGCACTGCCGCAGAACCGGGGCAAGGGGCGCGCGCTTGCCGTCGGAGTCGCCGCGGCGAAGGGCGACGAGATCCTTTTGACCGACGCGGACCTCTCGACTCCCATCGAAGAGCTCGACAAGCTCCAGGCGGCGCTGAGCAACGGCGCGGGCGTGGCCATCGCGTCGCGCGCGCTTCGGGACTCGCGGGTCGAGGTCTCGCAGCCCTTGTATCGGGTCCTCATGGGCAAGGCGTTCAACCTCATCGTCCAGGTGGTCCTGCTGCCGGGGATCTGGGACACGCAGTGTGGCTTCAAGCTGTTTCGCGCCGACGTCGCGCACCAGGTATTCGCCGGCCTCAGCACCGACGGCTTCGGCTACGACCCCGAGGTGCTCTATCGGGCACGCAAGCACGGCGTGAAGATCGCCGAGGTTCCGGTGGTGTGGCGCAACTCCGCGCCGACGAAGGTGAGCCCGATCAGCAGCTCGCTCGACATGCTGCGGCACGTGATTCGGGTCAGGCTCCGCGGATGAGCGGGGGACCAAACCTGACCAGGAGAACGACGCGGCCGACCGAGGTGCTGGTGGTGCTGCCGACGTTCAACGAGCGCGAGAACCTGGAGCGAGTCGTCGACGGCGTCCGGCACCTGGGCCACGACGTGCTCATCGTCGACGACGCATCGCCCGACGGAACGGGCCAGCTGGCAGACGAGCTGGCCGCCGGGGACACCGGCGTGCGCGTCCTTCACCGGGAGCGCAAGCTCGGCATCGGAAGCGCGTATGAAGATGCGTTTCGCATCGGGCTCGCCGACGGCAATGCCCTGTTCGTGGAGATGGACGCCGATGGCTCGCACAGGTCGCAGGACCTCGACTCGATCGTGGACGCGGCGCGGGGCTCAGGCGGCCTGGCCATCGGCTCGCGTTACATGCGAGGCGGCCAGATCACCGGTTGGCCGGCGCATCGCCTCTTGCTCTCAAGGGGCGCCAATGTGTACTGCCGGACGCTGCTCGGCCTCCGCGTGCGCGACTGCACATCCGGCTTTCGCTGCTACACGCGCGACCTGCTGGCTGGCATCAGGCTGGACGAGGTCGTGTCGCAGGGCTATTCCTTTCAGATCGAGATGGTGCACCGCACAGTGAAGCTCGGCTACCCGGTGGTCGAGGTGCCGATTCGCTTCGAGGACCGCATCGCGGGTGCCTCCAAAGTCTCACAGGGCGAGATCCGGCGCGCCCTGTGGACCGTCCTGCGCCTGCGGATGAGTCGATGAAGGTCGTGGAGCCGCCGGTGCTGCCGGCTGAGCGCCCTCACCCGGCGCTCCGCGCCGACCTCCCCAGCAGGTGGGGAGGTGAATGGCGAATTCCTCTCCTGACCGGCCTCGCCCTGGCGATCGTCACCGCAATCCCGTACGCGTACGCGTACGCGGTGCAGCCTCACGGCCAGGTGTTCATGGGCTTCTTCTACCTGGGCGATGATGCCAACACCTACCTGGCCAAGATGCGACAGGGTTGGGAGGGGGCGTGGTCGTGGCAGAACCGCTACACGACGGAGACAAGCCCCTCCGCGTACCTCTTCATGTTCTGGATCGTGCTCGGGCACATCGGCGCGCTGACCGGCCTCCCGCTGATCGTCGTGTTCCACCTCGCCCGGGTCGCCGCGGCTTTCGCCCTGATGGCTGCCGTCTGGCTCTTCATCTGCCACTTCATCCAGGACCCCTCCGCGCGGCGCTTCGCGTTCTTCCTCTGTGCGGTGGGCCTCGGCATGGGCTACGTGATCCAGGCTCTCGGCCAGCCGGTGATCTTCGGCCACCAGACCGACACCCTGGACTGGCGCATGCCCGAGCTGACCGCCTTCTACTCCGTGCTGGCCCTGCCTCATTTCGCGTGGTCGGGCGTCTTCGCCGCGCTCGGGGTCGCGCTGACTCTGAAGGCGATCGACCGGGGGAGCGGGTGGCTCGGTGTGCTCGCGGGCCTCGCGTGGTTGGGCCAGGCGTCGATCCATCCCCAGATGCCGATCCTCATGGGGGGTGCGACGGGCGTCGCTCTGCTCCTCCGCCCGGCGCGGCCCAGGGGCTGGATTGCCGCGGCGATCGCCTTCGCCATCCCCGCGCCCTACATCCTCTATTCGTACCTGGCCTTCGTCGGCAACCCGGAAGTCCAGCGCTGGACCTTCCACTCCAAGAACGCGCTTCCGCCGGAGAGCATCAGCCTGTTCTTCGCGATCGCCCCTCAGCTGCTGCTCGCGCTGGTCGCGCTGCCTGGCGCGCTCCGCAGGCGCACGCGCGAGGACCTGTTCCTGGTCGCCTGGATCGTCCTCCTCGCGGCGATCCTCTATCTACCGAACCCGGCGGGCGACCTCCGCCGCCGGTTCCTCGACGCGCTCTATCTGCCGCTGGTCGTGCTGGCGGCGCGCGGCATGTACGACACGATCCTGCCGCGCCTGCGCAGCCTCAGGGCGCGCCGCCTCATTCCTTTCTCTTATGTGGCCTTCGCCGCGATCGGCAGCGCCTTCCTCGTCCTTGCGCCGCTCGCGGTGGCCGGCCAGCCGCAGTACACGGTCAGCACCGCCGAGTACGACGGGCTGACCTGGCTCGGGGAGCAGCCGGCCGGCCGCGTCCTGGCCATGCCGGGCGTTGGCCTCTACGTCCCCGCCTACAGCCCTGACACGGTGTACGTCGGCCACTACGACGAGACGTTCGACTACGCGAACAAGACCCAGGTGGCGCTTGCCCTGCTGACCGGCCAGGCCGACATCGAGCAGTTCATCCAGTCCAACCAGATCCGCTACGTCATCTGGACGTCCGACCTCCAGACTTCGCCGCCGTCCGTGCTGGGCCCGCCCTCCTACGACACGCCGAACTTCAAGATCTGGCGGGTCTATTAGCGGCGGCTAATAACGCCTCGTTGGCGCCAACGAGGCGCGATTCTTCGCCAGCACACGTTCCATTGGATCCGACGAGGCGAAATCTGGGTTTTCAAGATCTGGCGGGTGTTCTGACGTAGACGACTGCGACCGAGTCCTCGTATGCGAGCGTCCAGTCCGGCTGCGTGGCCAGCACGTTCGCCAGCGCCTCGCCCTTGTTGTAGACGATGTAGTCGACGCCGTACTTGTCCAAGATCTCCTTCCAGTCCGGCCGCAGGGTCTGCACGTCCTCGTACTCGTTCAAGAGCTGGTCGCCCATGAGCGCCGCTTCGCCGAAGATGAAGACCTGGCGGTTCTTCTGCGGATAGAAGCGATAGGCGAGGTAACCGCCCCAGCCGTACTGGTTGTACATATGCGTGCCGACATCGGGGTGCGCGGCGAGCCAGTCGGACGCGCCGATCGGATAGCTGGACGCGTCGAGCTTCTGCTGCCGGGTGGGCGAGATCTCGTTGCCGGCTCTGATGGCGGAGACGCCGAGGATGACCAGCAGCACGATGGCCGTGATGACGGCGAAGCCGGGCCGGGGTGGCACGGTGAACGTCCACTTCCGGGAGGCCGCGAACTCCTTCCACCACGAGCCGTAGGTGTTGATCAGCACCGGCGTCGTCGCCGCCACGAAGAGCGCGACGTTGCGCACCGACTGCAAGGCGAGAAAGAGCGCCACCGCGGTCAGAAGGAACTCGTACATGGTCGGCCGGCGCAGGGCGAAACCGGCGATCAGCAAGAACACCATCGCCTCGAACGGCCGCAGGAACACCTGGTGGAAGTCGGGCGAGAACCACTCGACGATGAGTCGCTGCTGCGCGATGCTGCCTTCGGTCTGGAACGGATAGGGGTACAGGCTCAGGAAGTGGGGGGTTGCGGCCACGGCCAGGCCCGAGGCGGCAGTGATCACCGCCAGGCGCCTGACGTGCATCCGGTAGGCGGGGTTGTCTTGGTCCCACGCCCACATCACGAGCTCGGCGGCGAGGGCCACGCCGAGCCAGACGAACCCGATGACCCAGCCGCCGTGGAGGTTGGCCCACAGAACCATGACGAACGGAAAGAAGTTCAGGGCTCGGCTGCGGCCGCTCAGATAGCCGTGCAGCCAGTACAGCTCGAGGCAGCTGAGCGCGAAGGTGATCATCTGCGCCCGCGGGCCCCAGATCGGCGCGCCGGCCAGCGCGCCGATCGCCAGGCCGAGCCCGACAAACACGAAGGGCTGACGCCGGACCTGGGCGTAGATCAGCCAGAACCCGGCCCAGGTCAGGAGCCCGAAAGCGACGCAGAGCACGGCCAGGCCGAGGTGGCTGTAGGTCAGCCACATCAGGATCTCTGTCAGGTATTCGTGGTCGGTCCAGACGTGGCTCGAAGCCGTGAACGTGAAGATGTCCATGGTCGGCAGGCGTCCGTTCTCGATCATCCACCGGCCGATGCGCAGGTGCCACCAGAAGTCGGGGTCTTGCTCGGCGCCGATGAACAGGGCGAGGATCACGATCATCACGCCGCCGATGAGCAGGATCCTCGCGGAGAGGCGCTCGGCCAGGCGCAAGTTCATGCCCGCGGACGGAACGGGTTGGGGAGGTAGCGGGGGACCCGCCCGGCGTAGCCGGGATACTCGTCGGGGAATGCCGCCGACAGGATCCGTTCCTCCCAGCCGATGCGCAGCAGCTCGCAGGCGATGAAGTAGCCGATCGCGAGCGCGCTCAGCCACCCGCCCGTGGCCAGGTTGATGCCGATCGCGGTGGCGACCTCGCCGAGATAGACGGGATGCCGGCTCAGGCTGTACGGCCCGCCCGTCACCAGGTGGCGAGCCTCTGGGATGATCGAGAACGACCGCCGGAGGTAGGCCAGGCCCCAGACCGAGTACGCGAGGCCGCCGGTGGCCAGGATGTCCCCGGCGAGGACGAGGCCGTCGCGGTGGGTCCCGCCCGGCAGGAAGCTCGCCCCGATCGCCGAGAAGGTGCCGCTGAAGGCGATGAAGATGACGGGCAGGCGGTGGTCGGTGCCGCGCTGCGGCAGGCGGACGGCGTACAGCACGACCAGCAGGGTGAAGTAGGCGAGGGCGAGCACCTGCTGGAGGATGAAGAGCAGGTCGGAAGGCTGGTGGAAGCCCTGGATCCCGCTCCACAGCAGGATCAGCTGCCGGGCCAGGAACAGGCTGAAGAAGAGGGAGGGGACCAGCCGGCCGAGCAGCAGCTCTCGCCAGTAGGCCGCCGAGCGCCTTTGCACCTGCCCCACGACGCCGGTTGCCGTCACTCCGGGGCGAAAGGTTAGCGACCCGACCGGGACCGCCGGTCGTTTTGCTAATGAATTGACCTGCCTCGGACCGCTGAGTAGCATCCTCGTCCGCGAGTGGGCCCGGTAGCCGCAAGAAGTGGAACCGGGCGGCGTCACACAGGTCAGAAACCTGTAGTTCAGGAAAAAGGAGGTGAAATCGCAGAAATGTTGAGCCTTTACATGAAGCTTCGCAGCCTTACGACTCGTCAGGAAGGCCAGGGCATGGTTGAGTACGCTCTGATCCTCGTGCTGGTCTCAATCGTGGTCATCGTGATCCTTCTTACGATGGGTAACCAGATCAAGAACGTGTTCTCGAACGTCGTAGCAGCCCTCGGAGCGTAGTACCCACGTATCTAGCACCTTCAAAGAGAGCCCCGCGAGGGGCTCTCTCTTCTTTACATCGAATTGGGGGGAAGATCGCGGTTCCCATGGTTACAATGTCGCCACTCTTGAGGATTCCATCGGAGGTGACTTAGTTTTGGCCGTCGCACCTGCCGCAGCAAGACCCCGTCCGGGGGGAGGACGTCTCTTCATCATCGTCGGCGTGATCCTCGCGATCGTCGCGTTTGGCGCCGTGTTCTTCATCAGCAGCCTCGGAGGCGGCGCTGCCATCGGCGGGCCAACCAATACCGTGGTGATCGCCAAGCAGGCGATCCCGCTCCGCCACCAGATCACGTCCAATGACCTCGAGACCGCCAAGATCTCGGTGAACGGCAATGCATCGCTGCAGACCACCTACGCCAACACGACCGACGTCGTGAACCTGATCTCCGAAATCAACATCAGCAAAGGAACTGTGATCACGTCAGACATGCTCGCCAAGGACATCTCCCTGGTGCCTGCGGGTTCGGCTCCGGCTTACCTGCCGCTGGCCAAGGGCTACGTCGCGATGACGATCCCGACCGGTGAGCAGCAAGGTGTCGCCGGCCACATCAGCGTCGGCGACTACATCACGGTCATCGCCTCGGCGAGCCTCACTGTCTTCGGCTCGTCGGGCCAGCAGGTGGGTCCGGTCAAGGTCGTGAGCAAGACCGTCTTCACCGACCTCAGGGTCATCGGGCTGGGTCCTGCCTCGGCAGGCGTTCAGCCTGCGGCCGGCGGCGGCGGCACCACTAGCGGCGGGACGACGACGGGCGTCACCTCGAGCCTCACAGTCGAGCTCACGCAATGTGACGCCGAGTTCCTGACGTGGTTCCTCGGCAACACCACGATCCGCTACACCCTGGAGTCCTACAAGGACTACTCGACAGCGCCCACTGACAACCAGGACACCACGTGCGCCACCATCAAGGCTGCAGGCGGAGTGACGCAGAAGCAGGTCGACAACAAGTACCACTTCACAGCGCTTTAACCGAGATGCCCGATGGGACTTCTCGATAGGGTCAAGCAGAACCAGACGCTTCCACCGGCGGGGCCGGCAGGCAACGGCCCCGCCACCGCCACGCTGCCGGGGGCGACGCCCTATACACCGCCCACACCCGTAGCGCAGCCGTCGGCGCCCGCGCCTGCAGCCGCGCCGCCCCGCACCGGGGTCGGCGGCGACCTGTCGCCCGCATTCACTGCGGCGAAGGTCCAGATCCACTCCAAGCTGATCGAGAAGTTCGCGGACGAGATCGACTCGAGCAACAAGGCAGGCGTCCGCGAAAAGATCCTCGAGCTCGCCGAGGAGTATTTCCGCACCACGGCGATGACGATGACCAAGGCCGACAAGGAGCGCCTTGTCGACTCGGTCCTCGACGACGTGCTGGGGCTCGGTCCCCTCGAGGCTCTGCTCGCCGACCCGAGCATCACCGAGATCATGGCCAACCACCCGAAGCAGATCTACGTCGAGAAGAGCGGCGAGCCGATCCTGTCGTCGGTCACCTTCGAGTCGGAAAGGCAGATGCGTCAGGTGATCGACCGCATCGTCAGTCTGGTCGGCCGGCGCGTCGACGAATCGACGCCCATCTGTGACGCGCGATTGAAAGACGGCTCGCGTGTCAATGTGGTCATTCCGCCGATCGCGCTCAAGGGCCCTGCCCTGACGATCCGAAAGTTTGCGAAGGAGAAGTGGGGCCCGGCCGACATCGTCAACCGTTTCCGGTCGTCGAGCCCGGACATCATGACGTTCCTCCGCTCGTGCGTCCGCGCGCGGCTGAACATCCTCGTGTCCGGTGGCACCGGCTCAGGCAAGACGACGCTCCTCAACATCCTCTCCACGTTCATCCCGGAGAGCGAGCGCCTGATCACGGCCGAGGACGCGGCCGAGCTGCAGCTACAGCAGCCGCACTGGATCCAGCTCGAATCGCGTCCACCCAACGTCGAGGGCAAGGGCGCGGTGCCGATCCGCGAGCTGGTCAAGACCTGTCTTCGTATGAGACCCGACCGCATCATCGTCGGCGAGTGTCGTGGCGGCGAGGCCCTCGACATGCTCCAGGCCATGAACACCGGCCACGATGGGTCGATGTCGACCCTGCACGCCAACAACCCCCACGAGGCCCTGGTTCGACTCGAGACCCTGGTCCTCCAGGCCGGCCAGGACCTGCCCTCACGAGCCATCCGCGAAACGATCGGCTCTGCCATCCACCTCATCGTCCAGCAGTCCCGCCTCCGCGGCGGCGTGCGGCGCATCGTGAGCGTGGCCGAGATCATCGGCATCAAGGACGGCGAGGTCCAGTACCAGGAGCTCTTCACATTCAAGCAGGTCGGAGTGAGCGCCGAAGGCAAAGCTGTCGGATACCACACGGCGAACGGTATCCTGCCGATGCGCATGGAGCACTTTCGGTCTGAAGGTGAGGAAGTGGCGGAACAGCTATTCGCGCCCACCAAACAACCATCCCCGGATAAGCTCTACTGACCCCCAGGAGGATTTGATGCCACCCATTTCCGTGGTTTTCGGGCTGATCGCCTTCGCAGGCGTCTTCCTCTTCTTTCTGGGCATCAGCCAGATGCGGCGGTCCGCTGGCGGCTCGGAGGACTTCCAGGCTCGCCTGGCCGCGTATGGAGTGACCACCGCCGGCGGGGCGGCAATGCCCCAGTCCGCCGGCATGCGCGACACGCTCAACCGCCTCTTCCAGCCGGCCGCCGACCGCATGGGCCGCGGCGACGCGAAGAAGGGCAAGCCGTCGGTCGTGGAGCAGCTGCAGCGGGCGGACCTGAAGCTGCGCCCCTCCGAGTACTTCATGATCCAGCTCGGCAGCGCCTTCCTCGTGGCGCTGATCGTCTGGCTTCGCTTCCACGCACTCGCCGGCTGGCTTCTGCTGGTCCTCGGCTATCTCATCCCGGGCTTCTACGTGAAGTACCGGGTCAGCCAGCGGCTCAAGAAGTTCAACGGCCAGCTGGGGGACACGCTGACGCTTCTCTCGAACGCTCTCAAAGCCGGCTACTCCTTCGCCCAGGCGATCGACACCGTGGCCAAGAACGCGGTCGCCCCGATCGGCGACGAGTTTGGCCGCGCGGTGCGCGAGATGAACCTCGGAGGCTCGCCGGACGAGGCCCTCGGCAACATCACCAAGCGCATCGCGAGCAATGACTTCGACCTCGTGGCCACGGCGTACTCGATCCACCGCACGGTCGGTGGCAACCTGGCCGAGATTCTGGACAACATCGCGTACACGATCCGCGAGCGAGTGAGGATCAAGGGCGAGATCCAGACCCTGACGGCGCAGGCTCGCGCGTCAGGCACGATCATCACAGCCCTTCCGATCCTGCTGGCCGCGTTCATGTTCTTCGTCACGCCGACTTATTTCCAGCCAATGTTCTCCAGCATCATCGGCTGGATCCTGATCGTCATCGGCGCGTTCATGATCTTCATCGGCAACCTGATCATTCGCCGCATCGTGGCGATCGAGGTCTGAGTCATGGGAACCACAATGCTTCTCGCCCTGGTCGTCGGTGTCGGAGTGCTGATGATCTTCATCGGCATCGCGCGCACACCTACCACCAACACGGCGGCGATGGTCCAGCAGCGACTCTCCGTCTACGGCGGCGAGAAACCGCTGACTGTCGAAGAGATCGAGCTCCAGCGGCCGTTCAGCGAGCGCGTGCTGCGGCCCGCGATCGAGAAGCTCGGCTCGCTGCTCTCGCGTTCGACCCCGCAAAAAGCGAGGCAGGACCTCCTCAACAAGCTCGAGCTGGCCGGCCGGCCTGGCAACCTGACGCCCGAGGACTTTGCGGCGGTCCGCATCGTCGTGGCCATCGTGGGGGCGGTCTTGGGCTTCCTGGTCGGCTTGCTCCTTGGCAACATCGTCTACATGGTCATCTCGCTCGCCCTCGGCGCGATCCTGGGTTTCTACCTCCCGGTGCTGTGGCTGAAGCAGAAGGTCGACGCCCGGCGCGCAGAGATCCAGAAGGGCCTGCCCGACGCCCTCGACCTGCTCGTCATCTGCGTCGACGCGGGCCTGGGCTTCGACGCGGCACTCGCGAGGGTCACGGACAAGTACCGCAATGCCCTGTCCGACCTGCTCAGCAAGGCCCTGCGCGAGATCAGCCTCGGCCGGCCGCGCCTCGAGGCGCTGGACGAGATGGGCCGGAGCAGTGGCGTGGAGGACCTGCACAACTTCATGCAAGCGGTCATCCAGTCGGAGCAGTTCGGCACCGGGATCGGCAAGATCCTGCGCATCCAAGCCGACGAGATGCGGCGCAAGCGGCGCCAGCGAGCACAGGAGAGAGGAGCCCAGGCGACCCTGAAGATGATGCTGCCGATGGTCGGCTGCATCTTCCCGACCCTGTGGATCGTGCTGCTCGGCCCCGCTGTGCTGATCCTCATGCGACCGCGCTGACCCCATATCTGCTCGCCTGGCCGGCGGCCCTGGTGCCGTCGGTCAACGTCCTGGAGCTGGTCGCCCGCGGCCTCGTCATCTATGCCGCGCTCCTGGTCGCCCTGCGCGTGTTCGGCAAACGCGAGGTTGGGCAGTTCACCCTGTACGACCTCGTCTTCATCCTGCTCGTGGCCAACGCGCTTCAACCGGCGATGACAGGGCCGGACAGCTCGGTCACGGGCGGCCTCGTGCTGATCGTCGCGCTGGTCGGAGCCAACTGGGTGGTGGGCCGGCTCGACCGCCTGCCTCGCGTCCACCAGCTCTTCAGCCCGTCGCCGTCGGTGATCATCAAAGACGGCAAGTTCATCCCGCAGTCGTTGCGCCGGGAAGGCGTGACCGAGGACGAGTGCGAGATGGCGATCCGCGAGCACGGGCTCGAAGGCGTGAGAGGGGTGCAGCTGGGAGTGCTCGAGGCCGACGGGTCGATCTCGGTCGTACCTACCGGATCCAAGGTGTACCGGAGCAAGCGCAAAGTCCGGTATACGCGCCGGGGCTAATTCGTCAGGAAGTCGAGCGCGGCCTGCTTGAACTCGCGAGCCGGCACAAGGCTCAAGTGGTCTCGGCCCGCAACCGTGACGAGGCGGGCCGATGGGATCAGCTCGACGAGCTCAGGCGCGCCGCGCGCGATCTCGTCGTGGTCACCCACCACGATGAGTATCGGGGTGCGGATTATGGCGAGCCGCTCTGGATCGGCGTCGGGCTGCAGGCCCCGGATGCATGCGGCCAGCGCGGTGAGGTCGTTGATCGGGCGGGCCGAAGCGAACTTGTAGAAGGTCTGGGCCACCGGATCATCGGTCTCACCGCCTTCCAGGAATGCGCGCGCGATAGCTTCTGAGCTGTCGATCGCGCCGGCGGTGCCGACGCCACCGAGGACCGCGCGCGTGACGCGGTCGGGATGGTCCAGCGCCACCTGCAGGCCGATTCGCGCGCCCATCGAGTAGCCGATGTAGGCAGTCGTGTCGACCTCGAGGTGATCGAGCAGCCGGATCACATCGCCAGCCATCGTCTCCATTGCGTAGGCGGCCGGCTCATGAGGTTTGTCGCTGTGCCCGTGGCCCCGGCAGTCCAGCCCGATCACCTTGAACCCGGCCTGGGTGAGCGCCTCCTGCCACCGCGTGCCGACCCAGTTGAGCCGGTAGTCGGAGGCGAAACCGTGGACCGCGACGATGGGCGCTCCGCGTTCGGGTCCGTTGACCTCGTAATGCAGCAGGACGCCATCACTGTCGAAATCCATCGTCGGAGAACTAACCTATCGGATCGCTGTGCAAGGACGGCGCGCGGTACACGAGCGGAGCGGGAGAGTGCTCGCGGAAGAGCTGGAGACTCCGCGCACGATGTTCGGCCGGGGCCTGGGCCTGATGTTTCGCAAGACCCTCGACCCTGGACGCGGCATGTGGCTCATCCCGTGCAGCAGCATCCACATGCTGTGCATGAACTTTCCGATCGACGCCGTGTTCCTGGACAGCCGAGAGCGCGTGAAGAAGGTCTATCGCACGCTCCCGGCGTGGTATGGCGTGGTGTGGTGGGAGATCGGCGCGCGAAGCGTGCTGGAGCTGCCGCCCGGCTCGACGGCAGGGATCGACCTCCAGCGCGGCGACCAGATCATCATCCAGTGATCGCCGGCCCTGTTAAGAACGGCTTGACCTCGTGCCTAGGCTGAACCTGTGCACGTGCTCGACTTCGTGCTGCCGCCGAGGTGTGGCGGCTGCCGCATGGTCGGGTCGTGGCTGTGCGGGCGCTGCCGGAACAGGATCCGCAGGCTCGAGGAGCCGCTGTGCAGGCGATGCGGGGTGGAGCTCGACTCGGCGCGTAGGGATTGCGGGTGCCGCGCCCGCCTCAAGTCGCTGACCCGACTGCGGTCCGCGGTGGCGTACGAGGGACCTGTCGAGCACGCGGTGCATCGCTTCAAGTACGAAGGCTGGCGCCGGCTCGCCGGACCGCTGGCGACGCTCGTCGCGGAGCGCCTGGCGGTCGAGGGCGTGTCCGCCCGCTGGGTCGTGGCCGTCCCGCTGCATCCGGTGCGCGAGCGTCAGCGCGGCTTCAACCAGGCCGAGCTCCTGGCGCAAGAGCTCCGCCAGCGGCTTGTCATCGGATCGGCGCCCGGAATACTCGTGCGTACCCGCTCCACGCCGCCGCAGGTGGGCAACGACCGCAAGCGCCGGTTCGAGAACGTGCTCGGGGCGTTCGAGTGGAACGGCAGGGCGCTCGAGGGCGAATCGATCCTGCTGATCGACGATGTGGCCACCACCGGAGCCACCCTCGACGCATGCGCAAGCGCGCTGCGGATCGCCGGCTCCGGGCCTGTAACGGGGGTCTCAGTCGCGCGCGTGAATGTATAGTTGGCGGTCGGCTGTATAAATCCAGGTGCGGAGGCTAGCCGAATGGCAGTCCGGATCCCCGGCATCAACATCGACGAGTACTACCAGCAGCTGGGGCCGATCGAGCCCCTGATCCGTGACGACCGGGTGACAGAAATCATGGTCAACGGCAACGACCATGTGTACGTCGAAATGGCCGGCAAGGTCGTCCTCACCAACATCAAGTTCGTCGACGAGGACCAGCTCCTCAACGTGATCCAGTTCATCGTCCGCACCGTGGGGCGCCGCATCGATGAGCGCTCGCCGCTCTGCGACGCGCGCCTCGCCGACGGGTCCCGCGTCAACGCCGTCATCCGGCCTCTCGCGCTGAACGGTCCCCTGCTCACCATCCGCAAGTTCTCCCGCGACCCCTACCAGGTCGAGGACCTGATCAGGTTCGGCACGTGCAACGAAGCCGGCTTCGGTTTCTTGAAGGCCGCCGTGCTGTCCAAGGCCAACATCATCGTGTCGGGAGGCACCGGCACCGGCAAGACGACGTTCCTCAACGTGCTCTCCGGCTTCATTCCGGTCGAGGACCGAATCGTGACCATCGAGGACGCCGCCGAGCTGCAGCTCCACCAGGAGCACGTGTGTCGCCTCGAGACGCGGCCGAAGGACATCAACGGCGAAGGCGAGATAACGATTCAGCGCCTCGTCATCAACTCGCTCCGCATGCGACCGGAGCGCATCGTCGTCGGCGAGTGTCGTGGCGGCGAGGCCCTGGACATGCTGCAGGCTATGAACACCGGCCACGACGGCTCAATGACCACGCTGCACGCCAACAGCCCTCGCGACGCCCTGGCGCGTCTCGAGACGCTGGTCCTGATGGCCGGCGTGGACCTGCCCGTGCGCGCAATCCGCCAGCAGGTCGCGGGCGCCATCAACCTGATCGTTCAGCTGAGCCGGTTGCGCGACGGGTCGCGCAAGGTGAGCGCCATCAGCGAGATCGTCGGCATGGAGCAGGACGTGATCACGATGCAGGACATCTTCATCATGGAGCAGAAGGGCTCCACGCCCGACGGCAAGGTCATCGCCGACTTCAGGCCGACTGGGCTGCGGCCCAAGATCCTGGACCGCATGTTCTCGCAGGGCATCCCGCTTCCGAAAGAGATCACGACCCTGTTCCCGCCGCCTCCGGGGTACAAGCCCGCGACCCGCTAGGCAGGCCAGCCGACCCGTCTTATACTCGGGTTGTGAAGGTCGTCCTGCACGACCGTACCAACGGTCTGGGGCAGGAGGTGCTTGAGCTGGCGCAGCGTAAGCTGAACCGGCTCGAGCGCCACTTCGTCAAGGTGGTCGACGCGGAGGTCGAGTTCTCCGAGGTGCGCAAACGAAGCGGCCTGTCGACGACCGAGTGCCGGATCACTCTCCACCTGGACGGCCGCCGCGCCCCGGTCCTCCACGCGCGCGAGACCGGAGCGGACCCGCAGTCTGCGCTCGACCTCGCGCTCGACAAGATCGACCGGCAGGTCGTCGCGTTCAAGGAGAGGGTGACCCGTCGCAAGCACACCACATCGCCCCTCCGAGTGCCCGAAGAGACGCCGGAGGAAGGCCGGCCGCGGTCCCCGGAGCCGGAGCGGATGCGCCTCAAGCTGCGGCCGATGTCCCTGTCAGATGCGGTCGCTGAGCTCCAGGCGGACAGCCAGCCCTTCCTCGTCTACCTGGACGAGGACTCGGGCGAGATCCAGATCATGGTCAAGCGGGCCGATGGCTCCCTGGCCGTGATCGAGCCGGTGGTCACCTAGCCCCAGATTCAGTTCCGCCCCTGGCGGGTACCCTTGATCTAGGTCAAATGGTCATCTTCACCAAGCTGCTCGATCCGAACGAGCGCGAGATCAAGCGCCACCTGGCCGTGGCGGAGGCGATCACAGCGCTCGAGCCTGAGCTCAAGGAGCTGGACGACGCCAGTCTGCGCGCCCGCTCCGACGCCCTGCGCGAAAAGGCCCATGAGGGTCTCGACCTGGACGAGCTCCTGATCGAGGCCTTTGCGATCTGCCGCGAAGCAGCGCGGCGAACCATCGGCCTCCGCCACTTCGACGTCCAGCTGGTCGGGGGCATCGTCCTCCACCAGGGAAAGATCGCCGAGATGAAGACCGGGGAAGGCAAGACCCTGGTGGCGAGCCTGGCCCTGTATCTCAACGCGCTCGCCGGCAAGGGCTCCCACCTGGTCACCGTCAACGACTACCTCGCTCGCCGCGACGCGGGATGGATGGCGCCGATCTACCACATGCTCGGGCTGTCGGTCGGCGTCAACGTAGGGACGACCGCGACTTATGTGTACGACCCCGAATACCTCGACGAGACCCACCCCGACGCGCGCCTCCAGCATCTTCGCCCCGCGAGCAAGAAGGAGGCGTACGGCGCCGACATCACGTACGCGACGAACTCAGAGCTCGCGTTCGATTACCTGCGCGACAACATGGCGCGCGACCTGACGCAGTGCGCCCAACGCGGGCTCAGCTACGCGATCGTCGACGAGGTCGACTCCATCCTCATCGACGAGGCGCGTACGCCGCACATCATCTCCGGCCAGTCGGACGAGTCGACCGAGAAGTACTACCAGTACGCCCGATGGGCGGCGCGCCTGAATGAGGGCGAGGACTACGAGGTAGACCTCAAGCACAAGTCCGCGTCACTCACCGAGGTCGGCATCGCGAAGATGGAGCGCTGGACCGGGATCAAGAACATCTACGACCTCGAGAACGTGATCGAGGCGCACCAGATCAACCAGGCGCTGAAGGCGAAGTCGCTCTTCCTGCGCGACCGCGATTACCTCGTCAAGGACGCGGAGGTCATCATCGTCGACGAGTTCACCGGCCGCACGATGCCGGGTCGCCGATGGTCAGACGGCCTTCACCAGGCCGTCGAGGCGAAGGAAGGCGTCAAGGTCCAGCAGGAGCAGAAGACGATCGCGACGATCACCGTCCAGAACTACTTCCGCCAGTACGACAAGCTCGCCGGCATGACCGGCACGGCCATCACCGAGGCCGAAGAGTTCCACAAGATCTACGGACTCGACGTCGTCGTCATCCCGACGCACCGTCCGATGGTGCGCACCGACCACGACGACCTGATCTACAAGACTGAGAAGTCGAAGTTCGAAGCGGTCATCGACGAGATCGTCGAGATGAACAAGCTCAGCCGCCCTGTCCTCGTGGGCACGGTCTCGGTCGAGAAGTCGGAGCGCCTGGCCAAGATGCTCGAGCGTCGCGGCCTCAAGCACAACGTGCTCAACGCGAAGCAGCACGAGCGGGAGGCGGCGGTCGTCGCCGAAGCCGGTCAGCCGGGCGCGGTCACGATCGCCACCAACATGGCAGGCCGCGGCACCGACATCGTGCTTGGGTCGGGCGTCACCGACGTAGGCGGGTTGCATATCATCGGCACCGAGCGCCACGAGAGCCGTCGCATCGACAACCAGCTTCGCGGCCGCGCCGGCCGCCAGGGCGACCCGGGGTCGAGCCGTTTCTTCATCTCTCTCGAGGACGACCTTATGAAGATCTTCGGCCCCGCAGCGGACCGCATCGGCCGCCTCATGACGAGCCTCGAGGTCGAACCCATCGAGCACCCTTGGGTGGCGCGGTCGATCGCTAGCGCGCAGAAGAAGGTCGAGGGCATGCACTTCGACTCCCGCAAGCACGTCGTCGAGTACGACGACGTGATGAACAAGCAGCGCCAGATCGTGTACGAGGAGCGGCGAAAGGTCCTCGAGGGCGCCGACGCACGCGAGAACATCCTCGGCTACGTTCGGGACCTGATCACCAAGGGCGTCGACCAGCACTGCCAGAGCCGCCACTACGAGAACTGGGACCTCGACGGCCTCGTCCAGTACCTGTCGGCGTACCTGCCGATCGCGCCCGGCACCCAGGTTCCTGACGAGGCGATGCACAAGGGCCCGGAGGGCCTCATCGAGCACCTCTACGCGGCGGCGTCAGAGGCCTATGACCGGAAGGTCGAGGAGATGGGCGTCGAGCAGATGCCTGCCGTGGAGCGGAGCGTGATGCTGCAGACCATCGATTGGCAGTGGATGGAATACCTGACCCAGATGGAGCACTTCCGCGAGGGCATCGGGCTGCGCGCGTACGGCCAGCGCGATCCGCTAGTCGAGTACAAGAACGAAGCGTTCGAAATGTTCAACGAGCTGCGGGACCGCATCCAGGGCTCGATCGTCAACCTGATCTTTCGCGTCGCCCGGGTGGCACCGCCGCCGCAGGCTCCTTCTGTCCGCCAGGTCACCGAGACCGGGCCTGGCGAGCCGGACGGCGCCAACGGGGCCGGCCGTCGGCCCGCGCCGCAGCGCCGGCGTGGTGTGCCCGTCGGTGTCGGGGCGGGAGCGGTCGCGGCGACGGCCGGCAGCGCCGATCCACAACATAAAATCGGGCGCAACGATCCGTGCTGGTGCGGATCGGGGAAGAAATACAAGAGGTGCCACGGAAGATAAATTGGACGCTGAACTAACCCCCAAAGAGCTCCTGAATCGCATCGTTCAGCTCAAGGAGCACCTTTGACCTGCCCGCGAAGGCAAAGCGGGCTGACGAGCTAGACCGACAGCTCACCCAGCCCGGCGTCTGGGATGACCCACGGGGCGCCGGTCAGATGGCTCGTGAGGCCGCCGAGTTCCGAGAACTGATCGCCACCTGGGACCGTCTGGAGACGCGGGCCCGCGACCTTGTCGAGCTCGAGCAACTGGCGCAAGGCGATTCTGAGATGGCAAGGCAGGTGGACGAGGAAAGCGCCCAGGTGGAGAGGGAGCTGCGGGCGCACGAGCTCGACCTGCTCTTCACCGACCCCTACGCCACCCACAACGCTGTCGTCACGATCTCGGTGGGCCAGGGTGGGGTTGAGGCGCAGGACTGGGTCGAGATGCTGCTGCGCATGTACCTCAAGTGGGCCGAGCGAAAGGGTTTCGAGACCGAGATCATCGACGAGGCTCGCGGTGAGGAGGCGGGCCTGAAAAGCGCGACGTTCATCGTGAGGGGTCCGCGCGCCTACGGCCTGATGCGGTCGGAGCACGGGGTGCACCGCCTGGTTCGCATCTCGCCGTTCGACCAGAACCACCGGCGTCACACCTCGTTCGCCCTGGTCGAGGTCATGCCGGAGCTCGAGAGCGCCGACGAGGGTGCGATCGTCATCAATCCGCAAGACCTGCGCATCGACACGTACCGCTCGACCGGCGCCGGCGGGCAGCATGTCAACAAGACCGACTCGGCGGTCCGCATCACGCACCTGCCGACAGGCATCGTGGTCACCTGTCAGAACGAGCGGTCGCAGATGAAGAACCGCGAGATGGCGATGAAAGTGCTCAAAGCGCGCCTGTTCCAGCGCCAGCAGCTGGAGGCCGCCGAGCACATGGACCAGATCCGGGGCCAGGTGATGCCGGCCGAGTTCGGCTCCCAGATTCGGAACTACGTGCTGCAGCCCTACACGCTCGTGAAGGACGTGCGCACCGGGCTCGAAGTCGGCAACGCCCAGGCGGTCCTGGACGGCGAGATCGATCCCTTCATCGAGAGCTGGCTGCGCTGGCGTTTGGGCAGGAACGGCGAAGCCGCATAAATATGAGAGGGAACCCAGTCTGGGCGGCCTGAAAGGCAAAGTCGCGGCCGGGTAAACCCGGCCGCCAGTGCAACGCCAGAGTTGGGCTTGCGCAAGGCAGGCCGTCAATCCCCGTTAGACGGGTGTTTGGCCCTCAGGGAAGGGGTTGGACCGATCGGGGCGCTGCGCTATACTGCCCGCGACCTGGCCACGCGCGCCCGCCGGCGCGTAACGACACAGCAAGAGACGCACCTGATGGTTCTAACACCGGATTTCGCAACTCGGCCCGTGATCAGCTTCCAGCACGTCCATAAGACGTACCCGACTGGAACTGAAGCGCTTCGCGACGTCAACCTCGAGGTGCCCGAAGGTGACTTCCTGTTCCTGGTCGGCCCATCCGGCGCCGGCAAGTCGACGCTGGTCCGCCTCCTGATCCGGGAGGAGAAGCCGACCAAGGGCAAGATCTTCGTCGACGGGATCGAGCTCGGCCGGATGAAGCGGCGCAAGCTGCCCTACTACCGGCGCAAGGTGGGTCTGGTCTTCCAGGACTTCAAGCTCCTGCCCAACCTGACCGTCTACGAGAACGTGGCGTTCGCGATGCGGGTCCTGGGCGAGCCCGACCAGAAGATTCAGTCGCGTGTCGCCGAAGCGCTCGACACCGTCAGCCTTTCGGGCAAGGAAAACACGTACCCGGCCAACCTCTCCGGCGGGGAGCAGCAGCGGGTCGCGATCGCACGCGCGCTCGTCCACGCGCCCCGGTTCATCATCGCCGACGAGCCGACCGGCAACCTCGACCCCGCGACCGCCTGGGAGATCATGCAGCTCTTCCTGCGCATCAACGCCCGTGGCGCCACCGTCGTGATGGCGACCCACAACCGCGAGATCGTCGACTTGCTGCGCCGCCGCGTCATCGCCATCGACGCGGGACAGGTGGCGAGGGACGACCGTTCAGGCAGGTACCACGATGATGTTGCGAAACCTCAAGTTCGCGTTCAATAGCGCCTGGCAGAGCTTCTGGCGGAACCTGGCCGTGAGCCTGGCCGCTGTTCTGTCGATCACGCTCATCCTCATCCTGGCCGGGGTCAACCTCCTCGTGGGCCATGCGTTCTCGCAGGTGCTCGACGGGTTCCGGCAGAAAGTCAGCGAGATCTCGGTCAACGTCTCCGACGACACGCCGCTGCAGGACGTCTACGACTTCCAGCAGCAGCTGGCGGGGGACCCACGTGTGACGAGCGTGACGTTCATCACCAAGGACGAGGCGCTCACGCAGTTCAAGTCCGACCCGCAGAACGGGATCCTGGCGCAGCAGATCGAGGGCAACCCGCTCGACGCGAAGCTCGAAGTCCACGTGGCCAACCTCAGCGACGTCTCCGCGATCGACGCAATGGCGCGCAAGTGGTCCGGAGTCGATCCCACCGATCCCACGAACTACCAGGGCGACTTCGTGAACCGGATGCTCCAGCTTTCCCAGTGGCTCGGGCTTGCGGGAGTTGGCCTGCTCCTGATCCTGCTCATCGTGTCGGTGGTGATCGTCATGAACACCATCCGCACGGCGGTCTATCACCGGCGCAAGGAGATCGAGGTGATGAAGCTCGTCGGCGCCACCGAGTGGTTCGTCCGCGGCCCATTCGTGATCGAGGGCATCATGACCGGCCTCATCGCCGCCTCGATCGCGCTCGCGCTGCTGGTCGTCGCTTACCAACCCGCAGTCGAGCGCTTCAAGTCGGACGTCGGTTTCATCCCTCTGTCCTATGACCCGGCCTTCGTCTCGAGCCTGGCGGGCGACCTGCTCCTCGCGGGCGCGCTGCTGGGTGCCCTTGGCAGCTACATCGGCGTCCGCCGCTACGTGAGGATCTGACAGCGTGAAGGCCCGGCTTCTGCTCGCGGCGATCCTGGCCACCCTGGCGTGGGCGCCTGGGTCGGTCCAGAACACCGCGGCGATCTACTGCTACCCGGGCGATCCTCCGGCCGTCTACCAGGCCTGCCTGGCCTATAACGCAGGCATCGGCCAGCAAGTCAACAACCAGAACCAGCTCAACAACATCCAGGCGCAGATCAACGACACGGTGGCCCAGATCAACGCACTCGATGCGCTGATCGCGAGTGTGAAAAACCAGATCGCGGCCCAGCGCGCGCTGATCGCCCAGACCCAGGCCGCGATCGACGACCTGAATCGCCAGATTCGCTTCGGCGAGGCGGCGATGATCCGGCTGCAGGCCCACGTGAGCGTCCGTGAGCAGCTGCTGAACCAGCGCCTTCGCTACGTCGACACCCATGGCACCGTCGACTACGTCCAGCTGGTGCTGACCTCGAACAGCATGAACCAGCTGCTGAACCGGATCGTCGGGGCGCAGCAGGTCGCCAGTGGCGACCAGAAGCTTCTCGCCGGCCTCGACGTGGAGCGCAGCCAGATCGTGACGGCCAACACCGAGCTCGACCTGCAGCACGCCCAGGTCACCGCGCTGCTTCAGCAGCAGCAGGCCACGGAGGCCGACCTCGAGAAGAACCTGGCCACCCAGAACGCGGCGATCGTTGCCGAGCAGAAGCTGCAGGCGCAGCTGGCAGACCAGTACGCGAAGGTGCAGGCGGAGCGCGCCGCCATCGACGCCCAGGTCGCGCAGCTGGCCCTGCAGTACGACGCCGCGGCGGTCAAGGCCGGCGGCGGCAACGGCGTGTTCGAGTGGCCCGAGCCGGCGTGTGGTTTCGGATGCATCAGCCAGGGCTTTGGCTGCTCGACCTTCTACCTCGAGGTCTACGACCCCTCGTGCCCCTATCCGCACAAGATCCACACGGGCATCGATATCGCAGGGCCCTATGGCACGCAGATCGTGGCCGCCGACACCGGCGTGGCCTACCTCTACCCGGGAAGCGTGGGCTACGGCAACCTGCTCGTGATGATCCACGGCAATGGCTACTCGACCTACTACGGCCACCTCGCGGGCTACGCGCCTGGGCTCACTACCGGCCAGGTCGTCCCGCGCGGCACGACGGTCGCCTTCGAGGGATCGACAGGTTGGTCGACCGGTCCGCACGTGCATTTCGAGATCCGCGTCAACGGCGTCTACAAGAATCCCTGCATCTGGCTCGGTTGCTAGTCTGACTTCATGAATCCCCGCGCCGCCCTGAGGGGTGGCGCCGTCGCGCTCATCCTGGTCTTCGGCTTTGTCGCGGGCGTTTACCTCGACCAGGCATACCCGGAGTTCGTCCCGTATTTCGGACATCGAGGTGTGTCCCGGGTCGACCTCAGCGAGGTGCAGCAGGCGGCGCGATTGATTCAGGCCGACTACGTCGACGGCAACGTCAACGCGACGAAGCTCTCGCAAGGGAGCGTGCAGGGCCTGGTGAGCAGCCTCGGCGACCCGTTCTCGCTCTACTTCTCCCCGGACCAGTACAAGCGCCTCCAGGACAGCTACCAGGGGCGCTACACGGGCATCGGCATCTATCTGAGCTTCAGCACTTCCGCCTACCCGGTGATCGCGGGGACGGTCTCGGGTTCGCCGGCTGCGGAGGCGGGCCTTCAGGCGGGCGACCAGGTCATCAAGGTCGGCGACAAGGACATCAAAGGCATCACCGCAGAGGCGGCCACAGCCCTGATCCAGGGTCCGGAGGGCACGAAGGTCACGCTGACGATCCTCCGCGGATCGGAAACGCTGACGTTCACGATCACGAGGGCGCAGATCCAGGTGCCGACCGTCCGCGCGTCGATGGTCGGCGACCGGGTTCTCTACGTCCGCATCTATCAGTTCGGCTCGCAGACGTCGACCGAGTTTTCGCGCGCGTTGAAGGATGGTCTGCCGGGCGCGTCGGGCATGGTGCTGGACCTGCGCGCAGACCCGGGTGGCTTCATCTCGGCGGCGGACGACGTGATCACTCAGTTCGTGACGAGCGGCGAGACCTTCGAGACGCGAGGCCGGAACGGCACCGACCGCCACCAGGTCGGGTCGCAGCACGCCGCGCCAACCGTGCCTCTGGTCGTACTCGTGGACGCCAACAGCGCATCGGCGGCGGAGATCGTGGCCGGCTCGCTGCAGGTGCACCAGCGAGCCAAGCTGGTAGGCACGACGACCTACGGCAAGGGATCGGTCCAGGAGGACTTCGTGCTGAGCGACGGGTCCGACATCCACCTGACTGTCGAGCGCTGGTATCTGCCGAACGGGGCGACGATCGACCACAAGGGCCTCACGCCGGATCAGACCGTCAGCCTGGCCCATGCCTCCGACGCGTACGACGTCACGCAGGCGTGGCTGGGCTACGCGAGGGATGCGCAGCTCAACGCCGCATTGACCTTGCTGGCGGGTGGGTAGACTGGCTTCCGCGATTTAGACCGGGCGGTTAGCTCAGCTGGCTAGAGCGCCTCGCTTACACCGAGGAGGTCGTTGGTTCAAGTCCATCACCGCCCACCATTGCGCCAATTCGGGCCAATCGGACCCAAACGGTCGCTTTCCAAGCACGGGATTGGACATTTGGGCCCGATTGGTCGTTGCTCGGCAGCCGGCCTGGTGCCGTCACCGCCAGCGATGCGCAATAACCCGTTCCTCTAGCCCGTCGTTGTCGCTACGTGCGTATCTCACTTCGGTTTAGGCAGAACAGCGTGAGGCCACGTAGGTGAGGCGGTCCCCTGGCTGGTACGCCGACCCGTTCCATCAACACTGTCCGCTGGTGGACCCTCAGCGTGAGGTGGTGGGACGGCGAGGTTTGGACATCCCTGAGAGCAGTCGTAGATTCACATGGGTGCCAGTTGTTCTGATGGCGGCCGCCGGCCTCTGGATCTGGGTCGCTGACATTGCCATGTCGCTATTGCTTGCTCAGGGTGTTGCCACGACGCCCCAACCCAATCAAAGGATGTGGGTGTTGGTGTCGGAATGGTTGCCCGCCGTTCCGGTGGCTGCCGCGATCGTCGCCGCTTTGGTCTCACTCTTTGTCCGGCGTCGGGGGCGCCCGGCTACGGTGGCGGCTGTGAACGCTTTCCTCTGGTTCAGCCTTGCTGTCGCCTTTGTAGCGGTCCCGAAAGCACCTTAGGCTCCGCCCCACGGCTAACCCCTCGACGACGCCAAGCTTCGCCTAGACAATTAGTCGAAGAGTGTCTGTCAGCGGGGTCGGCGATCCTTCTACGGCCCACCAGGATTGTGCAAAATCGCGTACGGTAGCCCAAATGGCCAAGACAGTCCCCTTCTCGGACGCGCGAGCCCACCTCACCGAGTTGTTAGACGAGATCGAGGAGATCCGCGAGCACGTAGTAATAACTCGCAACGGGCGGCCTGCTGCGGTCGTGATGTCGGAGGCTGAGTACGAGTCTTTGATTGAGACGCTTGAGGTTCTAAGCGATCCTGAAGTGATGGCAGCCCTGAAAGAGAGTGATGAGGACGTTGCAGCTGGTCGCGTAAGTCCGTGGGATGAGGTGAAACGAGAGCTCGGCCTTGCCTGAGCTCGTTCTGACAAGACGAGCGGCCGAGGATATGAAGAGTCTCCCTGCGTCAATCCGTGAGGCACCAGCCAACGTGGTCGAACGACTGGGCATCGAGCCGCGTCTTGTGGTCCGCCCATTGCTTGGTCGCTTGCGGCCCCTGTGGTCCGCACCGGTAGGCAATTACCGAGTTGTCTACACGCTCGAAGGACCGCTTGGAAAAGAACGTGTCTTGGTCAGAGCAGTCCGCCACCGGGCAATCGCCTATGGGCGTCGCCGACGGCAGCGATGAGGGAATTCACTTCGCGGTCGCGCTCAACCGGCATCAGTGCTCGGGGCAAACGTCAGCGCCAGTTTCACGCGCCACGAGGAGCATGGATCTCGGTAAATGTTGAGCTTGTCGAGGGTCGTGGTGAGCGCTTTTGGCCGCGGCCGGGCCGGCTCTTTGCTGCAGCCGCGAATCACTCGTTCGCCGACCTTAGCGCCGCAATTGACGATGCCTTTGCGAGATGGGACAGGTCACATCTCCACGAATTCGAGCTTGTCGATGGCACCCGCATCGGGATGCCAGACCCGGAGGGGCAAGATGATGAGTCAGTCGAGGACGGCCGCATCGTGAGGCTTGCACGGCTCAGGCCGGGAGAGCAGTTCGTCTATGTCTTCGACTTCGGGGACGATTGGGCCCATCTGTGCACGGTCGGCGACTCGCCGATCGATCCACTTGAAACTGTCGGCCTCGTTCCCGATAGGCCGCTCCCCTATTTCGGTTGGGGCGCGATTCCGGATCAGTACGGCAGGGCGTCGAGCGCTGACGATGGCGAGACTCCGCTTCCACCTGATCCTGAGCTCAGGGACCTGCCTCCGCTTCGGCCCGACTGGGGACCTGTCCGGCGGAGGTAGCATCACCCGAGTTCCTCCGGCCGACTCGCGCTGGGTTAGGCTCTGGCGATGAATACAGCTGGCGGCTTTCTGCCTCTCTTCGGCCTCGTCTATATCCTGGTGGTTCTCGTCCTTTTTGGGTGGGCGCTCTACCTGATGTATCTGGCGACCCGAGCCTTGAGAAAGTACCTGCGTAGCTGAGTTTTACCACGGCGGAACCCGTGCGCTCGATAGAATCATCCGCCGTGCCGAGGTAGCTCAGCTTGGTAGAGCACTTGACTGAAAATCAAGGTGTCGCCAGTTCAAATCTGGCCCTCGGCACCACTCAGCAGCTAGTCTCGCTGCGGTGTTGAAGCAGCGGCCGTTCCGGTTCAGCGTCCAGGAGCACCACGCCGAAAGCGCCACTCAATGGCGCGAGCGCGCCCGGGCGATCGAGTCGATGGGGTACTCCGCGCTCTACCTGCCCGACCACTTCGGCGACCAACCCGGACCGATCGCTGCGCTGATGGCCGCAGCCGACGCGACCACCAAACTGCGGATCGGATCGCTTGTGTTCGACAACGACTACCGCCACCCGGTGGTCCTGGCCAAGGAGGCGGCAACTCTCGACCTGCTGTCCGACGGCCGCCTCGACCTCGGCCTCGGGGCCGGCTGGCTGGTCTCGGACTACGATCACGCGGGCATTCCCTACGACCCTCCCGGCACGCGAATCGATCGGCTCGAGGAGGCTTTGGCGATCATCAAGGGGCTGTTTGGTGGCAAGGCCTTCTCGTTCGCAGGCAGGCACTACACGATCAAGGAGATGGAGGGAAAGCCGATTCCAGTCCAGAAGCCACATCCGCGGTTGCTGATGGGGGGTGGGGGCAAGAGGATGCTGAGCCTCGCCGCTCGCGAGGCCGACATCGTGCACGTCAACTTCAACCTGAAAGAAGGGCGCACCAATCCCGCGCTCATCCGGACCGGCCTGGCGGAGGCGACTGACGAAAAGCTCAGTTGGATCAAGCAGGCTGCTGGCGACCGCCTCGACGCCATCGACCTCGGCTTCACGGTCTTCTTCGCCACGGTGACCGATGACCGCGAATCTGTCGCGTCCGCGGTCGCGCCGGGCATGGGCCTCGAGCCAAAGGAAGTGCTCGCGATGCCTCACTTCCTGATCGGCACCATCGGCCAGATCGAGGAAGACCTCAAGGCGCGACGCGATCGCTATGGGTTCTCGGACGTCGCGGTGCCGGGCGACGCCGCCGACTCCCTGGCGCCCGTAGTGGAGCACCTGGCCGGTCGTTAGACGGTAGATTTGTGAACATGGCCACCACTCAGCACGTTCAGCTGAAGGGCACCGCGGAGGGCCGCATGCGTGAGGTGCTCACGCCAAAGGCCCTGGCATTCGTGGCCAGGCTGCAGCGCGAGTTTGGCGGTCGCAGGGAGGAGCTGCTCCGGCTCCGCGACGAACGGCAGAGGCGAATCGAGGGCGGCGAGCTGCCGCATTTCCTGACCACAACCAGCGCTGTACGCGACTCCGAGTGGAAGGTCGCAACAGCGCCCAAAGACCTGCAGGACCGGCGCGTCGAGATCACTGGCCCGACAGACCGCAAGATGCTGATCAACGCCCTGAACTCCGGCGCGCGCGTCTTCATGGCCGACTTCGAAGACGCCAACTCCCCGACCTGGTTCAACCTCGTCGAGGGGCAGGTGAACCTCACCGACGCCATCGAGCGGCGTATCGGCTTCACGAGTCCTGAGGGCAATGAGTACAGGCTCAACGAAAAGGTCGCGACCTTGCTTGTCCGTCCGCGCGGCTGGCATCTCGACGAGAGGCACGTCGAGGTCGACGGCAAGCCCATGTCGGGCAGCCTGTTCGACTTCGGCATGTACTTCTTTAACAACGCCGAGCGGTTGCTGAAGAAGGGCAGCGGGCCGTACTTCTATCTGGCCAAGCTGGAGAGCCACCTCGAGGCCCGGCTCTGGAACGACGTCTTCAACCTCGCCCAGGACGAGCTCGGCATTGCGCGGGGCACCATCCGGGCCACCGTATTGATCGAAACCATCCTCGCCGCGTTCGAGATGGACGAAATCCTCTATGAGCTGCGAGATCACTCGAGCGGCTTGAACGCGGGCCGCTGGGACTACATCTTCAGCATCATCAAGAAGTTCCGCCACCGGCCAGAGTTCGTGCTTCCGGATCGCGCCCAGGTAACGATGACCGTGCCCTTCATGCGCGCGTACACCGAGCTGCTGGTCAAGACGTGCCACCGCCGCGGCGCGCATGCGATGGGTGGAATGGCGGCCTTCATTCCTTCGCGCCGCGACCCCGAGGTGAACCGGGTCGCGCTGGCGAAGGTCAAGGAAGACAAGGACCGCGAGGCCAACGACGGCTTCGACGGCACGTGGGTGGCGCATCCCGACCTGGTGCCCACGGCGACGGAGGCGTTCGACAAGGTACTGGGCGACCGGCCGAACCAGCTCGACCGCCAGAGGCCCGAGGTCTCGGTGACTGCGGGTCAGCTCATCGACGTCAAGGTCCCGGGCGGGACAATCACCGAGAACGGCCTGCGGTTGGACGTCAGCGTCGGCATCCAGTACGTCGAGTCGTGGATGCGGGGAGTGGGGGCCGCCGCGATCAACAACCTGATGGAAGACGTCGCCACGGCCGAGATCTCACGGTCTCAGGTCTGGCAGTGGGTCAGGCACGCGTCGCGGCTGAGCGAGGGCCCGAGTGTGAGCGCGGACCTGGTCCGCGAGCTCGCGGACGAGGAGATGACCAAGCTACGCGAGCAGTACGGGGAGGAGGTCTGGTCGAAGGCCCGCTTCGACGATGCGCGCAAGGTGTTCGAGGAGGTCGCGCTGTCGAAGGACTTCCACCCGTTCCTGACCCAGGTGGCTCAGAAGTACATCGACTGACCGGCTGAGCCGGTCTCGGAGCTACTTGGCCGGAGCCGGAGGTGCCGGCGGTGCGGGCGGCTTGCCGGGGAGCCGGCGCCACTGGCGCGGACCGACGCCGTTGTTCGGGTTGCCGGGGACGAATGCCACCGCCGAAGGCTTAACCATGCAGCTGTCCTTGCGGACCACGCTCCTCTCGCCGCCCTCGTGGTGCTCGATGACCACCGTCCGCTCGAGCACGGCCCGGACCCGCACCGGCTTGCCATCCACGACTGCGCTGAAGCCGCCGCTGACTTCGTGGTTGGGGGGCGGGACGATGGTGGCCAGCGAAACGAGTTCGACGATTTTGCTCATGTGGCGGCTTCCCCCGGGCTAGGCGGCGCAGGTGACGCCGCGGAAACAGCAAGGCCGACGCAAATCGGCAGCAGCGAATGTTACCAGAGGGGCTCCGACCGACGGCCGAGCCTTAATCGCCGCTTAAGCGGCTGAGCTCTGCTGGTCCTGGAGTCGAAGCTGGCGTGCCGCTTCACGGCCGCGCCGCGCCGCTTCCTTGCTCGCGAGGTGGCGCACTCGCAGCTGGCGAGGGTCAACGAACAGGCGCCGCCGGTTGACCAGCACCTTCGGCTCGCCCGGCGCGGGCTCGATGACGGCCGTGCGCTCGAGCACGGCGGTCACCCAGACACGCCGCCCATCGTCCACCTCGGCCTCGAAGTCGGGGAGGATCTCGTCGTCTTCGTCCATCGAGACGCTGTCCAGGCGCACCAGCTCGGTGCGGCTCTTCTCAGCGCTCTTGCTCTTGTTTGGCATGCTCATAACCCACTTACCCGATAACGGCGGAGGCCAAACCGAGCACCGCATCGAGCCCGGCTGCCAAACAACTCACGCTATGAATACCGGTTTGGTAACGCTCGGTATTCCGCTAGGTCCGTACGGGCGTTCCCTCTCGAGATACCCGGCCGGTGGTCAGGACGGTTTCGGCCAGGGCCCAATCCACATGTGCCTCGAAAACGGCCGCGAAGTGCGCAGCATAGTCGGTTGCGGCTGTCTGGGTGTCGATCCGGCGTCCTGTGACGGCTTCGACCGAGGTCGGGCGGCGGTCGGCATGCCCGCACGGGACGATACCCTCGAAGTAGCCGAGGTCGGACGTCAGGTTCAGGGCGAAGCCGTGGCTGACCACCGAGCGGTTGAGCTTGATCCCGATCGCGGCCAGCTTCTCGCCGTTGCGCCAGACGCCCGTGAAGCCCGGTTCGCCAGGCTCGGATTCGATGCCAAGCGACCCCAGGTAGTCGATCAGCGACTTCTCGAGGAGCTCGAGGTAGCGCGGGATGCTCAGGCCGAAGTGGACGAGGTCGAGCACCGGGTATCCCACCAGCTGGCCGGGGCCGTGGTAGGTGGCCTCGCCGCCACGGTCCGACCAGACGACCTCGACGTCGCGCCTCTCCCGCTCAGACTCGTCCCACAGCAGGTGGTCGGCCGTGGCCGCCTTGCCCATCGTGAAGACATGTGGATGTTCGAGCAGCAGCAGCGTGTCCGCGCCTGCTCCGTCGCGCAGCTCCCGCACCAGCTCGGCCTGGAGGTCCCAGGCTCGCCGGTACGGGACGCTACCCAGCCAGGCGGCTCTTACGCGCGGCAGGGATCTGCTCATCTGCGTGGTAGGAGGACCGGACGAGCGGTCCTGACTCGACGTGTTCGAACCCCATGGCCAGCGCCTGTTCCTTTAGGCGGACGAACTCTTCGGGCCGGTAATAGCGGACCACCTCGGCGTGCTTCTTCGACGGTCGCAGATACTGCCCGACCGTGAGCACGTCGATGTTGTGCGCGCGCATGTTGCGGAAAACCTCGATGAGCTCGGCCTCGGTCTCGCCCAGACCGACCATCAGCCCGGACTTGGTGACCATCTCAGGCGCAAGCGACTTGACGTGTCGGAGCAAGGCGAGGCTGTTCGCGTACACCGCCTTCGGCCTGATGCGCGAGTAGAGGCGAGGCACGGTCTCGGTGTTGTGGTTGAAGATGTCCGGCCGTGCTTCGACCACGGTGCGGACCGCGCTGGAGTCGCCCTGGAAGTCCGGCGTGAGGACCTCGATCGTCGTGGCGGGGCTGCGCCGCCGGATGGCGCGGATGGTGCGGGCGAAGATCCCCGCCCCGCCATCCCTCAGGTCGTCGCGGTCGACAGAGGTGATGACCGCGTGCTTGAGCCCCAGCTCGGCCACCGACTCCGCAACGCGCAGCGGCTCACCGAGGTCGAGCTCTGACGGCCGACCCGAGGTCACTGCACAGAAGCGGCATGCGCGCGTGCAGACGTCGCCGAGGATCATGAACGTCGCGGTCCGACGGTTCCAGCAGTCGAAGATGTTGGGACAGCGGGCTTCTTCGCACACCGTGTGAAGGCGGCGGCCCTTGACGATCTGTTTGAGCTCTTTGAAGTTGCCGCCCTCGGTCACGCGAACGCGAATCCACTCCGGGATGGGTTCCAATCGAAGTGGTTCGCCCACGCTCACAGCCGGATGCTTCCGGGGGTCCACTCTTCGAGCCGCTTCTTGATCGCGCCGAGGAACTGGCCCGCCATCATGCCGTCGATGATCCGATGGTCGAAGCTCAGGCACATGTTCATCATGTGGTGGATCGCGATCGCGTCATCGATCACCACCGCGCGCTTGACGATCGATTCGGTGGTCAGGATCGCGGCCTGGGGCTGGTTGATGATCGGCTGGCTCGCGATCGAGCCGGTGGCGCCGGTGTTGTTGAGCGTGAAAGTGCCGGCCGCAACGTCATCAGGCTTCAACTGCTTGTTGCGCGCCCTCTCGACGAGGTCGTTCATCACGCGCACCAGGTCGGTGAAGCCTAGGCTGTCCGCGTCCTTGACCACCGGCACGATCAGCCCATCGGGGATGGCGACGGCGATTCCCAGATTGATGTAGTGCTTCAGGACGACGCCCTCATCGGTCCATGACGAGTTGAGCCACGGAAACTGCTTCAGCTGCTCGGTCACGATCTGGGCGACGAACGGCAGGTAGGTGAGCGCGGTGCCGTGGCGGGCTTTGAAGGTGTACTTTTCCGCGTCGCGATAACGGACCAGGCTGGTCACGTCGATTTCCTGCAGGGTCCAAGCGTGGGGCGACGTCGCGAGGCTGCGGACCATGTGCTCGGCGATCGACTTGCGCATCACGCTGAGCTTCACGAGCTCTTCGCGCTTGCCGTCGACCCGTGACGGCGCCGGCGCCGCGACCGGCGCCTTTGCAGGCGCCGCGGCCTCGCCCTGACCGACCGCCGCCAGGACGTCGTCGCGCGTCACCCGGCCCCCCAGGCCGGAGCCCCGCAGCGAGGTGGGGTCGAGGCTGTGCTCGGCCGCCAGCTTGCGCACGGCGGGGGAGAGCCGGACATGCTCGCCGCCGTCAGGAGCGGCGTCGGCGGTCGGAGGGGCGGCCGCGGGAGCGGGAGCTCGGGATGCCGCAACCTCAGGCGCCGGTGTCTCCTTGGCCGGCGCGGCGGCGGCAGCCGGCCCCGCGGCGGTCTCGATCTGGGCGATCACCGATCCGACCCGCACCGTCTCGCCCTCGCTGACGGAGATCTTCACCAGCTTGCCCTCGAACGGGGAGGGGATCTCGGCGTTGACCTTGTCCGTCACGACCTCGACGATCGGCTCATCGCGCTTGACGAAGTCACCCTCGTGCTTGAGCCACTTGTCGACCGTGCCCTCAGTCACGGACTCACCGAGCTGCGGCATCTTGATTGGCGAAACAGCCATATTCGAGTTCGAGTGTAGCTAAGGCGCCTCGGATATCGCCTCGGTGTATCCAACGGTGCTCATCGGGCGCACGGATCTGGCTCCGGTGGCGGCAGCGGTGCTTGATGACCGGTCGCTTGGGGTTTTGGAGGCGACGCCCAGAATCGAACTGGGGATGGAGGTTTTGCAGACCTCTGCCTTGCCACTTGGCTACGTCGCCCTGGAGACCTTCCGAGTTCGATTCTACCTTTGAGGTGGCCCCGCCCTACTCTTGGCGGAACGTGGCGAACCAGGCCTACCTCGACGTCATGGCGCGCCTTCCGGCGGGCGTCGTCGTGATCAGCACGCGGGTGGGTGATGAGTACAAAGGCCTGACGGCGTCAAGCCTGGTCTCGATCTCGCTCGAGCCGCCGATGGTGCTTGTCGGGCTCGAGCGCGAGTCTGCCACGCGAGCTGCGATCCTGGAAACGAAGGCTTTCAACGTAAGCCTTCTCACACGCTCCCAAGAGTTCATCGCCGACCGCTTTGCGGGCCGCGCCCCATCGATCGACCGGGGCTGGAGCAATCTGCCGCACCGCCTCGGCGCGAACGGCATCCCCCTGGTCGAGGGCTGCGCCGCGTGGCTCGAATGCCGGCTGACCCAGGTCCACCCGGCCGGAGACCACGACGTCTTCATCGGCGAGGTGCAGGCGGCGACCAACGGTCGGGGCGACCCGTTGATCCTGTGGGACCGCGCCTTCTGGTCCCTCCACTAATAAGGAAGATCGTCCTCCTCCATCCCGAAGTGGTGGCCGACCTCATGCAGGATCGTCCGCCGGATCTCCTCGACCAGATCCTTCATCGTCACGCTGGCCCGCTCGTGAGAGCGCTTGTAGAGGGTGATGCGCTCGGGGAAGCCCTCGCCGGCGTGAAGGGCGGTCGAACCCTGGTAAAGGCCCATCAGCCCGTCGGGCGACGACTCCTCGACGATGAAAACCGTGTTCTCCAGGTAAGGCTGGAACTCCTCGGGGATCGAGTCGAGCACGTTCTGCACGAGCTCCTCGAATTCCTTCATGCTCACCCGCATGCATGAATTGAAGCGCGTGGTCGTGGTCGGCGCGGGGACGATGGGTTCCCAGATCGCGCTGCAGAGCGCGCTGGGCGGCAAACATGATGTGACGCTGGTCGACACAGTCTCCGGTCAGCTCGCGCGCGCCCGCGCGCAGAATCGCAAGCTGCTCGATCGCTCGGTCGAGAAGGGGCGGTTGACGAAAGAGCAGGCGGACAGCGCGCTCGCTCGCATCGCCGATTCGAAGGACCTCGCTGCGCCGTCCGCTGCCGCGGACCTGGTGATCGAGGCGGTCATCGAGAACTTCGACGCCAAAAAGAGCGTGTTCGAGGACCTCGGAAAGCATGCCAACCAGCACGCGGTCCTGGCGAGCAACTCCAGCACGATCGCGATCAGCCGCCTCGCCGACTCGAGCGGTCGCCCCGAGCTGTGCTGCAACATGCACTTCTTCCACCCCGTCACGGTGATGCAGCTGTGTGAGGTGGTGCGAGGGCCCAAGACCGCGGACGAGACGGTCGAGGCCGCGATGGCCTTCGTGCGCAGCATCGACCGGACGCCGGTGCTGCTCCAGAAAGAGATCTGGGGCTTCATCGTGAACCGGATCCTCTTCGCAGCCTCGGAGGAGGCGATGCGCCTGCTCGAGGGCGGCTACGCGAGCGCGGAGGACATCGACATCGCGGTTCAGAAAGGCCTCAACTGGCCGATGGGCCCGTTCCACCTGCTCGACTTCAGCGGCCTCGACGTCTTCTATGGCGCGATGCAGGACCGCCACCGGCTCGGCGAGGGCCCTGAGCCGCCCGCGCTGCTGCGCAAGCTCGTCGAGGAAGGGCGGCTCGGCCGCAAGACCGGGAAGGGCTTCTTCGACTACGGGTAGCCCCGGAGGACAAGGGGGCAAAATGAACCTTGCCCCCGTAGCCCAATGGCAGAGGCAGCCGGCTTAAACCCGGTACAGCGCGGGTTCGACCCCCGCCGGGGGTATTACTTCTTGGGGGCCTACAATCTGACGACAATGGACCATCGCCTCGAGGAAGACCCGGACGAAGAGCCGGACGAGCCCGCGCAGCCTGCTCAACCTGATGGCGCGCGTGGCACCGCCACTGGTCTCGTGCCCGCCGTCGGTCTGCCGAGTCGGGAGTGGGAGTACTCGACCAAGGTCCTGAGCGTGGCCCAGGTTGCTGACGGCGTCACGGTGGTGAAGGTCCTCCATGAGGCCGCTGCCGACGGGTGGGACCTTGCCAGCGTGATGGACGGGGGGGACAAGCGCGTGATCCTGATGCGCAGACCTAAGCGCTCAGCCCGTGAGTCTCGACGGGTGGGTTTCGCGCCTCCTTTCCGCAACTGACTACGCCGCCGCCGCGTCGAAGGCGCCGCATCCTCGTGATCGAGGACGACGTCCCGGTCCGCATGCTGATCGCCGAGGTGTGCCGCCTCCAGGGCCACGACGTGGTCGAGGCCGGCACTGGCGCCCAGGCGATCGAGCTGGGTCGCAGCGCGCAGCCCGACCTGGTGCTCGTCGACTGGGTGCTGCCCGACATCAGCGGCACCGAGGTGATCCGCGAGCTGCGCCGGCAGGGCGTGGTGAGCCCGATGGTCATGCTCACCGGCCGCTCCACGAAGATGGACGAGGTGGTCGGACTCGAGGTCGGCGCCGACGACTACATCACGAAGCCGTTCGACTCTCGCATCCTGGCGGCACGGATCAACGCCCACCTCCGACGGACTGCCCTCGCCGAAACCGGCGGCGGCCGTGAGGGTGTGCTCAGCATCGGTGCGCTGCAGATCGACAACGCGGCCCGCCGCGTCAAGGTCGGCGACGAGGAGATCACGCTGACGATGACCGAGTTCAACCTGCTCGCTGTGCTGGCCGCGAACCCCGAACGTGTGCTGACACGCGCGCAGTTGCGCGACAAGGTGTGGGGCTATCCGCATGACCTCGACGACCACTCAGTCGACCCCCATGTTCAGCGCCTCCGCCGCAAGCTTTCTGACCGCCCCAACACGGGGGTCAGCCTGGAGGCCGTCCCCGGGCTCGGTTATCGACTCTCGGTCAAGGGCGCTTGAGGGAGCAGGTCGCACTTTTCGGGCCAGCCGGCCCGGAGCTCCGGTTCGTCGAAGACACGATCCGGAAGGTCGTATCGCAGGATCCTCGCGAAGTCGGTAGGCCGATGGCCGACCTCCTCGAGGCCGGCGGCAAGCGAATCAGGCCGGCGCTGGTCGTGCTCTCGGCCATGTGCGGCACCTACGATCGTGAAGTCACGATGCCCGCGGCGATGGCCGTCGAGGTCACGCATGCCGCGACCCTCATCCACGACGACGTCATCGACCGCTCGTCGACGCGACGCGGACGGCCGACCGTGGCGGCGGCGCTCGGCGACGAGCCCGCCATCGTGGTCGGTGACTTCTACTTCGCCAAGTCGTACGAGCTCGCAGCTGGAACGAACACCCCCGAGGTCGTCGAGATCCTGGCGAAGGCGGTGATGGAGATCTGCGCGGGCGAGGTACGACAGCAGTCGATCCGCTTTCGCTACAGCACAGACGTCAACGAGTACATGAGCAGGATCGAAGCGAAGACGGCGGCGCTGCTGGCGGCGTGCTGCGACATCGGAGCGTTGCTGGGCGGCCTGGAAACCGAGCAACGCGCGGCCCTGCGAGCGTACGGCCGCTCGCTGGGACTCGCATTTCAGATCGCGGACGACGTCCTTGACTACACGAGCACCGCGGGAGAGGTCGGCAAGCCCATCGGACACGACATTCTCGAAGGTTTCGCGACCCTTCCGCTCATGCTTTCGTCGATCAAGATCGGCGAGGAGCGGAGACTTGACGAACTGGAGGCACGCAAGATCGTCGATGCGGTTCGCAGAAGCAACGGGCCACAACTTGCGTTGGAACGTGCCCGCCATCACGCCAAAGCGGCGCGCGATCAGCTGAGTTCGTCACCACCCGGCAAGGCCCGCGACGCGCTCGCTGCGCTGGCCGACTACGTGGTCAGCCGAAAGCTCTAATCTGTCTCCCCGTGTCCCGGGTGGGGATGGGCATGGGCATGGTGGCATGAGCAGGGTCAGGCTTGTCGGGGTAGGACCAGGGCATCCAGGCCTCGCCACCGTGCAGGCCGTTGAGGCGATCAAACAGTCCGATGTGATCCGCAACTGTGACGGTTGCGGCACCGGTCTGCTGCACCTCGCCCCCTCGAGCGCGGACATCGCTCCCTTTGAGTCGGCGGACGATGTCATCCGTCTCGCCCGCAACGGTCGAAACGTCACCGTGCTCTTTCCGGGCAATCCGTACGCGTTCTCGAACGGCAGTGCGCTCGCGGAGAGATTGGAGCGGGCGAACATCGATTTCGACGCGGTGCCGGGACTGATCGTCGAGCTGGCCGCCCCGGTGATGAGCGGCATCCCGCTCACGATCGAAGGCCTGTCCGCGTCCCTAGGCTTCGGCCTCGTGACGGGGGGTGAGACGGTCGTGCTCCGCCTCGCGTCGGGGTGGTGGGAGTCGGGCATCGGCGCGCTGCTCCAGAACGGCCGCAAGCCCGAGACGCCCGCGGCCCTGATCATCAACCCGGGGCAGCCGGGCCAGCATCGCGTCAGCGCGCCGCTCGGCGAGCTTGCCCGCAAGGCGACCACCTACGGCCTGCGCGGCGACGCGCTCCTCGTGCTCGGTCCGGGCGTGATCATGTCCGAGCGCCTCGACACGATGTCGAAGCGTCCGCTGCACGGCCGCCGCATCCTCATCACGCGCGCCCGTCATCAGATCGACGGCTTCCGACGCGAGCTGGTCGACCTCGGCGCGTCGGTGGTCGAGATACCGACGATCGAGATTCGCCGCCTGCCTACTGACGATCGCGTGAGCAACGCGATCAGGAACCTGACCCGCACGGCGCTCGTGATCTTCGCCTCGGAGAACGCGGTCGACATCTTCTTCCAGATGCTCCTCACCAGCGGTTCGGACGCGCGAGCGCTGCACAACTCAAAGCTGTGCGCGATCGGCCAGGAGACCGCGGATGCGCTGGCCAGCCGCGGGTTGAGGCCGGAGCTGGTGACCTCGGAGTACACGGCCGAGGGCCTCGCCAACGCGCTCGAAGGATGGGAGCTGCAAGGCCTGCGGGTGCTGGTGCCGCGAGCAGAGATCGCGCGTGACGCACTACCATCGCTGCTTGCCAATCGAGGTGCCGAAGTCGAGATCCTGCCTGTCTATCGGGCCGTCTGTCCGGCCGACGCCGGTCCTGCCCTGATGCGCCTTTTCGACGGCGACGGCGTGGACGTGATCACGTTCACAAGCTCGTCGACCGTTTCGAATTTCGTGCGCGCCTTCCCAGAAGACCGCCTGCCCGCGATCCTGGGCGACGCCGAGATCGCCTGCATGGGCCCCGTCACCGCAGACACGGCGCGCAAGCTGGGCCTGCCGGTGGCAATCGTGGCCCGCGAGTACACGACCCACGGGCTCGTCCAGGCGATTGCCGAAGCCGCCGCAAGGAAGTGAGCCAGCCGAGGCCGTCGCGAAGGCAGGCGCCGGTCGTGGCGGATGAGCTCGACACGCCGGGGTGGGGCAGGCAGTCGTGGCTCGCCCTGCTCGTGATCGGCGTCCTGGTCGCGGCGGTCGCAGGGTCGGGCTTGCTGGTCAAGCACGCGCTCGAGCCCGCCGTGCCGGCCGCCCTCGCCGGCTGCGCCACCTCGACACAGATCGGTCCGCACGAGTTTATCGGTCCCCAGCCCATGTGCATCACGGACCGGCAGCAGCTCGAGGCCACGATCAACAGCAGCCAGGGGGCCATAGTGGTCAAGCTCCATCCGGAGGTCGCGCCGGTGACGGTCAACAACTTCGTGGTCCTGGCGATCCACGGCTACTACAACGGCCTCACGTTCTGGAAGTCCGAGGACTGGGTCGTCCAGGGCGGCGATCCGCGCGGCGACGGCCGCGGGGGGCCTGGCTACAACCTGCCCGAGGAGCCCACGGCGACGCCCTGGGACGCGGCGGCCGTCGGCATGGCGCGCGTACCTGGAGGCGCCGTGAACGGGAGCCAGTTCTTCATCGAGAAGGCCGTCTGGCCCGGCTCGGGCCCGACCGCCGTTTACAACCGCTTCGGCACCGTCACGTCGGGCATGGACAAGGTGCAGGTCCTGACCGCAAGCGACACCATCACCTCGATCACGATCAAGGTTTCATGACGTTCCTCTGATCTCGCCCCGATGGGCCCCGGCATATAATCGGCTCAAATGCCTTTCCACCCCCTGTGGCTGATCGTGATCCTGGCGGTCGTCCTCATCATCTTTGGGCCGGGCCGGCTTCCTGAGTTGGGTGGCGCGGTAGGCAAGGCGATGAGGGAGTTCCGCAAGGCGACGAGCGAGATCACCAACGAGGTGACCAGCGCGACCCAGGCCAAGCCCGAGCAGCCCGCGCCGGCGGAGACCGCCGCGAAGGCGCCGACCTCCGAGGCTAATCCCACCAAGAACTAGGTTTCGGCGATGGCCCTTCTGAACAGGGTCCTTCAGCGTGGCCCTCGAGCAACCGCACCGGTCGAGGAGCAGCGCATGTCGGTGATCGAGCACCTCGAGGCGCTTCGCCGCATGCTGATCATCTCGCTCATCGCGTGGGGCGTCGCAACGATCGCCGCGGTGTTCGTGGCGCGCGACGTCATCACTTTTCTCATCACACGCGCGGGCATCGGGCACGCGATCTACCTGCAGCCTGGCGGCGGCGTGCTGCTCCAGCTGAAGGTCGCGCTCTACATCGGCATCGTGCTGGCCGCGCCGGTGATCATCCAGCAGGTCTGGTGGTTTGTGAGCCCGGGGCTTCATGCCCACGAGCGGCGGTTCGTCCTTCCCCTGGTGCTCGCGACCATCTTCTTCTTTGCAGTCGGCGTGAGCGTCGCGATGTTCGCCCTGCCTCTCTATATCAAGATCCTGGGCTCGCTCGCACCCACCGACGTGACATACCTGCCGGACATCACCGAGCTCGTCAGCTTCGTCCTGATCATGGTCATCGGCTTCGGGCTGGTCTTCGAGCTTCCCGTGGTGCTGTTCGTGCTCGGCATGCTGCGCATCATCAGCTCGCGCTGGCTGTACAAGAGGCGGCCCTACTGGTTCCTCGCGCTCGGCATCCTGGCGAACTTCCTGACGCCGGGCGTCGACCCGCTGACCCCTATGATCATGTTCGTCCCGCTGTATGTGTTCTTTGAGGCAACTGCGCTATTACTGAAACTTCTCGGACGATGACAGGCGCGGCCGCGCGCCGCGACGGGCGAGCGCCCGACCAGCTGCGGCCCGTGAAGATCGAGCTCGGCGTCAACGTGCACGCCGAGGGCTCGTGCCTGATCGAGATGGGGCGCACGCGCGTGTGGATCACCGCCAGCGTCGAGGACCGCGTGCCGGCGCATCGTCGGGGCAGCGGCCAGGGGTGGATCACCGGCGAGTATTCGATGCTGCCTCGAGCCACTCACGACCGCGGTGCGCGTGAGGCCATCCAGGGCCGCGTGGGCGGTAGGACGCACGAGATCCAGCGCCTCATCGGACGCTCGCTGCGCGCCGCGGTGGACATGGGCAAGATCGGCGAGCGGACCATCACCCTCGACTGCGACGTGTTGCAGGCCGACGGCGGAACACGAACCGCATCGATCACTGGTGCGTTCGTCGCCCTGTACATGGCCGTCAAGCGGATGAAGGACGTGCGAATGATCCCAGAGGTCCCGGTGCGGCAGTACCTCGCCGCGGTCAGTTGCGGGATCGTCGACGGCACGCCGGTGCTGGACCTCGACTACACGGAGGACTTCCAGGCCTCGACCGACCTCAACTGCGTGATGACAGAGGACGGGCGCATGGTCGAACTGCAGGCCACCGCCGAGGGAGCGCCGTACTCGCGCGCGGACCTCGACGCGATGCTCGCCCTGGCCTTCAAGGGCATCAAAGAGCTGATCGTCGCCCAGAAACGAGCGCTCGCCACTCTGTGATTGGCTGATCGCCAGCGACTGGTCATCGCGTCGGGCAACGCGGGCAAGCTGCGGGAGTACCGCGACCTCTTGTCCGAGGCCGGCGTTCAGCTGGTCGCCTTCGATACGGAGATCGACGAGATGGGGGAGACCTACGCCGAGAACGCGCGGCTGAAGGCGGAGACGGCGCGGCAGCGGTCCGGCCTGCCGTCGCTGGGAGACGACTCGGGGCTCGAGGTCGAGGCGCTTGGCGGCTTTCCCGGCATTCGCTCTGCGCGACTCGGCCCGACCCAGAAGGAAAGGACCGCGGAGCTCCTGTGGCGCCTCGAGGGCGTACCGCGGCCGTGGAACGCGCGATTCGTGTGCGTCATCGCGCTGGCGGTGCCGGGACGCGAGACCGAATTCTTCGAGGGCGAATGTCGCGGCGAGGTGGTGCCTGAGTGGCGGGGCGAGGCGGGCTTCGGCTATGACCCGATCTTTCTCGTGCCGGGAACCGGTAAGACGTTCGGTGAGATGACACCTGAGGAGAAGAAGAAGTACAGCCATCGAGCCAGTGCGGCTCGCGCCCTCCTGGAGTCGGGTGCGTTGGAGCGACTGTGATGTTGGCGCTGCTTCAGTCCGCCGGGAGACTCGAGCGGCGTTCGAGGTCGAGCCTCGCGAGCCATTACAGCGCGTACAGCCTGCTCAGCTTCGCAAGCCTGTTGAGCGTGTTCTCCCTGTTCAGCGTCGGAAGCGCGGGCTCGATCCTGAGCATCGGCAGCGCCGGCTCGATTCTGAGCATCGGCAGCGTGGGTTCGATCCTGAGCATCGGCAGCGCCGGCTCGATCCTGTCGATCGGCGGCCGGCGAAACCGATCGACCTAGAATTAGCCGGCTCTAAAACCGCGGGCGGTAGCTTAGCTCGGTAAAGCGCCTGGTTTGGGACCAGGAGACCGCGAGTTCGAATCTCGCCCGCCCGACCACCACTTGGATTCATCTTTGACCGGCACAGCGTCCAGAAAGGCGCACACTGTGGTCACCGACTCTCCCGCTCCTTCACGATCCCTTCGGCCAGGAGCAAGCAGGAGTCTTGGCGCTCAACGCCAGCATCCGTACCCGAAGGGGAGGAGCCCGAAATGTCCGAGCAGAACAAGGCGCTCGCCCGTCGTTCGGTTGAGGAGATCTGGAATCAAGGAAAACTCGATGTTATCCGCGAGTTGGTCGCCGAAGGCGCGACGTTCCATGACCCAAGCGTTCCTGGCGGCAAATTCACAGGTCCGCAGGGGTTCAAGCAGTTCGTAGAAATTTACCGAGGCGCTTTTCCTGACGTCCACATCACGATCAACGATCAGATCGCCGAAGGTGACAAGGTCGCGACGCGGTGGACGGCGACCGGCACCCAAAAAGGCACGTTGATGGGTATCCAAGCAACAAACAAGCACTCGACCGTGACTGGCACAGATGTCGGTCGCTACGCCGACGGCAAGCTGGTTGAGGCGTGGTTGAGCTACGACATGCTCGGCATGCTCCAGCAGCTAGGCGTCGTCCCGACGCTCGCGCCCGCCGGCGCGTCGGCCTGAACAAGATCCGATGAGGCGCGTCCCGCAAGGGACGCGCCCCAGCGGCGACGCGAACCTCGCTAGCCGAACCACGGTTAAGCTGCATACCCATGCGCGCTGTCGCAACGAACCTGGCCGGCGACGTCGGGAGGAACGTCCCCGCGGTGTCTTCGGCTCTAAGGCCGCTCCCTCACGTCGAGCTCAGGGAGTGGGGCGGACCGGCGCTCGTGCGCGGAAAGCGCGTCCTGGACCTCGGGTGCGGCGACGGCCGCCTGGCGCTCGGCGTCGCGCTGCTCGCGACAAGGGTTGATGGGATTGATCCCGACCCGGACGCCATTGCCGCCTCAAAGAGGAACGCGCGCAAGGCCGGTGTTCGCAACGTGCGCTTCGCCACCGGCGCGGCGCAGCACCTGCCGTATCCGGACGCGTCCTTCGACCTGGTGATCCTCTCGTGGACCCTTTGATGAATCGCGCGAAAGGGCATGGTCGATGCCCTCGGCGAGATACACAGGGTCCTCGCACCCGGCGGGATCCTGGTCGACGCCCGGCCTGATTCGCGCGTCCCGGCGTACGCGGAGCGCCGGACGCCTCGAGGATCCCAGCGCTTCGGAGTCTTGAAGACCAACAGGCTGGAGCTCGCCAACGATCGAATGTCAGACCGCGCGATCGCACGGGTGGTGCGCGACGGATTGTTCAAGTGGAGGCGTCGCGGCCGTTTCTGGCATCGGATGCCGTTCAGCAGCCTCGCTGAGCTCCGCAAGTACCTGTCGGAGCACCTGCGCTTCGTGCATCGCCCGGAGTGGGTCGTCGACGCCCCAACGCGGAGGCGCCATGCGAACGACCAGTTCGTCATCCGCCGCGCCGTCCGCTATGAGCTCCTCGAGCCCCTCCGCCGTCCGCGATACATCACGCCCACACGACCAGGCTGAGCACCGATTTGCCGCATTTGCCGGCACTCGCGTATCTCGAGGTCTATCCAGCACCGCGCGTGCCGCCACGCGCTGCTTATTTCTCCCGCTCCCAGACAAGCCTGCGGTAGTCGGTCTTCCCCGGGAACACGATGCTGGGACCCGGCTCGGTTTCGATATAGAGCCGATCTCCCTCGACCCTGAAGTGGCGCCGTTGCTCGGTCCCGTTCCACTCCTCGTTCCACGAAACCTCGATAGTCGTGATGAAGTCGCTGCCCTCGACCCTGTACCTGCCGGAGTAGGCAAGCATGGACCTGTGCAGGGCCGCTCGCTCCGCATCGCCCAGGCCAGGCTGGCGATTCTGGCCAGTCATGAGCGCCATCATCCGGCCCCCGGGCATGAGGATCAGGTAGCCGGCTGGATGTGCCCCAAAGACGTTGTGCGCCCGACTATCCCTGTCCACCACCTGCCATGAGATGAGCTTCCAGATCCCCGTCAGAGGGGGATCGGATGCGGACATGCTCAGCGGGCCGCCGGCGTAGATGTTTCGAGCCAGAGCTGCTGCGCTCTCACGCCCAGCCCATGCACGACCGCGGTGAATGCATCCCGCTGGACCAGCCGCTCGGCGCCAAATGTTTCGGCGAGGTCGCGGCGAAACACAGGGATGTAGCCCGAACCGCCCGTCACGAGAACCCTTCCCACCTCGCTCGGCGTGACCCCGGCTTCGTGCAGCGCCTCCGCGATCGTTTGTCTCACGAGGTCGAGCTCCGGCCTGATCATCGCCTCGAAAGCGGAGCGGCGCAGCTCGAGCCGCAGGTCTAACGGCTCGTACTCGAGATGGGTCGTCTCCGAATCTGAGAGGGCGATCTTCGCGCTCTCAATGGCCTTGTAGAAGTCGTAGGCGTGGCCGTCGTACAGGAGCGCCTGGACCAGCTCCTCGGGCTGCCCGCCCACGCGGGCGAGGATGGCGGGAATGCCCGGGTCGGCCATGAGCAGCCGGACGGAGCTCGCGGTGCGAAGCTCGTTGAAGAGCCAGTTGGGTAGCACGTCGAGTCCGAGCGCCGGACCGATCGTCGTCTCGAACATGACGCCGTCGAGCAGCTCGCCACCCACCGCAACACCTGCGGTTCCGGTGACGCGCGGCTCGCCATGTCGCGCGTCCATCACCGCGACGTCGAACGTACCTCCGCCGAAGTCGACCGCGATCTCGACCCCGTGGTGCTCGGCCTCGCCGATGACCGCAGCAGTTGGTTCGGCAAGGAAGGCCACCTCCATGAAGCCGGCCGCGCGCGCGGCTTCCTCCAGCCGGCGGAAAGCCTCCGCTTCGGACGCAGCACGATTGTGAGGATCGGCCCCGGCGAAGTTGACCGGATGCCCGATCACGACCCGGTGGACCGTCGTCCCGGTGGCGTCGTCGGCCTCGTCCTTGAGACGTTTGATCACCACGCTCACGAGCGACCCGACGCTGAAATTGGTCGCCCAGGAGTTGGTGCCGGCGAACCCGAGCTTGGCGAGCTCGTGCTTCACCCCGGACAGAAGCCGAGCGTCGTTGCATCCTCCGCCCTTTCGGTACTGGCGGCAGTCGGTATCCCATCCGTATGGCGCGAGCGGGCAGCGCCAGCAGTCGGTCTTCTCATGACCCGACTTGAGGAAGGTCTTGACCGCCTCGTCGCCGGCCGCGCGCTTGCCGGCCCGATGCAAGTAGATGAACGACGGGAGCGTGCTCGACGAACGAGACGCTCCAAGGGGAAGCACCTCCACCCGGTCCGCGTACGCTATAGACACGGCGCTGTTGCTGGTGCCGAAGTCGATCCCATAGCCGAGCGGAAGAGATCGCGTGGTCATGGAACGACGAACGATATACCGTCAGGTCAACCGGCGCGACGACTGTCCCATGCGTCGCCCTTCGCCAGGCGTTGATACCCGCCTTTCAGGACACTGGCCGAGCTTTCTTGCCATTTGGGGGCAACGCGCCCAACTCGGTACATCGACCGTTCCAGGCGCTCTCTATTGAAGGTGTCGGGGCGCCCGAACAGATGTGCCCTCTAACCTGGGAGGCAGAGCGATGCCCACCTGCCGGAGTGCCGTCATCCTCGCCGGGTGCCTCGTCCTGCCGCTCTTGGCGACGGGGTGCAGCCTCGTCCCCGCGGGCGGTCAGGCCGACCTGAGGCCGACCCTCTCGTTCCAGGACGAGCCGGGCGGGCCTGTGGCCTTCCAGTCCGGCCAGCCGGTTCCGACCTTCGATCGTCAGCCGAGACTGACCGCCGACCTGAACGGCGCCTGGCGGTTCGACGCGACGCGGCTGAACACAAACCTGAGCCTCACCGACCGCAGCGCGGACCTCAAGGCGATCACCGCCGAGCTCGGCCCGCGTGCCGACGCGTCATACGACGACGCGGAGTGGGCGGCGATCCAGGTGCCGGGCACCTTCAACCCGCCGCCAAACCGAACCACCACCTCCGGGTTTTACCGTCGCGTCTTCTCTGTGCCGCCGGTCTGGTCGGGCCAGTACGCGACGCTGAAGTTCGGCGCCGTCCGCTACATCGCCGACGTCTGGCTGAACGGTCATTACCTCGGCTATCACGAAGGCGGCGACACGCCTTTCGCTCTCGACGCCACTCAGGCCTTGATCCCTGGCGCCTACAACACGATCGTGGTCCGTGTCGACAACCCGGAGTGGGGGGCACGCGACGACATCGTGCCGTGGGGCCTTGCCGACTGGTGGAACTACGGCGGCGTGGTCGGCGACGTGTGGCTCGAAGCGGTCCCCGCGATGAGCGTGGTGCGCGCCGATGTCAGCCCGCATCTCGACGGGGCGGACGTGTCGGTCGTCATTCAGCACCGCGGCCCCGACATCCAGAAATCCGGAGTCGAGGTGCGCCTGTGGCCAGCCGAAGTCACGCAAGCCAACCGCCTCAACCCCGACGCGAGCAGCCTCGTCCCGGCGTATGCGCAGCCGCTGCTCACTCGCAACACCGACCTCGGCTCGGTGAGCGGCGATTCGGTGTTTCGCATCTCGGCGCCCTTCTCGATGCGCGACGCGGACCTGTGGAGTCCAAGCTTTCCCGCGCTGTACGTCCTCCAGGTCACGACGACGGCAGCCGGCGCGCCCATCGACGACCTCTTCACCAGCTTCGGCTTACGTCAGGTGAAGGTCGACTCCACCGCGCCCCGCGTACTGCTCAACGGCAACCCCATCGTGTTCAACGGCGTGGCCCTCCACGAGGAGAAGCAACAGCCCCTCCCGAAGGGATTGGCCGCCGGCGGGCCGCTGACGTCCATCCCGGACATCGCGTCGATGCTGGACCGCGCCACGAAAGTCCATGCCGACCTCGTCCGCGTCGACCACCACCCACCCAACCAGGCCCTGCCGGTCCTCGCCGACCGGCTCGGCATCGCGGTGTGGGAAGAGATCCCGCTCTACCACTTCACCCCGCAGACGTTCGCGATCGCGATGGACCGCGGGATCCCGCAGGAGATGCTCGCCGAGATGGACCTGCGCGACTTCAACCGGCCGAGCGTCCTCTTCCATGGTTTCGCCAACGAATCGACAGGCGAGTCGGAGCGCGCAGGCGCGCTGGACACACTTCGGGCCCTCGACCGGCGCATCGACGGCACGCGGCTCACGGGCCAGGCTGCGTACGGGACTGACCCGGCGGACCCGACCAGCGCAAACCTCGACGTCGCCGGCTACACGCTCTACTACGGGGTGCTTTATGGAGGGCGCCTATCGGGTCTCGCGGTCCAGTCGGCTCTGCATCAGGCGCACAGGGCCTACCCACGCAAACCGGTCATTGTCCTGGAGTACGGCCACTGGGCCGACGACCCCGGTGACCAGGCGCAGCAGCTTCGCGTCTTCAACGCGTACTACGCGCAGCTGTCGGCGGTCTTCGACACCCAGCAGGATGGTTTTGTCGGCGCCGCGGTGTGGTGGACCCTCGACGACTACTGGACCCAGCGGCCGGGCCTCAACGTGGAGACGTTCGGCCTGTATCGGCCCGACGGTTCGCTTCGCCCCGCCGGACAGGCCGCCGGGCGCGATTTCGCCCGCACCGCCCCCGCCGTTCCTCCGCCCAACGTGACCTCGAAGAGAGTGGCGACAGCGATCGAGCCGAGCGTGCGCCACGCGCTGCTGCTGCCGTACATCGCGTATGGCTTCGCCCTGCCCGCGGTCTTCCTGATCGTCCTGACCTTTCTTCTCACCCGGCTGCGGCCGAGGCGGCCCGCGTGGTGAGCGACTTCCTCGTCCGGCTTTCGATCCGGAGCGCGATGTTCGCCGGCGCGATCACCGGCTTCGTCTTCGGCCTCTTCGCAGGCGCTCTGCTCGGGGCGCTGATCAGCTGGTTCGCAGGCGCGATCGTCGACTGGCAGGCGCAGCTCGGGTTCAGCCTGGGCATCGCGCAGCAGCTCCTGCCCCTGGGCGACCAGGTCAAATCGCTCGAGTCGGTGTCCGACCGCTGGTTCCTGGTCATTCCAGCAGTTGGCCTGCTCGTCGGGGTGATCGGCGCGCTGATCGGATTGCTGGCCGGCGGCCTCTGGGCGGCCCTGGTCAACCTGGGCGTGCTGCCGATCCAGGTCAGCGTTCTGCGGCGCGACGAGCCCGTCGCGACCCGCAGGCCGGCGCGGAAGGCCGCCACGCCTCGGCGGCGGAAGGCGGCCGGCGAGTAGTTCAGGCCGCGTCGTCCTAAGATGCAGTCGCTGGTGCAAGGGGAATGACCACGCCTGACCTGGTGTTCGGAGCCTGCCTCCTGGTGGGCGGCGGCCTTCTCCTGCTGACCCTGATCTTCGACGATCTCTTCGGCGGCTTCCTGAACGCCATACACCTCGGTTTCGACCTGGGAGGCGTGTCGCCGACCCCGATGCTGCTGGGCTTCGTCGCGATGTTCGGCGTCGGCGGCCTGCTTGGCGTGCACAGCTTCAGCGCGGGGACGGGTGGCGCCACCGTCATCGGTGTCGTGGCCGGCCTGCTCGGCGCGGGAGTGGTTTTCGGCGCGTTCAAAGCGCTACGCCAGGCCGAGTCGTCGGAGACGTTCAGCCTCGAGGAGATGGTCGGCTCGACCGGCCGCGTCTCGGTCGCGATTCCCGCCAGGCACTTCGGCACCGTCCTCATCAGCTTCGCCGGCGCGTCTCACAACATGACCGCGACCGCCGACGCGGAGATCTCGGCCGGCAGCGTGGTCAAGGTCGTCGCGGTTGCCGGCACCAACCTGGTCGTCGCCCCCGCCTCAACCGTTAGCACCGAAGGAGCACGGTCTGATGCCTAGTTTCGTGACTTCAACCCCATTCCTCGTCGTGGCCGGGGTGATCATCCTCGTCTTGCTCATCGCCTTCGTCGCGAGCCGCTACCACGTGGCAGGCGCCAACGAGGCCCTCATCGTCGCCGGTTCGCGCGGCGCCAAGGTGCGCGACGAGAAAGGCCAGCAGGCCTCGCACCCCGGAGACAAGGGGGTCAAGGTGGTGGTCGGCGGGGGCACGTTCATCCGCCCGCTGCTCGACCGCGTCGGCAAGCTCAAGCTCACCGCGAGGCAGATCAACGTCCAGCTGAGCGACGCCGTGACCAGCCAGGGCATCAAGGTCCAGGTCCAGGGCGTGGCCACCTTCAAGATCGGGCGCGACGTCGAGTCGCTGCGCAACGCGGCCGAGCGGTTCCTCGACGCCAAGCCCGAGCAGGTCGACTCGATCGTCAAGAACGTGCTCGAGGGCTCCCTCCGGTCGATCGTCGGCACGCTGACCATCGAAGAGCTGATCCGTGACCGCCAGAAGCTCCTCCAGCAGGTGCAGGATGCGGCCAAGGGCGACCTCGCCACGAGCGGGCTGCAGATCGACGCCTTCACGATCCAGAGCTTCTCCGACGAATCGAACTACATCGAGCTCCTCGGCAAGCAGAGCGTCGCCACGGTCACGCGCGATGCCCGCATGGCGCAGGCCTCGACCGACCAGGAGGCCGCGGTCCGGGAGGCACAGGCGCAGCAGGTGAAGATCAACGCCGCCAGAGACGTGTCTTTGCGTGAAGCCGAGACGAAGACGCAGGTCACCGCCGCACAGGCGCGGGCCGACCAGGCGGGGCCCCTCGCCATGGCCGAGGCGCAGCAGGAAGTCGTGCGGAAACAGACCGAGCTGGCCCAGCTGGAGGCCGACCGCAAGGAGAAGGAACTTCTGTCGACGACCGTCAAACCCGCCGCCGCCGACGCGCAGGCCGTGATCGCGCGGGCCGAGGGCGCCAAGCGGGCGCGCATCGCGTCGGCCGAAGCCGATGCGGAGACGACGCGACTCGAAGGTGGGGCGGAGGCGCAGATCGTCCTGACCAAGGGCGAGGCCGAGGCCAAGGCGCTCGCCATGCGCGCCGACGCGTACAAGCAGTTCAACGAGGCGGCCATCATCCAGACGGTGCTGGCGGCGCTGCCCGACATCGTGCGCGCGGCCGCCGAGCCGATGGGGCACATCGACTCCCTGACCGTGATGAGCGCCGACGGAGCGTCCGACATCGTGCGCAACGCGACGCGGGCGATGATCGAGTCGACGACGGCGATCAAGGGCCTGACCGGGCTCGACGTGCCGAACCTGGTCGGCGGGGCGCTCGGCCGCGGATTTGGCGACAGGTTGCGGACAGGCGAGGGCAACAGCGAGGCCGACACCAGGTCGACCGTCGACCGGATCAGCGAGATAGCGGGCGAAGGCCTGGCGACGATGAAGTCCCGCGTCTCCGAGGCGGAGGCCAAGGCAAAGGCGGCGGCCGAAGAGGCCAAAACCGAGGCCGCAGCGAAGGCCGAGGCGGATGCCCAGAAGGTGAAGCAGGCCGCCGACAAGGCCGGTGCGGTGATCGAGTCCAGGGTCGAATCCAAAGTCGCGGCCGCCGCCGCCAAGGTCGCGCCGAGCGACGGCAACCTCCAGCAGTGGGCGAAGTGGCTCGCCGACCAGCTACGCCGAGTCCCCGACATCCAGGTCTACGACGCCCTGCGCCTCGCCGACCTCGAGACGCGCGGCCCGGCCGCTGCGCGGGGGGTCTGGCTTACCGCCAAGGAGGCGCTGACCAAGGAGTACGGCAAGGTCACCATCGGCGACCTGCTCAAGAGGTTCGGCTCATAAAAGCGGGAAGCCCGCTTATGCGAGCTGCTCTTGCCTGAAAAGCGGGAAGCCCGCTTGCGCGAGCTTCCCTAGGCTGGGGTGGGGGCGTGAAGTCGAATTCGGTGGGCCTGTACGGCCGCCGATATAGTACCACCGGCGCACGTCATCCACAAGATATAGACAGCTGGGGACAAATGCCCTGAAGCTGCCGCTGCCACTCAACATGGAGCCGATGCTCTCCGCAATCTCCGACGCGGGGATTCCGAAGGGTGACGGCTGGGAGTACGAGCCGAAGTGGGACGGCTTCCGGACCCTCGTCTTCCGCGACGGGGACGAGGTGGCGCTGATGAGCCGGGGCGGCCGGCCAATGACCCGCTACTTTCCCGAGCTCCTGCCGGCCTTCCGCGGCCTCCGGGACTCGAAGCTCGTGCTCGACGGCGAGGTGGTGGTGGTCGGCGCCAACGGCCTCGATTTCGGCGCGCTCCAACAGCGTGTCCATCCCGCCGAGTCGCGCGTGCGCATGCTCAGCGAGGCCACGCCGGCGTGGTTCATCGCCTTCGACCTCCTGGCCGAAGGCACGACCGACCTGCGCAAGCTTCCCCTCGGCGAGCGCCGCAAGCGACTCGAGAAGCTGCTCAAAGGCGTGAAGCAACCGATCTTTCTCACGCCTTACACCCGCGACCCCAAGACCGCCGAGAACTGGTTCGAGAAGTTCGAGGGCGCGGGGCTCGACGGCGTGATCGCCAAATCCTGGGACGGCGCGTATGTGCCGGGCAAGCGCCTGTGGGTCAAGATCAAGCACCAGCGCACGGCTGACTGCGTCGTGATCGGCTGGCGCAAGTCGAGCGACGGATCAACCCTGGGCGCGCTGCTGCTCGGTCTTTACGACAAGAAGGGAACCATGCACTACGTCGGCCACACCTCCTCCTTCAACGCCGCGGAGCGTAAAGAGCTCATCGCGAAGCTCAAGCCGCTGCAGACGGAGATCCCGGAGGAGGAATGGAAGGCCAACCCCGGCCGGATGCCGGGCGGGCTCAGCCGCTGGTCCCGCGGCAAGGACACCGAGTGGGTGGCGGTGCGGCCCGAGCTGGTCTGCGAGGTGACCTACGACAAGCTCGAGGCGGGCGAGCGCTTCCGGCATGCCACCGGGTTCCTCCGCTGGCGGACCGACAAGAAGCCGAAGCAGTGCGGCTTCGACCAGATCGCGTCAGCGGCCCAGTTCGACGTGCGAGGGATCTTCCGCAGCAAGTAGCAGGGGCCGCGCCCCAGGGCCGCCCGGCCCGTAGTACTTGACCGCGGCCCGGCCGAGTCCCGTGACCGCCACCCAGTCGAATCCGGCGCCGACGCCGATGCCGACTCCGAGCGGCACCACACGAGCCGCCACCTTCGCCGTGCCAGTCGTGGCGAAGCGGGCCAGGATGCGTGTCAGGACGCGCCCGCCGCCGTGCCGCAGAAGCAGCTCGGGCAGGCGGCGAAAAGCGACGATGGCGAGGCGTTCACCGCCCGCCACGATCACGTCTTCGCGCAGCTTGAGCGCGCCGCTCGAGATGCCCACCACGACCAGGGCCTCGAGCACGCGGTCATCGGAGTTACCGAGCTCATGTCCGAAGATCATCGCGATTCCGAGCACGAGCTCGGTCTCCTGCTCGAACGCGTAAAGCGTCTGGCTGGTGATCGTGCCGATCGCCAGCGCCGTGCCGAGGCCGGGCGCGATGGAGGCGGCGCCGCTCAGCGCGCCTGTGGCCGCGACCCGCCGGCGCGTGGAACGGATCAGCTCGCGCGCGAGTTGGTGGTTGTCGTGGTTCGGGTACTCCGCTCGAAGACCGTCGACCTTCGCCCGAATCGCAGGCTCGCGGGCCTTCACGGCGTGGTCGAGCGTGTGGAGCACGACGCGCAGCTGCGGCGGGATGTGGTCCAGGTCCATGGCCGGCAAGCCTAGCTTACGTTCGTTAGCGCGAAGAGGTCGCAACTGCAGCGCCTCCATTCGAATACCCAGTTGCGACTGTGTCGCGATAAGGGATAGGCTCTGACCCGATGGCTTCCGTGCGGACCGTGCTGACCGACTCGTTCGACCGTGCGGAGCGCGGGCGCCTGGCCGCCTTGTTCGGTTCGGTCGGCGTCCTTCACCTGGCCGGGTGGGGACTGCTGCTCGCGTACGGCGCCAGCCACCCGGGATTCATCTGGCTGGGCGGTGTCGCGTACATGCTCGGTCTGCGGCACGCGTTCGACGCCGACCACATCTCTGCGATCGACAACACGACCCGCAAGCTTCTGCAGAGCGGGAAGAAGCCGCTCGGCGTCGGATTCTTTTTCTCCCTCGGCCACTCGACTGTGGTCTTTCTGATCGCGGTGGCCCTGGGCCTCGCCGTGCGGTGGGTCGTCCAGGGGGTGGTCGCGGACAGCGGTCAGCTGCGGAGCATCGGCGGCGCGGTCGGAACGCTGGTCTCCGGCGGCTTCCTGGTCTTGATCGGGATCCTCAACCTGCTCGTCCTGCTCGACATCATCCGCGTGTATCGCGGCATGCGGAGGGGCGACTACGACAGGCAGGCGCTGGAGGAGGAGCTGACGACCGGCGGCTTGATGACCAGGTTGTTCGGCCGCCTGTTTCGCATCATCGAGCACAGCTGGCAGATGTATCCGGTCGGATTCCTGTTTGGACTCGGCTTCGACACCGCGTCCGAGGTCGCGTTCCTCGCGGTGTCGGCGGGGGCCGCGGCGCAGGGACTGCCCTTCGCGGCCATCCTGTCACTGCCACTGATCTTCGCCGCGGGGATGTCGCTGATGGACACGATGGACGGCGCATTCATGGCCAAGGCTTACACCTGGGCATTCGCGAGCCCCATCCGCAAGGTCTTCTACAACATGACAGTCACGTCGCTCTCGGTTTTCGTGGCGCTGTTCGTCGGCGTGATCGAGCTGGCCCAGATCCTGATCCAGGTCTTCGGGCTTCACGGCGGCATTTACAGCTCGCTGGCGACCTCCAACGTGCTCGTCTATGCCGGGTATGTCATCGTCGCCGCGTTCGTGATCACGTGGGCCGCCGCGCTGGTGATCTACAAAGTGCGCCGGATCGACGAGCGGTGGGGCGCGCAGATCGACAAGGTGGCCTAGGCCAAACCGTAGACGCGACTTGCGGTTTCGCCGAATATCGCGTCGTCCAGGCCAACGATCTGCTGTAAGGCGTCCATGACCCGCGCATAGCTGGCCGCGAGCAAGCAAACGGGCCAGTCAGAACCGAACATGCATCGAGGTGGCCCAAACCATCCCACCACGCGCCTGACGTAAGGCTCGAGCTGCTCGGGCGTCCACGACTTCCAGTCGGCCTCAGTCACCAGGCCTGAAAGCTTGCATGCAACGTGCGGCTCGTCACTGAACGGCGCGAGCGCTCGTTCCCACTCCGCGTCCCACCCGCCCGCGATGTGGGGCTTGGCCGCGTGGTCGATGACGAATGACATGTCTTTGTGCCGGCGCACGGTTTCCAGCGCGGCCGGCAGCTCGCGCGTGCGCACCAGCAGGTCGTAGACGAGCCCGGCCTCTCCGACCTCTGCGATGCCGCGCTGCACATCGTCGCGCAGGAGCCAGTTGGGATCTGGTTCGTCATGGACCTGGTGGCGGATGCCGACCAGTAGGTCGCTCACCAGCGACGCGAGCGTATCCGCAACGTTCGGCGCCGTGAGGTCGACCCAACCCACCACTCCCTCGACGAAGTCGGATGCCGCAGCCGTCTCGAGAAACTCGCGGGTCTCGTCGAGGCTTGAAAGAGTCTGCACGAGGACGGTTCGGTCGACGCCGTTGTCCTCGAGCAGCGGGCGCAGCTCGCCTGGCCCGAAGGGACGCCGGATCGCGGCCAACGCCTCGCCCATCCACGGGTACTCGCGGCGGGTCGGGTCCCAGAAATGGTGGTGCGCGTCGACGATCAAGCCTCGAGCTCCCTCCACAGGTCGTCGGGGATTGGCGCCTGGAACATGCGGATGTTCTCCTCCAGCTCTGCGACTGAGCGAGGGCCGGTCAGCACGACGGCAATCGCGGGGTGGCGCAGCGGGAACTGCAGCGCGGCCGCCTTGAGGTCGACGCCATGCCGCTCGCAGATGGCCTTCAGCTCCAGGGCGCGGCGGATCAGCTCCGCCGGTGCGGGGCGGTAGTTGTAGTGGGTATCCGAATTGGGGTTGGCCAGGATGCCGCTGTTGAACACGCCGCCCGCGACGACGGCGATGCCGCGCTCCACGCACAGCGGAAGGAGCTCTTTGGCGCCGATGCGGTCGAGCAGCGTGTAGCGGCCGGCCAGCAAGAAGCAGTCGAAGTTCGCGTCGCGCGCGAAACGCGCCAGCATCTCCGCCTGGTTCATGCCTGCGCCGACGGCCGCGATTGTGCCTTCCGACCGCAACGTGTCCAGCGCGCGATAGGCACCGTGCAGGGCCTGTTCGTAATGGTCGTCGGGGTCGTGGATGTGAAGGATGTCGATGCGATCCAGGCCCAGCCTGCCCAGGCTCTCGTCGACCGAGCGCATGACTCCTTCATACGAGAAGTCGAACACCGGGTTGACCGGTGGCACGCCGACGAAGGCCTGCCCTGGCTCGGGCGGCGCGCCGGCGCGAAGCAGGCGGCCCACCTTGGTGGCCAAGACAAAGTCGTCGCGGGGCTTGGTCCGCAGCACGTCGCCCATCCTTTGTTCGGCCAGGCCGTGACCGTACAGCGGCGCGGTGTCAAAGAAGCGAATGCCGGCGCTCCACGCGGCATCGACCACGCGGTGCACCTCGTCCTCGGTGACGGCTTCGAACATTCCGCCCAGCGGCGCCGAACCCAGGCCGAGGTCTGTGACCCTCAGCCTCGTGCGCCCGAAGGAGACGCGGTTCAAAGCTCCCTGATCTTGGGCATCACACCGCTTTTCCCATGGCGAGCTGGCCTTTGAGCCAGCGCTCGCTGCTCGCGATGTGGGCGGCGGCTGCAGCGCGGGCAAGGTCCGGGTCGCCGGCCATGATCGCCTCGTAGATCCGGCGGTGCTCGTTGCGAGTCTCGTCGAGCGCGCCGTCCGCTTCGCGTCCGTGCCACAGGCGGGCGCGCATCGTGCGGGTCGCCAGGCTGGCCAGCAGCGAGGTGAGCACCGCGTTCCCGGCCGCCTTGGCGATCACGGCGTGGAACGCGACGTCCGCCTCGACCAGCTCTTCAACGTTCCTGGCCTCGCGCATGCGCTGGAGGTTGTGCGCCAGGTCTTGCTTCTCCTGGGCGTCGATGCGGCCGGCCGCCAGCGCGGCCGCGGCCGCTTCGAGGATGCGGCGCACCTCATAGAGCTCGATCTCCGTGTCGCCCAGCAGCAGGTGGCTGATGAAGCCAGTGCTCTCGAGCAGCAGGTCGGGGTCCAGGCTGCTGACGTAAGTGCCGTCCCCTTGCCGGACCTCGAGTACCCGCAGCTGCGACAACGCGCGCACGGCTTCCCGGAGCGAGTTGCGAGACAGGCCCAGCTCCGCAGCCAGCTCGCTCTCCTTGGGAAGGCGGTCGCCCGGCCCCCAGGCGCCGGACACGATCCTCTCCCGGATCTTGTCAATGGCCCCCTCGGTCACGCTGGGGGCACGCGCCGGTCGCCGGGATCGGCGGACGCCGTTTCCGCCCAGAGGTCGGACGTTCACGGCGTCTTGGGCCGGGGCCAGGGCGCCAATCTGGCAAAGCGGTTGACAAACATCGGAGCTTCAGCATATAGGTAAGCATTGCCATGAGTGGCCGCCTCGCCGACAAGGTATGCCTGATCACCGGTGCGGGGTCGGGCATCGGCCAGGCGAGCGCCCTGCTCTTCGCCCAGGAAGGCGCCCGGGTGGCGGTGGCGGACATCGACCTGGAAGCCGCCAGCGGTACGGTCGAGCAGATCACGCGCTCGGGAGGCGAGGCGGCGGCCGAGCAGGTCGACGTCACCCGGCCGGAGGAGACGGTCGACCTGGCGGAACGGGTGGTGCGCCGTTTCGGCCGCATCGACGTTCTCTTCAACAACGCCGGCATCGCCGGCGTGGGGGACGTGCTCGAGACTGAGCCCGAGCTGTTCGACCGCGTGATGAGCGTCAACGTTCGGGGCGTCTACCTCATGAGCCGGGCCATCGCGCCGCAGATGATCAAGCAGCGCTCCGGCTCGATCATCAACATGTCATCGTGCATCGCCGTGATCGGTCTCGCGCGCCGCGTCTCGTACGCAGCGTCCAAGGGCGCCGTCCTCGCGATGACGAAATCGATGCAGGTTGACCTCGCACCACACGGCATTCGCGTCAACGCCCTGCTGCCGGGCACGATCCTCACGCCCTTCGTGGAGCGCTACCTCAAGGAGTCGTACGCCGATCCCGAGGAGGGGATGGCTTCGATCCGCAAGCGCCAGCTGAGCCAGGATCTCGGACGTCCAGAGGACGTGGCGAGCGCCGCGCTGTTCCTGGCGTCGGACGAGTCGAGGTTCATGATGGCGTCCGGTCTAATCATCGACGGCGGAGTGAGCGGCGCGAAGTAAGTGCGGCTGACCCGGCGCGACCGGATCGTTCTTCTGGCGCCGCTCGCACTGCTGCTCGGGGGCTGGCTTCTGGTGCCGGCGGTCATCGGGCTGGGCGCCACGTTGACGACCTATTCGCCGCTGACCACGACCGTCGCCCTCGCCGGTTTGCAGAACTACAGCCGCGTCGTGCACGATCCGCAGTTCAGCGAGGCGGCGAAAAACGTCGTCATCTTCACGGTCGTCGTGGTGCCGTCTGAGCTGTCGCTCGGGTTCGCGGTCGCCTACCTGCTGCGGCGCCCGATCTGGGGAAGGTCGTGGTGGCGCGGGCTGCTCCTGGTGCCGTGGCTGGTCAGCCCCATCGCGAGCGGCGTGATGTGGCACTTCCTGTTCGGTACCACCACCGGTATCGCCAACTTCGTATTGGGGTGGTTGGGACGGCCAGAGTCCGCGTCGCCCGCGGGAGACCTGCGCCTGGCCCTGCCGGCGACCATCGCCATCGAAGTCTGGCGGGTCGCTCCGTTCGTGACCTTCCTGCTTCTGCCGGGACTGCTGGCCATTCCCGAGGAGCGGTGGGAGCAGGCCACGCTGGCCGGCGCCCCATGGTACAGGCGGCTCGTCGACGTCGCGATCCCTGAGGTGACGCCGCTGCTGCTCACGGTGGGAATGCTGCTGACGGGCCTGTCGCTCGGCGCATTCGACACGATCCTCATCCTTACCGGCGGAGGTCCCGGGACCGCGACGCTCACTCCCGCCCTCTACAGCTACGACACGGCGTTCGTGACCAACGACTGGCCCCTCGGCGCCGCGTCGGCCTGGCTCATCGCCGCCGGGGTCGCAGCCGTCGGAGCTGTATACGTGTTTCTCTCGAGCCGGGCCTCGTCCGCATGAGCACGCGCCGCGACGCGTTCCTGCGTTTCGCGTTGCTGGCAGTGATCACGGGCGGTTTCCTGTTTCCGCTCGCCTGGACGGGACTGGCCTCCCTGGGCGTAGTCCCCGACAACAGCTCGCGCCCTCCGTCGTGGACCGGCCCGGCGACGCTGGAGCATTTCGCCGAGATCGGTCTGGCAGAGCCGACCTTCTGGCAGGAGCTCGCCACGAGCACGGCCGCGGCCGTTGTGGCCGCCTGCCTCGCCGTGGCTGTGGGCTTCCCGGCCGCGTTTGCCCTCGCACGGTCCCGCCGGCGCGGCAGCCGCACGCTGACGCAGGGATTCCTGGTCCTCGCGAGTCTCCCCGTGATGGCCTACGTGATCCCGCTGAGCGACATCTCGCGGCGACTGCACCTGATCGACACCCTCGCCGGCGTGACGCTGTCGGAGGCGGCGGTGACAGCCCCGCTCGCCGTGTTCGTCCTCCATGGCGCCCTGGTCCAACTGCCGACCGATTGGGAGGAGGCCGCCGTCATGGACGGCGCGGGCCTGGTCCGCATCCTCGTCCGGGTGGTGCTCCCTCTCGTCACCCCCAGCGTCGCCGCGACCCTGGTCGTGATGTTCGTCCTCGACTGGAACATGCTCCTGGTGCCGCTGGTCCTGACGTCAGGGGACGTCAAGACGATCCCGGTCGCGCTCAGCGACTTCTTCACGTTCGAGCGCGAGCTGGACTGGCCCACCGCGGCGGCCGCCCTGCTTGTCTCGCTGGCCCCCTTGGCCTTGCTGGTGGCCCTTTTCCACCGGGCGCTGGAGAGTTTCGCCTTGCAGGCTCCAGGCAGCCGAGACATCGGATGACTCGGGGCCAAACCGGCCCCGGGAGGCTTGACAAACGTCTCGCGACGGGGTAAACATCCCATTATTCGTGGCAACCGGCCCCGGCCGAAGCCTCCGGCTTTCTTCCATTCAGAGGGGTAATGAGCACATGAGCCGATACCTGGCGAGAGCGCTGATCCTGACGCTGGCGGGCGCCGTCCTCGCGGCCTGTTCGAACGGGACGACCACCTCTTCGAACCAGAACTTCAGCGGGGTGACCGTCCACGTCGTCACCTTCACCGGCCCGCAGATCGCCGAGCCGCTGCAGCGCCGGGCCCCGGACTTCGAGAGGCTCACCGGCGCGAAGATCCAGGTGATCACAGTGCCGTTCTCGGACCTCTACCAGAAGGTCCTGACGGACATGGCCACCAAGACGAACTCCTACGACGCGTTCGTGTTCGACCCGCAATGGCTGGGCGACTATGTCCCAGGCGGCTACCTGGAGGACCTGAGCGACCGGGTCAAGAACGACTCGGCCTTGCAGTGGAATGACATCGCTCCCTTCTTTAGGGACTTCAGCGCGACGTTCAAGGGCCATGTCTACACGATCCCCCTTGATGGCGACTTCCAGATGGTCTACTACCGAACAGACCTTCTCCAGAAGGATGGGCTGCAGCCACCAGCGACGTGGGACGACTACATCAGCATCGCCCAGCACTTCCAGGGCAAGGACCTGAACGGCGACAGCAAGCCTGACTTCGGCTCCTGCATGGCCATGAAGCGGAGCGCACAGTCGTACTGGATGTACATCTCCATCGCCGCCGCGTACCTGCAGAGCCAGGGCACGAAGCAGGGTTCCTTCTTCGACACCAGCAACATGCAGCCGATCTTCAACAATCCCGGAGCGGCCGCGGCCCTCAACGTCTACAAGACGCTTTCCAAGCTGGGTCCTCCCGACCAGCTGAACAACGATGTCGGCGACTCGCGTGGACTCTTCGTCACCGGGCGCTGCGCGCTGTCCCTTGACTGGGGCGACATCGGTCCCCTGGCCGTCGACAAGACGCAGTCAACGGTTCAGGACAAGGTCGGCGCCGTCATCCTGCCCGGCTCGAAGCGCGTGCTCGACCGGTCCACCATGCAGCTCGCGGACTGCAACTCGACCCTCTGCCCATACGCGACCAACGGCGTGAACCACTCTCCGTACGCGGCGTTCGGCGGATGGTCGGGCGCGATCAACCGTGCGTCCGCCGCCAAGACGAAAGATGCCGCCTACGCGTTCCTCTCCTACATGTCGCAGCCGGCCCAGTCGAGCGTCGACGTGACCATCGGCAAGACCGGTTTCAATCCGTACCGCACGACGCACTTCACGAACCTCAAGCCGTGGCTGGACTCGGGCATGAGCGAGAAGGCAGCCAAGGACTATCTGGGTGCCATCCAGGCGAGCCTGCAGAGCCCGAACATGGTTCTCGACCTGCGCATCCCACAGACCGCCTACTACCAGCAGACCTCTCTCGACACTTCTCTCGCCCAGTTCCTGGCGGGTGAGCTCAACGTCAACCAGACGATGAGTCAGATCACATCGCAGTGGAACCAGAAGACAGACGAAGTCGGGCGGCAGTCCCAGCTCGACGCCTATAAGGCGAGCCTGAGCGTCACCAAGTAAGCAGCCGACGGGGCGGCGGGGACCTCCCTGCCTCGCCGCCCCTGCCGAGAACCACCTGTGGAAGAAGAGGACCTCTCTAAAGTGAGCGGCTACGTGTCAACGCGCGGCTTGCGTCTGGCTGCCTCGACCTGGCGTCCCGTCAGCGCCAGGCTAGATCGCCTGGCCGGGTCGGTGTTCATCCTGCCCGCGGTCATCGTCATCCTCGCCTTCTCGATCTTCCCACTGCTGGCCTCGCTGTACGTGTCGCTGTCGAGGCTGACCTTTTCGGAGGGCGGCGTGGGGCTAAAGTTCGTCGGATTCGACAACTACTCCAAGCTGCTCGTCGGCATCGACCACGTCCATTTCCTGGGCCTGGCCGGAAGCCCGACCGTTCTCAGCACGGCCTTCCTGGCCGCGGCGTATCTGCTGATGGTGTTCCTCCTGTACCGCTACGCCCGCGGACCAAATGTGACGGTGGGCGGCCTGGCGGGGAGGGTTGTCACCGCCATCGCGGCCGGCGCGCTGCTCTGGCTCGTCGCCAACACCGTGCTGACCAGCGGACGCCCCGGCACCCTGGTCGTGACGCTCATTTACGTCGGAGTCGACGTCACCGTCCAGTATCTGATCGCCCTCGGCCTGGCTTTGCTCGTGGTCCAGCACCTGCCGGGCCGGCGCTTCTTTCGAGTGGTCTTCCTGCTGCCGATGATGATCACGCCGGTCGGCGTGGCGTACCTCTTCCGGATGCTCACCGACACGAGCAAAGGGCCGCTGTATCCGCTTTGGGTGCATTTCGGCCTGACCGACGTGTCCTGGGTCACGAACCCATGGGGCGCGAGGCTCGCCGTCATGATCGGTGACGTCTGGCAGTGGACGCCGTTCATCTTCATCGTGCTCCTTGCCGCGATCGAGACGTTGCCGCACGAGCTTGTCGAAGCGGCGGTGGTGGATGGAGCCAGCCGCCTGCAGGTGTTCTTGAGGATCACGTTTCCGCTGATCCTGCCCGCCACGTCGACCGTGGTCCTGATCCGGCTGATCGAGGGCTTCAAGATCGTCGATCTGCCGAACGTCTTGACCAACGGCGGTCCGGGCACCGCGACCGAGTCGATGACGCTGCACGCGTACACGATCTGGCGCGCACTTGATATCGGGGGCTCGGCCGCCGTGGCTTACATGCTGCTGATCGTCGTCACCTTCATCGGCGTCTCTTACGTCAACCTCTTCCGCCGTCGCGTGACGGCGATGACGTGATCGCCATGACTATCACGTGGCGCCGCCGCCAATCCGTCTCGAGCACCAGCATCTCGTTCCCGATGATGGCTGTCTCCTACCTCTTGCTGTTCGCGTGGACGTTTGTCGTCCTGTTCCCGCTCTACTGGCTCGCCATCACCTCGCTGAAAACACCGCTCGCCGTGAATGCCGGGCCCTTCTACATCCCGTGGCACGACTTTCAGCCCACCCTCGACGCATGGCACTACATCTTTTTCGACCTGCGTGAAGACACCTTCCGCCCGTACCTGAACACTGTTGTCGTCGGCCTCACCAGCACGACGATCACAGTGATCCTCGGCTCGATGGCGGCCTACGGCCTGGTGCGAATGCGTTATCGGGTGAGTCTCGGAGCGATCCTCTCGTTCGCGGCCGGCGTCGCGCTGGTGGTCGTCGTGGTGGTGGCGCGCGTGCCGTGGCCGGTCGGGGTCGTGGGCGGGTTTGGCCTGTTCCTGCTTTTGCTCAACACGCTCGCGCGGCGCTCGAAAAGAGCCGTCGGCAACGACGACATCGCCTTCTGGATGATCTCCCAGCGCATGCTGCCGCCGGTCGCCACGGTGATCCCCATCTACATCTTCTTTCAGCAGCTCGAGCTTCTCGACACGTGGCCGGCGCTGATCATCGCGTACGTCGCCTCGCACCTACCCATCGTCGTCTGGCTGATGCGCGACTATTTCCAGAGCATCCCGCTCGAGCTCGAGGAGAGCGCGGCCATCGACGGCGCCTCGCCATATCGCATCTTCCGTTCGATCGTGCTGCCGCTGTCCGTGCCTGGTCTCGTGGCCACTTTTCTCTTCGTGCTCGTCTTCGCCTGGAACGAGTACCTGATCGCGCTGTTCCTGACCAGCGCCAACGCCCAAACGCTCCCGCTGACGGTCGCGGCGCAGAACGCCACTCGCGGCCCGCAGTGGTGGTACATGTCCGTGCTGATCCTGATCATGATCGGGCCGGTGATCGCGATGGCGATCGCCCTGGAGCGCTTCATCGCTCGTGGCCTCTTGGTCGGCGCGGTCAAGGGCTGACGTGCACCGCATCATCAGCGTGTCGGCGCACGACGTGCGCTTCCCCACGTCGCGCACGCTGGCGGGGTCGGATGCCATGCACACGGCGCCCGACTATTCGGCCGCCTACGCGGTGCTGAAGACCGACCGCGAGGACGGTCTCGAGGGGCATGGACTCGCGTTCACCCTCGGCCGAGGCACCGAGGTGGTGGTGGCAGGGATCAACGCGCTCGCGCCGATCGTCGTCGGTCGGACCCTGGAGTCCATCACCGCTGATATGAAGGGTTTCTGGCGCGCGGTGACGGGCGAGCAGCAGCTGCGCTGGATCGGACCCGAGAAGGGCGCGATCCACCTCGCCGCCGCCGCGCTGGTCAACGCCGTGTGGGACCTTTATGCGAAGGTCGAGCGCAAGCCGCTGTGGAAGCTGCTCGTCGACATGAGCCCCGAGCAGCTGGTCGCGTGCATCGACTTCCGGTACATCAGCGACGCCCTGACGGCCGAAGAAGCGCTGGCCATCCTCCAGCGCATGGCGCCGACTCGAGCCGAGCGTGAGGCCGAGATTCGCCGCGCGGGATACCCCGCGTACACGACGTCAGCCGGCTGGCTCGGCTATTCGGACGAAAAGCTGCGCGCCCTGTGTCGCGAGGCGGTCGCCGCGGGGTGGACGCACGTCAAGCTCAAGGTCGGGCAGCGGATCGAAGACGACGTGCGCCGCGCGCGGATCGTGCGCGAGGAGATCGGGCCGGACCGCCGCCTGATGATGGACGCCAACCAGGTGTGGGACGTCGGCGACGCGATCGCCACCGTGCGGCGACTGTCCGAGTTCGAGCCGTACTGGATCGAGGAGCCGACGAGCCCGGATGACGTGCTCGGCCACGCCACGATCGCGCGCGCCGTCGCGCCGATCAAGGTCGCGACCGGGGAGCACTGCCAGAACCGGGTCATCTTCAAGCAGCTGTTTCAGGCCGAGGCAATTGGTTTCTGCCAGCTCGACGCGTGCCGGCTCGGAGGCCTGAACGAGGTGCTTGCCGTTCTGCTGCTGGCCGCCAAGTTCGGTGTGCCGGTTTGTCCCCACGCCGGCGGAGTCGGACTGTGTGAGTACGTGCAGCACATCTCGATGTTCGACTACATCGCCGTCAGCGGCTCGCTCGAGAACCGGGTTCTCGAATATGTGGAACACCTGCACGAGCACTTTGTCGACCCGGTCGTGATCCGCGACGGCCGCTACATCGCGCCGACGGCTCCGGGCTACAGCATCACGCTGCGCCCCGAGTCCGTGCGCGAGTACGAGTTTCCTTCCGGAACGGCCTGGATGGGAGTCGCATCGACTCTCTAGCCCGGATTGGCGGCGCCGTTTTCGTCAACCGCGACGGCGAGTGGTACCGGCTTCGTGCTGGACAGACGCTGGACCAGCTGCTGCGCCTGTCGGTCGAGGAGCTGCAGGCGCTCCTCCACCGAGACCTGGTCCCGGCGTCGCTGCCCGAGCAGGTCCGCCTCGAAGCTCCTATCGAAAGCCAGGAGGTCTGGGCCGCGGGCGTCACGTACGGGCGAAGCCTCGAGGCGCGGACACACGAGGCAGTCAGCGCCGACCCTTACGACCGCGTGTATCGCGCGGAGCGCCCAGAGCTCTTCTTCAAGGCCACAGCGAACCGCGTGCGCGGGCCGGGCGAGGCGGTCTTCATCCGCTCCGATTCGACCTGGGATGTGCCCGAGCCCGAGCTGGCGGTCGTCTGCAACAGCCGGCTGCAGGTGGTCGGGTACACCATCGGCAACGACATCAGCTCGCGGAGCATCGAGGGCGAGAATCCACTCTATCTACCTCAGGCCAAGGTGTTCGACGGGTGCTGCGCGCTCGGGCCCGCAATCGCAGTCGCGTGGGACTTCTCACCCTCGGACCGCACGATCGAGCTCGAGATCCGAAGGAATGATTCGATCGTCTACAGGTCCGACACGTCGACGGCCGCGATGCGACGCACGATTCCTGAGCTTGTCGACTACCTGGGCCGCGACCAGCGCTTCGAAGCAGGATGCATCTTGCTGACGGGAACCGGCATCGTCCCGCCGTCAAACTTCAGCCTGCAGGCAGGCGACGTCGTCGCCATTCGGATCGATGGCATCGGGACGCTCGAGAACCCCGTCCTGAGGCATGCGGCCGTCTGAGCCTGCAGCCGCCGATCCCCGCGGGCATCTTCGCTACTGGGTCGGCTCATCCGTGCGTTGCCGCTTGTGCTCCGGTCCTCGCGCACCTGCGTGGTGCGCTCCGGTCCGGTGCTCGCGGCGCCTTCGGCTGAGCTCGGCCCAGCGCGAATCTGCTCCGCGTGGCCGGCGGATCCAGGCTCTAAGCTGGCGCCGTAATGGGTTCGGACGACGACGGCCCGCTGATCGATTTCTATCCCTATCGCGATCGCTTCAAGAGCTATCACCGCCTCGAGGCAGGAGGGCGAGACCGCAAGGGCATCCTCGAGGAGCTGGCGGTGATGGCGTCCGAGGAAGACCGCATCGCCGACCTCGGCCGGGTTTCAGGCTCGATCTATCACGGCGGCCACGACCACTACGCCTTCCTGACCGAAGCCTTTCGCCTTTTCGCCCACGCCAACGTCCTCCAGCGCGACATGTATCCGAGCGCCACCAAGCTCGAAGCGGAGATCGTGGCGATGACCGCCGCGATGTTGCACGGCACCGACCAGGTTTGCGGCGTGGTCACGTTCGGCGGCACGGAAAGCCTGATCAACCCGATGCTCGCGTACCGCGATCGCGGCCGCAAGGAGAAGGGCATCACCGAGCCGGAAGTGATCATGCCAGTCACCGCGCACGTGGCCCTGGACAAAGCCGCGCACCTGCTCGGGATCCAGCTCATCAAGGCGCCGCTGCGCGACGACTGGCGCGCCGATGTGGAGTGGATGCGCCGGCACGTGACCAGGAACACGGTCGCCCTTGTCGGCTCGGCTCCAAACTACGCACACGGCGTCATCGACCCCATCGAAGACCTCGCCGTGATAGCGCTGGACCACGACATCGGTCTTCACGTCGATGGCTGCCTCGGCGGCTTCATCCTTCCATGGGGCGAGCGGCTCGGCTACCCGATCCCACGCTTCGACTTTCGCGTCCCCGGCGTCACCTCGATCTCGGCCGACACGCACAAGTACGGCTACGCGCTGAAGGGCACCAGCGTGCTGCTCTACCGCGATCCCGCCCTGCGCAAGTACCAGTACTTCAACCACCCCGACTGGTCAGGAGGCATCTACATGTCGCCCGGTCTGTCAGGCAGCCGGTCGGGCGGCGTGGTGGCCGCGACATGGGCCGCGATGGTCAGCCTCGGAGAGAACGGATATCTCGAAGCCGCAGCCCGAATCTTCGAGACGGCGGCCGAGATTCGGGCGGGGATCGACGCCATACCCGAGCTCGAGGTCATTGGTGAGCCGACATTTCTCGTCGCCTTCCGCGCGCGCGAGCTGAACATCTACCACGTCAACGACCACCTGATCGCCAGGGGCTGGCGCCTCAACTCGCTGCAGCTTCCTCCCGCCCTGCACTTTTGCGTCACACGGCCGAACACCGCGGCTGGCGTGGCCGAGGCTTTCGTGAGCGACCTGCGCAGCGCGGTCGAGTACGCCAAGCATCCCGCGCGCACCGACCCCAGGAGCGGCGCACTCTACGGGCTCGGCGGGACTCCCGAAGGCGACGAGATCCTGGACACGCTGTTCACCGCCGCGCTCGACGCCATGTACGAGGTTGCCCCGACCGACGGCCGTGGCTGAGCCGTGGATTCTCGCGGTCGACCTCGGCACCGGGGGGCCGAAGACGGGCGCCGTAACGCTTCGGGGCGGGCCGCTCGCGCACGCCATGTCCGCCGTGCGCACGAGGTATCTGCCCGGCGGTGGCGCCGTGCAGGACCCCGCGGAGTGGTGGGATCAGATCCGGACCGGGGTGAGGTCGACGCTCGCCTCCGGCGCGGTCGATCCGAACGCATTGATCGGCGTTGGCATCACCGGCCAGTGGGGATCGACCGTCCCGGTCGACGGTGAAGGGCAGGCGGTGGGGGACTGCATGTTGTGGGCCGACACGCGCGGCGGGAGGTTTGCGGCGAAGGCGATGGGCGGCCCTGTGGCGCTTTTCGGCTACTCCCCGGGAAACATGCTGCGCTGGGTCCAGCTGACGGGCGGCGCGCCGTCGCCGAACGGCGCCGACCCCCTCGGCCATGAGCTCTACCTGCGCAATTGCGAGCCGGAGGTCTACGCGAAAACGAGAACGCTGCTCGAGCCGCTCGACTACCTCGGCCTGCGCTTCACCGGGCGCGCGGTTGCGACGCCCGGCTCGATGATCCTGTCCTGGCTGACCGACAACCGCCCCGGCGCGAAGCCGGCCTATGTGCCGGAGCTCGTCCGCCGCTCAGGTCGGGACCCAGAGAGGCTGCCGCAGCTGGTTCCGACCGGCAGCGTCGTCGGCCACGTTCTGCCCTCGGTCGCGGATGAGCTCGGCATGCCAAGCGTGCCCGTGGTGGCCGGTGTGCCGGACCTGCACAGCTCTTACCTGGGCTCCGGCGCGGTCGAGCCGTTCGAGGCTCATCTCACCATCAGCTCAACCGCCTGGATCGCCTGCGAGGTCCCTTTCAAGCGCACCGACGTGATCCACCAGATGGCATCCGTGCCCGGTACACGTCGCGATGGGTATCTCGTCGCCAACAACCACGAGACCGCCGGCCTGTGCCTGAAGTGGCTACGCGACTCGATTGGCATCGGCGGCTACGAGGCGCTGTGCGAGCTGGCCGAGAGCGCGGCCCCTGGATCGGGCGGGGTCATCTTCACGCCGTGGCTCAATGGCGAGCGGACGCCGGTGGAGGACCGCACCCTGCGCGCGGCATTCCTCAACGTCTCGCTCAACACGGACCGCGCGCAACTCGTCCGTGCCGTGCTCGAGGGAGTGGCCTTCAACGCGCGCTGGCTCCTGGATGCGGTGGAGAAGTTCGTGGGCAGGCAATTGCCGAGCCTCAGGATCCTCGGTGGCGGTGCGCAGTCCGACCTGTGGTGCCAGATCCATGCCGACGTCCTCGGGCGGCGCATAGAGCGGGTGGCCGACCCGATGTACGCCGCGCTGCGCGGGGCCGGCCTGTTCGCTGCGATATCCCTCGGCAAGCTGTCACACGAAGACGTGCGGGGCCTCGTGCGGGTGACCGAGACCTTCGAACCTGATGATCGTTCGCGGACGGTCTATGAGCCGATGTACACGGAGTTCAAACGCTTCTATGGAGCGCTGCACGGCAGTTACTCCCGGCTGAACGGAAGAGCACGTGACAACTGACGTCGCCGTCGCGGCTCGTTTGCCGGCGGTCCGCTGGGCGGTTCTCGGAAGCTACGCACTTCTTGCCGCGTGCACTCAACTGCTGTGGCTGACATTCGCCGCGGTCGACACGCGCAGCGCGGCGGCGATGCATGTCGGAGTCGGCCTGGTGGGGGATCTGGCCGCCGTCTTTCCGTTCGTCTACATCGTGCTGGCGCTGCCGGCCGGGCGCTGGCTGGACCGGCGGTTTACTCACGCGCTGGGCGCTGGAGCGCTGCTCACTGGCGCGGGCGCGCTGTTGCGTCTGGTTGCGCCGCAGTCCTTTGCATGGCAGATGGCCGGGCAGGTCGTCATCTCGGCCGGTCAGCCGCTCGTGCTGAACAGCGTCAACAAGGTCGCCGCCCGCTATTTCGGGCCGCACGAGCGCGCGACCGCGATCTCGATCGGCACCGCGGCGCTGTTCGTCGGGATTCTCGCCGCGGTCTTGATGGCGGGTCCGGTGTTCGACGCAGGAGGCCTGCGCCTGCTGCTCACGGTGCAGGCCATTCCCGCCGTGGTTGTGGCTGCGGTGATGGTCGTTGCGCTTCGGACTCCGCCGACGTTTCCAGACGATCCTTCGGCCACGGTCAGCCTGAGCTGGCTGATTCATGACCGCTTCATGTGGCTGCTCGCGGCCCTGGTGTTCATCGGCATGGGCACCTACAACGTGGTCGCGACGTGGCTGCAGCCGATCATGGATTTGTTCGGCGAAGGCGCGGCCGCTGGCGGTCTTATTGCAGCGCTCACTTTCGCCGGCGTGCTTGGCGCGGCGGTGCTGCCGACCGCCGCGGCGAGGGCCGGCAGGCGAAGGCTCGTGCTGATGTCAGCGCTGGGCACCTCAGCGCTCGCCTTCGTCGCGGTGGCCGCAGTTCACAACGTCGTCTGGATAGGCGTCTGGCTCTTCGGCGCCGGATTTTTGCTTCTGGCTGCCTTGCCCATTGTCCTCGACTGGGCCGATGTCCACGCCGGTGCGGAGCGCCAGGGCGCGGCGGTCGGCTTCCTCATGATGGCCGGCAACCTCGGCGGCCTGGTCCTGGTCCTGCTGATCCAGCCCGCGATCGGCAATGCCTATGTGGCGTTGGGGGCCCTGGCCGTCATCGCGCTGCTCGGCCTGCCGGTCACCCTGCGGCTGCCGGCACGCACGGAACAGGTCTAAGGGCGTACAGGCGGGTGGTGGTCTCGCCGACCATTCATTGGCCGGCCCTCCTGAGACCTGCGTACGAGAGGCTACGCGGCATACGGACAAGGATGGAGGATGCGGCGATGCTGATGACGACCGCGCCGATCAGCGCGGCGTTCACCTCCTTGGTGATCAGCCCAGCGCCCAGGGCGAGCGCTCCCAGGACGTAGCTGAACTCCCCGACCTGGCCGAGGCCGATGGCGACCTGAGACGCGCGGCCCTCGAGCCTGGCGAGCCTCGCGATGATCCAGACGACTGCGACCTTTGCGACCAGCACCAGGGCAAGGAATAGCACCAGCCAGGGCAGGGCGCCGGGGATGGCGCGTGGGTCGACCACCGTGCCGAGCGCGACGAAGAACATCACTGCGAACACGTCCCGAAACGGGAGGAGTCGCTGCCGGGCCTCGGCGGCGACCTCGCTCTCGGTGATGGCGAGTCCCGCGACAAAGGCGGCAAGGGCGAGCGGGATGCCGAAGTACTTCGACGCGACGCCCGCGATCAACAAACCTGCGGCCACCGAAACAAGAAGGAAGAGATCGTGCTCGCCCTGGAGACGCCGAAGAAGCCATGGCAGAGCCACCGCGGCGACCGCGGCAACGGCGACGAACGCGACGACTCCGACCGCGGCGCTGAGTGGGGAGCGCCCACCCAGCCCGACGACGACGAGGAGGACAAGAGCGGATCCCACGCCTACCAGGTCCTGGATGACGCTCCAGCCGAGCAGAACCTCATCGGTTGCGGCGTCGGTGGTTCGCCTGCGGCTGCGGGTGATGTTCACGACCACGACGCTCGACGACATGGCGATGGACAGGCCCACCAGGGCGGCGCCAGCCGGACGAAGCCCCGCGACCAGGCACGCCGCGGTGCTCACGATCCAGGTCACGGCCACCTGGAGCGGTGATGACACCAGGAGGCGGCGGCGCTCTCGTGCGAGCCGCAGCGGGTTGATCTCGATCCCGACCTCGAACAGAAGAAGCACCACTCCAATGTCGGCAAGAACGGACAGCTGGTCGCGGTTGGCCACGTAGCCCGGCGTGAACGGCGAGACCACAACGCCCACGAGCAGGTAGCCGATCACCGCGGGAAGGCCGACGCGCCGAACGGCGCTGCCGGCGAGTGCGGCCAGGAGTAGGAGCAGCCCGAGCTCGAGCACGGCAGGTGCGGTGTGGTCCACTGCCGGGAGAATATGGCCGATGGCGGAGCTCCATTGGAAACCGGCTCGGCCGCCGGCGCGCGAACCGATCGAGGGCACCACCGCGCGGCTCGAGCCCCTGGACGCCGGCCGCCACGCGCATGAGGTGTATGCGGCGGTCGCTGGTGCCGACGAGCTCTGGCGATACCTGCCCTACGGGCCGTTTCCCGGCGAGCGGGCGTTCACGGCCTGGATCGAGGAGTGCGCCGCCTCCCGTGACCCGCTGTTCTACGCGATCGTGGATCGAGCCTCCGGTCTGGCGCTCGGGCAAGGGAGCTTGATGCGGATCGTCCCCGAGCACGGCCTGATCGAGATCGGGCATCTGCTGTTCTCGCCATCGCTGCAGCGAACACGCCAGGCCACCGAGGCCATCTACCTTTGGTCGCGCCACGCCTTCGACGACCTGGGCAATCGTCGCCTGGAGTGGAAGTGCAACGCGGACAATGCGTTGTCGCGGCGCGCCGCGGAGCGGTTTGGCTTCACGTTCGAGGGAGTCTTCCGCCAGCACATGGTGGTCAAGGACCGCAACCGCGACACGGCCTGGTACTCCATCACCGACGGGGAGTGGCCGAGCCGGCGTGCGGCCTATGAAGCCTGGCTCTCTCCGGACAACTTCGATCCCGATGGCCGCCAGCGCCGGTCGCTGTCCGAGGTACGGGAAGGAATACAGCCTGCAGCCGGCTGATATGACCATTTGACATGGCTGTTACCAAAGACGCGATCGAGGCCGCCCTGCAGCATGGGCACACGATTGACATCACCACCACCGGCCGGCAGAGCGGCGAGCCGCGCCGGATCGAGATCGTGTTCCACAACGTGGACGGACGGATTTACATCAGCGGCACGCCGTATCCGAGAAAGCGCCGCTGGCTGCTCAACCTCGAGGCAGATCCGCATCTGACTTTCCACCTGAAGGGGAAGACCCGAGCCGACCTGCCGGCGACGGCCCGCATCATCGACGACGAAGCCGAGCGCCGAGAGATCCTGCCGCACATCGCCCGCGCCTGGGGGCGCAACGACGTGGACCGGATGGTCCGCTACAGCCCGCTCATCGAAGTCAAGTTCGACTAGCAGACTCCACGCCCCCACCCGGCTGCTGCGCAGCCGAACTCCTCAGCAAGTGGGGAGGTGAAAAGGCCGTCAGGTCAGCTGCAGCCGGTCGTTGCTCCGCAGTTCAGGCACTTGTAGCACGAGCCTGAGCGGACCGTGATGGCGCCGCAGTCCGCACACGCCGGCGCGTCGCCCGTGTTGACGAACGCGATCTTCTGTATTGCCGTGCCGGTGATCGTCCTGTCTGGTTGTGCGCCCTGCGCGCGCCCGGCCGGCGCCGGGGTGGCGATGACCTTGAACTCGGGTTCGACCGGCTTCGGATCCGAACTCGGGACCTGGGCCTCGTCGCGCCGAATCACGCCGGCCTCGTCCTGGTCCTCGACCGGGAGGAAGTGGCTCGCCATCCAGCGGAAGATGTAGTCCACGATCGACTTGGCGATCGGGATCTCTTTGTTCTTGGTGAAGCCCGACGGCTCGAAGCGCATGTGGCTGAACTTGTCGACCATGAACTTGAGCGGGACGCCAAACTGCAGCGCGTACGACGTCTGCGTGGCGAAGGCGTCCATCAGCCCCGAGATGGTCGAGCCCTCCTTGGCCATCGTCACGAACAGCTCGCCGGGGGTGCCGTCCTCGTACAGGCCGACCGTGAGGTAGCCCTCGTGGCCGGCGATGTCGAACTTGTGCGTGATCGCCTTGCGCTCTTCGGGCAGCTTGCGCCGCATGGCGCGGTACTCGACCTCTGCGGGTGACGCCGCCGATTTTGTGGATGCGCCCTGCGCGCGCCCGGCGTCCTTGTCGAGCGAGGTCGACAGGGGCTGTGAGCGCTTGCACCCGTCGCGGTAGATCGCGATGCACTTGAGGCCGAGCTTCCAGGACTCCACGTACGTCTGCTGGATTTCTTCGACCGTGGCGTCGGTGGGCAGGTTGACGGTCTTGGACATCGAGCCCGAGATGAATGGCTGCACGCCGGCCATCATCCGGACGTGTCCCATCGGCGCGATCGACCGGGTCCCCTTGACGGGCTTGAACGCGCAATCGAAGACCTTGAGATGCTCGTCCTGGAGGTGCGGAGCGCCTTCGATCGTGTCGTTCTCGTCGATGTACTCGACGATCTCCTTGACTTTGATCTCGTCGTAGCCGAGCTTGCGCAGCGCGGCCGGCACGGTGGTGTTGACGATCTTCAGCAGCCCGCCGCCGACCAGCTTCTTGTACTTGACCAGGGCCAGGTCGGGCTCGATGCCCGTGGTGTCGCAGTCCATCATCAGGCCGATCGTCCCGGTAGGAGCCAGGACGGTCGCCTGCGCGTTGCGGTAGCCGTTGGCGCGGCCGAGCTTGACCGCGTCGTCCCATGTCTCGCGTGCAGCCGTCACGACTTCGGCGGCTTCCGGGGAGGTGGAGAGCTCGTAGGCCGCGGCACGGTGCTTCTCCATGACGCGCAGCATCGGCTGGCGGTTCTTGGAGTACTCGCTGAACGGGCCCTTGACCTGCGCCATCCGCGCCGACTGGGCGAACGCGCGGCCGGTCATGATCGACGTGATCGCGCCCGCGAAGCGCCGGCCTTCGTCCGAGTCGTAGGCCAGGCCCATCGACATGAGCAGCGCGCCGATGTTCGCGTAACCGAGGCCAAGCGGCCGCAGCGCCTCGGAGTTCTTGGCGATCGCGGGGGTCGGGTAGGACGCGTTTGAGACGAGGATCTCCTGGCCAGTGAAGCAGACGTCGATCGCGTGCCTGAATCGCTCGACGTCGAACGTCCCCTGGTCGGTCTGGAACTTCATCAGGTTGAGTGAGAGCAGGTTGCATGCCGTGTCGTCGAGGAACACGAACTCGGAGCACGGGTTGGTGGCGTTGATTCGGCCCGTGTTCGGGACGACGTTCCAGTCCTGGATCGTGGTGTCGAACTGGAGGCCGGGGTCGCCGCAGATCCACGCGGCGTCGGCGATCTCGCGCCACAGGTCGCGAGCCTTGTACGTCTCGACCGTGCGGCCGTCTACGACAGCCTTCGTCTTCCACTCCTTGTCGTCGATCACCGCGCGCATGAAGTCATCGCTCACGCGGACCGAGTGGTTGGCGTTCTGGAACTGGACCGAGTCGTACGCACCGCCGGGCACGTTGAAGCCCGCGTTGTAGCCCGCCTCGATCAGAGCCCAGGCCTTCTTCTCTTCTTCCGCCTTCGATCGGATGAAGTCGAGGACGTCGGGATGGTCGGCGTTGAGGATGACCATCTTGGCCGCGCGCCGTGTCGTCCCACCTGACTTGATCGAGCCGGCGAAGGAGTCGTAGCCCTTCATGAAGGAGACAGGGCCCGACGCCGTGCCGCCGCCCGAGAGCTGCTCTTTGGATGAGCGCAGGACCGACAGGTTGGTGCCGGTGCCGCTGCCGAACTTGAACAGCATGCCCTCGGTCTTGACCAGCTCGAGGATCGACTCCATCGAATCGTTGACGGAGTTGATGAAGCACGCGGAGGCCTGCTGCTGGCGGCCGGGCACGCCGATGTTGAACCAGACCGGGCTGTTGAAGGACGCGTGCTGGGCGACCAGCAGGAAGCGCAGCTCCTGGGACCAGTTCTCGGCGTCCTCCTCGGTCGCGAAGTAGCCGCCCTCGCGACCCCAATTCGCGATCGTGTCGACGACGCGGTCGATGATCTGGCGGACGCTGGTCTCGCGCTCCGGGCTGCCCGGGCTGCCGCGGAAGTACTTCTGGGCGACGACGTTGATCGCGAGCTGCGACCACGAGCGGGGGACTTCTACGTCCTTCTGCTCGAAGATGACCTGTCCTTTCTCGCCGGTGATGGCCGCGGTCCGGCGCTCCCACTCCACCAGGTCGAAGGCGTGGCTGCCCGGAGGCGTGAAGACACGGCCGAAGTGGAGTCCCCTGGCTTTGTTTCCATGCCCGTTCCCGTTCTTGGCGGGGCGGGCTCCGGTGAGGTCGGCGAGATTCTTGGCCATTTGGTTAGGAGCGCCTCCTTAAATCATCCCCGGAGAGGGTGTATTTGAACCGCTTTGCTAGGACGTTTACTGGGACGTTGGACTTGTTTCGTTTGGGGATGGAAGAGGCCCCAGAGCATGCCCGCCACTTATGCCCCAGGGCCTCGATGTAACGGTGTGGACTATACGACCGGCTTTTGGGCTTGTCAAGCCCTGAACACAAGATATTTGGCCTGGAAGGTCGGTTACCCCCAACATGTGGGTGGATTACCTGTGGACAACCCTTGGGACGAGTTGGGCACAGGGTGGGTAGAGGCTGGGGGAAAGCCGGCAAAACCAGACCTATTGAGCCGAGTCGAGGAGGGCCAGGTGGAGGGTCTCTGTGGAAAGGTCTGGGCTACTCCCGGCGCCGGCGATTTCCCCGGAGGCTGTGGACACTGGGGAAAGGCTTTCCCCAGCCCCTCCCTCGGATATCTGCACCGACTGGACCGACGCCCGGACCTTGGCCGATGCCTGCTTTCCCTCGGTGTAGGCATTCTGGAGCACGGTCAGGGACCGCTGGACCTTGTTCTCGAGGATCCCTTCCAGGACGTCGACCTGGCGCTCGATGTCGATGAGCGCCGACTGGAGCTTCTCCATGTCGACCGTCCGGGCGAACTGCATGTGCAGCTGGTAGAGGGTGAGGAGGTAGGGGAGGGCCATCGCGTAGCCGACCACCATCACGTGGCGTTTGTGCGCGTTGACGATGGCGCCGCGGCACACGTCGTACGCGGCGTCGGGGATGACGGCGAGCGCGAAGGGCGACGTCGTCGCCGGGTCGATGTACTGGCTGACCTCGCGGACCCGCCTCTCGACCTCGCGCTCCACCGTGGCCGTGAGCTGGGCCCGGCGGTTGGCGTCGAGGCCCGTGTCGGCAAGCTGCTCCAGGGCGACGCTCGAGACCCACTTCGAGTCCATCGGCAAGAGCTTGCCGCCGGGGAGCCGGAGCGCGAGCTCGACGACCTTGCCACCCACCCAGACGTTGCGCTGGAGCATCTCGGGCGGCAGGTGGCGCAAGGCTTCCTCGAGGATGTTCTCCCCGGCCGCGCCGCGGCTCGAGCTGCCGGCGATCACGCTCTCCAGGCGACGAAGGCTCGCGCGCGCCTCCTCCTCGATGGGCTGCCTGGCGCTCAGCGCCGAACGCAGGCCCTCCACCACCAGCTGGGTGTGCGAGAGTCCCTCGCGAAGCTCGGCGGCCTGGGTCTCCTGGGTCTGCCCGCCCGACTGGAGGCGAGCCTTCAGCTCGGCCACGTCCATGGCCTGCCCCTCGGCGCGGCGGACCAGGCTCCAGACCAGCGCTCCGACCAGGCCGAAGCCGGCCAGGAGGCATACTAGAAGCAGCGCGAACAACAGTTCGAGCAACGACATCTTGCGCATTGTAGCCCTGAAACCGGGGTATAAACAAGCCCGTTAACATGGGCTCGATGGCCGAGATTCACCCCCTCCCGGAGGCCGGGCAGGCGCCCGACCGGATCCCCCTCGAAGAGGTCTATATGCGCATGGCCGAGGAGCTGGCCAAGCGGTCGACGTGCGCCCGCCTCCAGGTCGGCACGGTGATCACGACCTCCGACCTCACCCAGGTGCTGGGGATCGGCTACAACGGCAATGCCCGCGGCCTGCCCAACCGCTGCGACGCCACCACGCCCGGGGCGTGCGGCTGCCTGCACTCGGAGCAGAACGCGCTGATCAAGGCGGGCGCGCAGCTGCCCGGCAAGGTCATGTTCGTGAGCGCGTCGCCGTGCGTGATGTGCGCCAAGATGGCGATCAACGCGAACGTCGCGCGCGTCTATTACAGGGAGGCGTATCGCGACCCCGCCGGCCTCGACGTCCTGCGCCAGGGCGGAGTGGATGTGGTCCACTACAACCGCTGGCGGGACCACTGGCGGTAGAGCCGGCGACTGTCCCAAAAAGGCGCTTATCGAGCGGCGTCGAAACCGGACGTATCGGACAGTCCTGAGCTAGTCCCGGACGATCTCCCAACCGGCGGCCGTCTGGACGATCCGCGGCTCGACCTTCGGAATCTCCTTCAACCCCCGGGCCCACGCGAACAGCGTCTCCGCGTCCCGCATCCCGGCGACTGACTCGAGCACCGCGCGCGTCGCGTAGACCAGCGTGATGTCGGGGCTTGTCAGGGCGCGTTCCGGCGAGATCCACAGCCAATCCTTGACCTCGCCTTCCTGCGGCTCCACCGACTGACCCTCCGGCATGCGGGCGAGGTAGAAGCGGGCGTCGAAGCGCCGGCGCAGCTGGGCGGGCGTCACCCAGCGCGCGAACATCACGAGGCCGTCGAAGTTCGGCTCCAGGCTGAGCTCCTTCAACGCGTCGCCGAACGAAGAACCCGCCTCGACGAGCCCACGGACTTTCGCGCTTTCGGCGTCGCGAGCGCCACCGGCGAGCAGGATCCCGGCCTCCTCGAACAGCTCGCGGACTGCTGCGGCGCGAATCGCGTCCTCCCACATTGCGTCGTCGCCATGCACCGTGCCGCCCGGGAAGACCCAGGCTCCAGGCGCAAAATCCGCACCTCCGGGGCGCTGCACCATGAGCAGCTCCCATGGGTCGTCGCACCGGATCAACAGCACCGTGGCCGACGGTCGCGGTTCGACGGGATCGCCTTCGTTGATCGCGGCCGGCGGCAGCACGCAACTAGGATGCGGGAAATGAACTTTGGCATCGAGGGCAGGGTCGCTCTCGTCACCGCGGCGACCAAAGGCATCGGCCTCGGCATCGCCCAGACGCTGGCTCGCGAAGGCGCTCGGGTGTCGGTGGTCGCAAGGACGGATGCCGACGTCAGGCGAGTCGCCCAGTCGCTTGGCGGGGCGGGAGTGGCCGCGGACCTGCTGACCGAGGCAGGCTGCACGCGCGCTGTGCGCGAGACGGAGTCCGCGCTTGGCCCGATCGAGATCCTGGTCAACAACTTCGGCGCGCGAGCCGGCACCTCGTGGAAGGACACGGGCCCAAAGGAGCTCGAGACTGCGTTCGAAGGCAACGTCGTGGTGAGCGCGCGCATGACGCAGCTCGTGCTGCCTGGGATGATCGAGCGCGGCTGGGGGCGCGTCGTCGTCATCACGTCCGTCTACGGCCGGGAGGCGGGCGGGGCGCCCGCCTACAACGCCGCCAAGGCCGCGGAGATCAGCATGGTCAAGTCGCTGGCACGGGAGGTCGCCGCCAAAGGCGTCACGGTCAACGGCGTCGCCCCCGGTTCGATCCTGTGGGAAGGCGGCGGCTGGCACCGAAGGCAGCAGGCCGACCCCCAAGGGATCGCCGAGTTCGTCCGCAATGAGGCGCCGATGGGTCGCTTCGGGACCGTGGACGAGGTCGCCTCTGTGGTCGCGTTCGTGTGCTCGCAGCAGGCGAGCCTGCTCAACGGCGCTTCGATCGCGGTCGACGGCGCGCAGGGCAGGTCCAACATCTGAAACGGATGCGAGCCCTGGCCCTGGTCCTCCTGGTCGTGTTCGGCGCTGCGTGCAATCAACCCAACAGCACGAAGACCCATACGCCGGCGGCGCACCTCACGGGCACGATCGGCGCGGCCGCGTACGTCATCGACGTGCCGAGCGACTGGAACGGCACTCTGTTGCTATTCAGCCACGGCTATGTCGCGCCAGGCGGCACGGCCCAGGCCACGGGCGCGCCAACCGCCGAGGCGGGCGCGTGGCTCAACGACAACCACTTCGCGACGGCTGGCTCCGCCTACAGCTCGAGCGGCTGGGCGATCGAGGACGCGTTCAAAGACCAGGTCGCGCTGCTCGATTACTTCAACACGAAGGTCGGTCGCGCCAAGCGGGTCATCGCGTGGGGTGTGTCGCTGGGTGGAATCATCACGGCCGGCCTCGTGCAGCTCTACCCCGACCGGTTCGCCGCGGCGATGCCCCTGTGCGGCGTTCTCGCGGGAGGCGTCGCGACGTGGAACACGGAGCTCGACGCGGCCTACGCCTTCAAGACGCTGCTCGCTCCTGGCTCGGCTCTGCAGCTCGTACGGATCACGGATGGCCGTGCGAACCTGCAGCTGGCGGAGCAGATCTTCAACATGGCGGCCACGACTCCTCAAGGACGCGCGCGGCTCGCGCTCGTCGGCTCGCTGATCGACCTTCCAGGCTGGTTTGACCCGACCCAGCCCGAGCTCCCGGCCACCGACTTCGCGGGCCGCGCCAACGCCCAGGCAACCTGGGAGGCGCGCGCCGATTTCCCGTTCGCGTTTCAGTACCGCACCGAGCTCGAGGCACGGGCCGGCGGCAATCCTTCGTGGAACACAGGCGTCGACTACACGCAGCAGCTGCAGTCCTCGCCCGGCCGCGACGAGGTTGCGGCTCTGTATCGACAGGCGGGGCTCGACCTCGACGCGGACCTCAACGCCCTGAACGGAGGCCCGAGGATCAAATCCGACCCGGGCGCTACAGCCTACCTCGACCGGTTCATCAGCTTCGACGGCAACCTCTCCGTCCCAATGCTGTCGGTGCATACGACGGGAGACGGGTTGGTGATTCCGCCCAACGAGAGCGCGTACGCCCAGGTCGTTGATGCGGCCGGCCACGAGGACATGCTGCGCCAGGTGTTCGTCCACCGCGCCGGCCACTGCGCTTTCACCGCCGCCGAGACGATCGCCGGGTTCCAGGTCCTGGTCAAGCGCCTCGACACCGGGAAATGGGACGACGCCGCCCTTCAGCCCGACGCGCTGAATGCGGCCGCCGCCAAGATCGGCCCGACCGCCGGCGTGATCTTCGGGCACAGATTCGAGCCTTCGTACCAGGCTTACCAGCCGGCTTCGTATCCCCGACCGTTCGCCAAAGGTTCGGCGATCCAGACATAGGATCGGCCTCGACTGTCTCCAGAGCTAGGGCAGGTTGATCGGGCTCGCGCCGAGCTGGCCGGCGAGGAGGAGCGTCGTCGGGTAGATCCCGAGCCCCACCGACGCGACGCCGCTGAGCAAGATCGCGAACTTGCTGCTCACCGAGGCCGGAACGCCTTCGACGCGGAGCGATGGCGACCAGACCGGGATGAGCACGCGAACGTAGTAGAAGACCGAGACCACGCTCATCAATACCGCGAGCACGACCAGCCACGTGTAACCGGCGCCGACGCCCGCGGTGAAGAGAAACAGCTTGCCGAAGAAGCCGACCGACGGTGGAAAGCCGGCGAGCGACAGCATGAAGACGGTCATCCCGACGGCCAGGGGCCAGTTGCGTCGGGCCAGGCCCTCGAGGTCGGAAAACGAGTCGGCGTCCGCCTCGGGTCGCGAGAGCAGGGTGAGCACCGCGAACGCGCCGAAGTTCATGAACATGTATACGAAGAGGTAGTACAGGACCGCCTCCAGCCCAGTCTGGCCGCCGGCGACGACTCCGATCAGCACGTATCCGGCCTGCGCCACACCCGAGTAGGCGAGCAGCCGCTTGAGGCTCGTCTGGGTGATCGCCATCAGGTTGCCGACCACCATGCTGGTGGCCGCGACGAACGCGAGCAGGGTCTGCCATTCCGGCGCGAGGTGTGGCAGGCCGCCGGCGAAGACGCGCACTATCATCGCGAACGCGGCGGCCTTGGTTCCGACTGACATGAACGCGGTGACCGGGATCGGCGCGCCCTGGTAGACGTCCGGGGTCCACATGTGGAACGGCGCGGCGGAGACTTTGAAGGCGAAGCCGACGCCCATCAGCAGGATGCCGAGCAGGATGAGCGGGTTCATCCCCTCCGATGCGCCCAGCCGCTGCGCGATGTCGGGAATCACGGTCGTCCCCGCCCCTCCGTAGATGAGGGCCATCCCGTACAGGACGAACGCGCTCGCGAACCCGCCGACCAGCAGGTACTTCGCGGCGGCTTCCTGGGAACGGAAGTCGGTGCGCGCGTAGCCGCACATGATGTAAAGCGAGATCGAGAGCAGCTCGAGGCCCAGGAATACGGTGACGAGCGAGGTCGAAGAGGCGAGCACCATCATGCCGATGACCGCGGCCATGACCAGGATGTGGAACTCGGACTCGAGCAGTCCTCGCCGCTTGAGGTACGTGTGCGAGAGGGCGATGGTCATGATGCCGAGGCTGGCGAACAGGACCTCGAAGAACAGCGCGAAGCTGTCGCCCGTGGCGAACCGGTGGTAGGCGTAGTCGCCGGTCGCGTAGACCCACCGGTACCCGGCGGTTCCCATCGAGTACGCGAAGCCGACCACCGCGACCATGGCGACCGCATCTCCGCGCCGAGCGCGCGGCAGGACGAGGTCGGTCACGATCGCCAGGAGGAAGAAACCGACCAGCGCCACGATCGGCGAGATCTGGCCGAGGTCGTTGAGCGCCTGCGCCCAGGAGTAGTTGAGGTCGGTCCCGGCGGGCATCAGCGGTACAGCCCCGTCTGTCCGATCGACGTCATCAGGTTGGTCAGGACGTTGGGGTCGAGGCCGATGGCGAACATCAGCGCGATCAGCGGCGCCAGCACGGTCAGCTGGCCCGCGTAGATGTCCGAGCGCGGCACCGGTCCTGCAGGCAGGCCCTGCATCGCGCCCTGGAAGAGCCGCAGCATGTAGACCGGCGCGAGGACCAGGCCGATCGCGCCGAAGGCGGCGAGCAGCGGCGCGCGCTCCCATGCGCCGAGCAGGGTCATGAACTCGCCGACGAAGCTGTTCAGGCCGGGCAGCCCCAGCGCCGCGAAGGTGACAACGGCGAAGACGCCCGCCATCACGGGCATGCGCAGGGCCAGGCCGGCCATGGCCGAGCGGTCACGGGTGCCGACGCGGTCGGCGATCCAGCCGACGATCAGGAAGAGCGCCGCGATGATGATGCCGTGGTTCACCATCTGGATCACGGCGCCCTGCTGGCCCTGGATGTTGAAGGCGAAGATGCCGAGCACGATGAAGCCCATGTGGCTGACACTCGAGTAGGCCACGAGCATCTTCATGTCGCTCTGGGCCAGCGCCATCAGTGCGCCGTAGATGATCGCCGCCACCGCGAGGACAGGGAGCACCCACCGCCAGTCCCACCAATCGACCGGCTGAGGGAACAGCGGGACGGCGATGCGCAGGAAGCCGTAAGCGCCTGCCTTGCCCATGACCCCCGCGAAGGTGACCAGCATCGGGATGGGCGCGGCGTTGTACGCGTCGGGCAGCCAGCTGTGGAATGGGAAGAGGGGCGTCTTGATCGCGAACGCGAGCGCGAACACGAAGAACAGGGCGAACTGGGCCGACGGCGACGGCGCCAGCTTCGCGAGCTGCGCGAGGTCGAACGTCTGGTGGCCGGTGACGATGTACTCGCCGATGACCCCGACGAGCATCAGGAGCGACCCCGCCAGCGTGTACAGGACGAACTTCAGCGCGGCGTAGCCAGGCCGCGATCCCTCGCCGTGCAGCCACAGGAGGAAGTAGGCCGGGATGAGCATCGCCTCCCAGAACACGTAGAAGAGGACGAGGTCGGTGGCCATGAACACTCCGGCCAGCCCGGCCGACATCGCGAGCATCAGGCCGACGAATCCCGCGGTCCGGTTCGTGACCGGGGTGGCGAGGACCGCGATCAGCGTGAGGAAGGCGTTGAGGATGAGGAGCCACAGGCTGATGCCGTCGATGCCCAGCCGGTAGAAGATGCTGAACTGCGGGATCCAAGCGACCTTCTCGGTGAACTGGTAGCTGTGGTAGTCGGGGGCGAAGTTGAACGCCACGAATCCGGCGATGAGCAGCGCCACCGCGGCCACCAGCGCGCCCATCCACTTGGCGAGGCGCGGCGGCAGGAAGGCGACCAGCGTGCCGCCGATCAAGGGTATGAGCCACAGGGTGGTAAGCGTCATGAGCTCGCCCTCACGAGGAGGATCACCGCCGCGACGACGGCGCCACCGACGAACACCAGGACGTAGTTGCGGAAGTAGCCGCTCTGCGTGAGGCTCAGGCTTCCGGCTCCCGCGCGGGCCACCACCCCTGTCTCGACCACCACGCCGTCGATCACCGGTCCCTCGATGTCGCGCACGGCGAAGCCGGCGAGCCAGTCCAGCGGGCGTACGAAGAACGCGTCGTAGATCTCGTCGAAGTAGTACTTGTGCTCGAGCAGGCGTTGCGCCCACGGGAATCGCGCGCTCCAGGGCCGCAAGGAGCGAGCCCACCAGAACAGGCCTGCCCCGAGGACCATCGTGGCGATGCCCACGCCGATGGCGGCTCCGTTCTCCTCCCAGCCCTGCGGCGTCACGACGTTGTCCAGGAAGTCCGAGACGACCGACGGGCCGACCCCAAGGGCGCGGGTCTGGATGAAGCCGCCGACCAGAGCGAGGACCGCGAGTATGGCGACCGGGACCATCATGACCAGGCGCGGCGCGTGGGGCTGGTCGACCGGCCGCTCAGGCGAGGGCTTGCCCCAGAAGGACAGCCACCACATGCGGCCTGTGTAGAAGCCGGTGATCAAGGCGGTCACGAATCCGATGCCCCACAGGATCAGCGCGGCGTTGTCGCCCGGCCTGGAGAAGGCCGCCCCGAGGATCTGTTCCTTGGAGAAGAAGCCGACGAACGGAATCACGCCGACGAGTGACAGCGACCCCACCAGGAACGTGACCGAGGTGGGTCGCATCTGGTTCCACAGGCCGCCGTACTTGCGCATGTCCTGCTCGTCGTGCATCGCGTGAATCACGTTGCCGGCGGCAAGGAAGAGCAGGGCCTTGAAGAAGGCGTGAGACAGGAGGTGAAACATGCCGGCCGAGTACGCACCGATGCCAACCGCGAGAAACATGTATCCGATCTGGCTCATGGTCGAGTAGGCGAGGACCCGCTTGACGTCGACCTGGACGATGGCGATGGTGGCGGCGAACAGCGCGGTAACGGCTCCGACGATCGCGACCGCGCCATGTGCGTACGTCGCGACGTCGTAGATCGGGTGCATGCGGGCGACGAGGTAGACGCCTGCGGTGACCATGGTTGCCGCGTGGATCAGGGCGCTGACCGGCGTCGGGCCCTCCATGGCGTCGGGGAGCCAGGTGTGGAGCGGCAGCTGGGCCGACTTCGCGATCGCACCGACAAGGAGCAGGAAGGCGGCGAGCTCCAGCGTAGGTGAGTCGAATGTGAAGCAGTAGGTCGAGGTCGCATGGCTGCAGCTCATCGCGTCGAAGACTTTCCGGTACGTCACGGCACGCGTGCTCACGAACAGAACGAAGGTGCCGAGGATCATGCCGACGTCGCCGATCACGTTCATCACGAACGCCTTGCGCGCGGCGACCACGGCCGAAGGGCGCTGGTACCAGAACCCGATCAAGAGATAAGAGCTGAGGCCGACGAGCGCCCAGCCCACGATCAGGAACAGGAAGTTCCCGGCCAGGACCAGGAGCAGCATCGAGAAGATGAAGATGTCCATGTAGGTGAAGAAGCGGGCGTAGCTGGGGTTGTCCTCGTGCTCCATGTAGCCCACGGAGTAGGTGACGATCAGCCCGCCGACGCCGGTGATCACCAGGCACATGAAGATCGACAGGTTGTCGATGAGCAGGTTGAAGGGGACCGCGAACGCGCCGCTCTTGATCCAGGTCCAGTAGGTGAAGTCGCCGGCTGCACTGGCGAAGAAGAGGGCCAGCGTGCAAATAAAAGAGGCCCACACCACGCCCGGGCCGACGATCACGGTGAACACGCGCGGCAGGCGCCAGCCGCGACCGGCGAGGAGCAAAGCGCCGGCGATGGGGAAGAGGAGGACCAGGAGCGCCAGCGCCTGGTTGCTCATCCTTTGAGCTCGCTCAGGTCGTCGATGTCCTCCACGTCGCGGGTGCGGAAGATGTCGACCAGGATCGCCAGCCCGACCACGGCTTCAGCCGCGGCGACAGTCATCGACATCAGGGCGAACAGCTGCCCCTCGTAGTTCTGGAGCTGACGGGAAAACGCGACCAGCGTGAGGTTCGCGGCGTTGAGCATCAGCTCGATCGAGATGAGGATCACCAGCGGGTTGCGCCGCACCAGGACGCCGATGGCGCCGAGCACGAACAAGACCGCGCTCAGCAAGAGGAACCAGGAGGTGTCGAGCTGCGAGCCGCCGATGCTGAGGCTGCTCACAGATCGTCGATCCGCTTCCGGCTGAGGTAGATCGCGCCCACTGCGGCGACGAGCAGGAGGATCGAAGTGAGCTCGAACGGGTACAGGAAGTTGGTGAAGAGATAGACGGCGATCCACTGCACCGTGCCGAAGATGGACAGGTCGGCCTTGTCCGGCTGACGGTACTGGACGCCCTGCAGCATCGCCCACATCAATCCGAGCAGCGCGAGCACGAACAGCGCCGATAGCCACGACTGGAAACGCAGCCGCCCGCGACCGAGCTCGCGTGCCGGACCCAGCAGGGTGATCACGAAGAGGAACAGGACCATCACGGCGCCGGCGTAGACGATGATCTGCACCGCGAAGACGAACTGCGCGCTCAGCAGCAGGTAGAGGACGGAGAGCGCGAGCATCACCACGACCAGGCTCAATACCGACCGGATTGGTTGATGGAAGGTGACGACGCCGATCCCGCCGAGCACGGCCATCGCGGCGGCGATCACGAACACGGCGATCGCCAACTACTTCTTTTCCTTGACGTTGAGGCGAGCTTCTACGTCGGGCGGCAGCGGCTCGAGCAGCTTCTCCTTGGTGTAGATGAACTTCTCGCGGCTGGTGTCGGAAAGCTCGTACTCCGGGCCCAGCACGATCGCCTGCACCGGGCACGCCTCCTCGCAGTAGCCACAAAAGATGCAGCGCAGCATGTTGATCTCGTAGGTCTTGGCGTAGCGCTCGCCCGGCGAGACGCGGTTCTCCTCGGTGTTCTCAGCGGCGATGACCAGGATGCAGCCGACCGGGCAAGCCGCCGCACAGAGCTCGCAGCCGATGCAGCGCTCGAGGCCGTTGTCGTAGCGGCGCAGGTAGTGGCGGCCGCGGTAGCGCTCGGAGCGCGGCGACTTGTCTTCGGGGTACTGGAGCGTGACAGGAGCCCGCGTGGCTTCAGTCAGCGTTGTCTTGAGTCCTTTCAGCAGCGCGCCTATGTCACCCGCGACGTTGGGTTGGTTTGTCTCTTCCTTCTTCTTGCCGGCCATCTCTACCCCTGCACCGCGAGCAGGATGATCGCGGTCACGACCACGTTTGCCATCGACAGCGGAAGCAGCACCTTCCAGCCGAGCCGCATGAGCATGTCGTAGCGGAGGCGGGGAAAGGTGGCGCGGAACCAGATGTAGACGAAGATGATCAGCACGACCTTGATCAGGAAGGCGAGGATCGGGGGCACGATCCAGAGGTACCAGCCGCCCAGGAAGAGCAGCGTCACGAGAGCCGAAACCGTGATCACGTTCAGGTACTCGGCGAGGTAGTACATCGTGAACTTGAGGCCCGAATACTCGGTGAGAAAGCCACCGATGAGCTCTTGCTCGGCTTCCGGAAGGTCGAACGGCGTGCGGTTGGTCTCGGCAGTGGCCGAGATGAGGTAGATGATGAATCCGACCGGCGTGAGCAGGATCAGAGGGATGGGGCCGTGGTACGGACCCCAGCTCACGGTGTACTGGACGATGTCGCGCAACCGCAGCGAACCGACGATCATGAAGGTCGGGACCAGCGAAAGGCCGAGCGACATCTCGTAGCTGATCAGCTGCGCCGACGCGCGCAGTCCGCCGAGCAGCGAGTACTTGTTGTTCGACGCGTAGCCGCCGAGCACGATCGCGTACACGTTGAGCGAGCTGACGGCAAAGATGACGAGGATCCCGACGTTGACGTCGGCGATCCAGTACTGGACGTTGTACCAGAGGCCGACCGGGATGACCGCCCAGGCGAGAAACGCGGCGGCGACCCCAATCGTCGGCGCGATGACATAGATGACCTTGTCGGTCTCGGCCGGGACGAAGCTCTCTTTGAACGCGAGCTTGACGCCGTCGGCGGCCAGCTGCATCAGGCCGAAGGGGCCGACGCGATTGGGGCCGGGCCGGCGCTGGATGCGGCCCAGCGCGACGCGCTCGAACCAGACCGTGTAGGCGGTTGCGGTCAACACCACGAACAGCAGCAGCGCCATTGCGACGACGACCACGACCCAGTGCCCGATCGGGTCGTTGTAGATGCTCATGGGTGCGCCGGCCCAACGAGCACCGGCGTCCTCTCGGGGCCAGGATCGGGCGGCTGGAGCGAGAGCTCGCGCTGGATGGGGAAGATGCCGGCGTAATCGAGCGGCAGGCCCAGTTCGGTTCCGAGCTCGCACAGCACCTGCCAGCCCTCGATCAGCGGGGGCTTCAGGGCGATCGGCGGCCTGAGGAACTGCACCGTGCCCTCGACGTTCGTGTAGCTGCCCTGGCGCTCCGCAAACGTGGCGGCCGGCATCACGACTGCCTTCTGGTAGCCGTCGCGGGACAGGTGGTCCCACGCGGCGATGAACTTGACCGAGGTCGGGATGCCGGCGGTGGGAGGAGGGCCCCAGCTGAAGAGGGCCTCGACGCCGTCGAGGCTGTCCCAGCCCGCGACTCCGGCCGCGAGCGCCCCGCGCTCGTTGGTCGCGCGGTACAGGGGCATCAACTTGCCGCCAACCGCGTCCGCCAGCTCGCCGCACGCGGTGGCCAGGTCGTTGATGTCCTCGCTGCCGTGGCCGTCGCCAAAGAGGATCGCCACGGGGCCACCAGGATTTTTGAGCAGCTCGTGTGAGGCCAACTTGCGAACCTCGGCCGCCGCCCGGCCTTTCGCGTTGCGGATGTGGACGGTGCTCTGGTTGCGGTCGAAGTCCACGCCGTCGGGATAGACCACGATCAGCTTCGCCCCTCGCTTGCTGACCGCCTTCTTGACCCGGAGGTCGATGATCGGGACGTCGGTCTCGAGGTCGGAGGCGACCACGACGATCACGCGCGCGTCATCGATCTCTTTGATCCGCATCGTTGGGTCGGCGGGGGCCGGGATGGCAGTGCGGCCGTGCATCTTGACCTTCGCGCCCTTCAGCGGGCCGTCGAGCAGGCGGCGGAACAGAAAAGCCTCTTCATTTGTGATGTCGTGCGGCAGCGAGATGCCGAGCTTCGCGCCCTTGCCCTTGATCCCGGTCGCCACGGCGCTGATGGCGTCCGCCCACGTGGACTTGATGCCGCCGATCGACGGCGTGCGAAGTCGCGATGGGTCGTTCACGTCGGTGTACTCGAAGCGGCCGCGGTCGCAGATCCAGCCCTCGTCGATCTCGTCGTTCTCGTGTGAGGTGACGCGCACGAGCTGGCCGCGCCGCTGCCACTGGGTGACGCTGCATCCGACGGCGCACTTCGAGCAGATCGTCTCGGTGTGGGTCATGTCCCACGGCCTCGACTCGAAGCGCCAGATCCGCGACGTGAGGGCGCCGACTGGACATAGGTCGATGATGTTGCCGCTGAAGATCGACTGCAGCGGCTGGCCGAACTGGCTCGTGATGAACGACTGCACGCCGCGCTCGTCGGTCGTCAGCTCCTGCTCCCAGGCCACCTCGTCGTAGTAGCGGGTGCAGCGGTAGCAGAGCACGCAGCGCTCGCGGTCGAGTGCGATCCTGTCCGAGAGCGGGACCGGCTTCTTGAAGTGGAGGCGCGGGCCGTCGATCCGGCTCGTCGGATAGCCGTGCCGGAACGTGAAGTCCTGCAGCGGACACTCGCCGCCCTTGTCGCAGACCGGGCAGTCGAGCGGGTGGTTGGCCAGCTCGAACTCCAGGATGTCGGCGCGGGCTTGCACCGCCATCGAGCTCTGGGTGCGCACGACCATGCCCTCCGAGACGGGCGTGGTGCAGGCGGTCTGCGGCCGCGGCGGTCCAGGCGAGAAGTCGACAAGGCACAGGCGGCACGCGCCGACCGGGTCGAGCTTGTGGTGGTAGCAGAAGACGGGGATCTCGATGCCGACGGTCTTCGCCGCCTCGACGATGAGCGTCCCGGCGGGCACGGTGACCTTGTGGCCGTCGATGGTGAGGTTGACGTCAGGCATGAGTAAGAGCCTTTCCGACGTTGCACTCGTGCCGGAGCGCGTGGTCCTCGTATTCCTCGCGGAAGTGGCGGATGGTCGAGTCGATGACCCAGCCTCCCGAGTCGCCGAGGCCGCACAGACAGCGCCCGTTCTGCAGCCCGTCGGAGACTCGGAGCAGGATGTCGAGCTCCAGCTGCGATCCCTGGTTGGCCAGGATCCGCTCGTACGTGCGCACCGCCCAGTCCTGACCGATCCGGCACGGCGTGCACTTGCCGCACGACTCATACGCGTAGAACTTCAAGAGCCGGTGCGCAGCCCTGACGACGCAGTGCGAGTCGTCCATGACGATCACGCCGCCTGATCCCGCCATGGATCGCGCCGCGGCCAGGGCCTCGGCGTCCGTCGTCACGTCGAGCATCGATTCCGGCAGCACGGGGGCTGACGAGCCACCAGGCCAGAAGACTTTGACCTTGCGGCCCTCGGGCGGACCGCCCGCCAGCTCCATGATCACGTGCCGGAACGTCTTGCCGAACTCGACCTCGTAGACGCCGGGCTTGCGCACGTTCCCGCTGACGGTCAGCAGGCGAGTCCCGGGTGACTTTGCCGTCCCGAGCTTTGCGTATGCCGCTCCGCCCATGTTGAGGATCGTCGGCACGGTCGCCAGGGTCTCCACGTTGTTGAGCAGCGTCGGCCGGCCCCAAGCGCCTTTCACCGCAGGGAAAGGAGGCCTCGAGCGTGGCTGGGCTCGCTTGCCTTCGAGGGACTCGAGCAGCGCCGTCTCCTCGCCACAGATGTACGCGCCGTGGCCGCGATAGAGCCGGATGTCGAGCGGGTAGTCCTTGCCGAATGGCCTGGGCCCGATGTAGCCCTTGGCGCGGGCCTCCTCGATCGCCGAGGTCAGCATCTGATAGGGCTTGTCGTACTCGCCGCGGATGTAGACCCACGCCTGGTTCGCGCCTACCGCGTAGGCGGCGATGAGGATGCCCTCGACCACCATGTGCGGAGAGTTCTCGAGGATGTAGCGGTCCTTCGCGGTGCCCGGCTCCGACTCGTCGGCATTGACGACCACGTACTTCGGCCCCGGGGCATCGCGGTTGATGAAGCTCCACTTCACCCCTGTGGCAAACCCGGCTCCGCCGCGGCCACGCAGACCTGAGGTCTTGACCTCGTTCGTGATGTCCGCGGGTGTCATGTCGAGGAGGGACTTGCGCAGCGCCGCGTATCCGCCCTTCGACTCGTAGACGTCCAGGCGGTGCAGGTCGGCAGTCCCGAACCACTTCGTGAGGAGGTGATGGGGCTGCTCGCCGTAGGACCCGCGGATCTCAGCCATCGGCCTTCTTCTTCCTGGGAGCCCGGGGCTTACGGGGCGCAGCCACCCTCCCCACTCGCTGGGGAGGGCCGGCGAGGGGAGCCTCGAGCTTCCCATCTCGCCTATGCGCGATCAGCTCGTCGATCTTTTCCGCCGTCAGGTCGTAGTGATACTCGTGGTCCAGGCGCATCATCGGCGCGTACTCGCAGGCGCCGAGGCACTCGACCTCCTCGTAGCTGAACAGACCGTCCGCGGAGACCTGATCCGGCCCGCTCACTCCGATCGCCGACTTCAGGTGATCCACCACTTCGTTCGCGCCGCGCAGCATGCAGCTGAGGTTCGTGCACAAGTAGAAACGGTGCTTGCCGACCGGCTCGAGATGGAAGAGCGAGTAGAAGGTCGCCACGCCCTCGACGTAGCCGGGGTCGAGCTGCAGCGCGTGAGCGACCTCGGTCATCGCCTCGGGCGTCAGGTGGCCGAGCTCCTCCTGGGCCAGGTCGAGCGCCGGCATCACCGCGGAGCGTGGCTGCGGATACTTCGCCGGCAGCTCTTTTATCTCTTCCAGGACGTGTGGCGAGAGGGCCGTCACCGGTCGCAGTCCCCGAGCACCGTGTCCGCCGTGCCGATGATCGCGACCATGTCGGCGACCATGTGGTTGAGCGCCATCCGCTCCAGCGCCTGAAGGTTGACGAACGAAGCGGAGCGGAACTTCACGCGCCGCGGCTTGTGCGTTCCATCGCTCACCACGTAGCAGCCGTTCTCGCCGCGGCCCGACTCGACAGCGACGTACACGTCGCCCGGAGGCACGGAGTAGCCCTCGGTGAACAGCTTGAAGTGATGGATGACCGCCTCCATCGACGTCTCGAGCTCTTCGCGCGGCGGCGGCAGCATCTTTCGGTCGTCGACGTTGACCGGCCCGTCGGGCAGCCGGTCGAGCGCCTGGCGCAGGATCTTGACCGACTCGCGCATCTCCTTGATGCGCACCAGGTAGCGTCCGTAGCAGTCGCACAGGTCCGAGGTGGCGATCTCGAAGTCGTAGCTCTCGTAGCCTGAGTACGGCATCGACCTGCGCAGGTCCCAGGGCACGCCCGAGCCGCGGAGCATCGGACCCGTCGCGCCAAGCACGGTTGCGTCCTCCGCGGACAGGTGGCCGATGCCGATGGTGCGCGAGCGCCAGATCGGGTTGTTGGTCAGCAGGTTCTCGTACTCGTCGACGTGGCCCGGCATGTCGTGGATGAAGCGGTCGAGCATCTCGAGAAAGCGGGGCGTCGCGTCGGCCATGACCCCGCCCGGGCGAATGTAAGAGGTGTGCATCCGGAACCCGGAGATCTCCTCGTTCATGTCGAGGATGGTGTCGCGCTCGCGGAAGCAGTACATGAGCATGCTCATGGCGCCAAGCTCGAGACCGCTGGTGCCCATCCACACCAGGTGCGACGAGAGCCGCGTCAGCTCGGACATGATCACGCGGAGCGCGTCGGCACGCGGAGGCACGACAACCCCCATCAGCTTCTCCACGGCCAGCGCGTAGGCGAGGTTGTTGATGGGCGGCGAGAGGTAATCGTGGCGGTCGGTCACCGTGACGCCCTGCTGCCAGCGCAGCGCTTCCATCTGCTTTTCGATCCCGGTGTGCAGGTAGCCGATCACCGGCTTGAGGCTGCGGACCTGCTCGCCGTCGAGGTCGACGATCAGGCGCAGCACGCCGTGCGTCGAGGGATGGTGCGGGCCGAAGTTGACGGTGAGCAGCTCGCCTCCGAACGCGCCCGTCTCGCCGGTCCTCGAGACCGTGACGCCCTCGGCGATCGTGTCGGTCACGCTTTCTCCGGGGCCGTCTGCCAGAGCTCGTGCTCTTCGGAGAACTCCACCGGCTCGCCGCCCACCGGATAGTCGCGGCGGAGCGGGTGGCCCACCCAGTCGTCGGGCATCAGGATCCGGCTCAGGTCGGGATGGTCGCTGAACACGATCCCGAACATGTCGTAGGTCTCGCGCTCCTCCCAGTTCGCCGGCGGGAAGAGGTCGTGCACCGAGTCGATGTGCGGCGGGTCGCCGTCGACGAACGCCCGGACCCGGATCTGCTCGGGCTTTTCCTGGTTGCGGAGCTGATAGACGACCTCGTAGCGCGCGGGCCACTGCCGCGACGAATCGTCCAGGTGGTCGACGCAGGTCAGGAAGGCGAGCACCGTGTACCCGTCGCTCTTCAGCGCGGAAAGGGCTTCGCGGATGGCGCCGGCTTCGACGGTGACCCATCGGTCGCCGGCGCTGACGCCTTGCTCGACGATCAGCCCCTCGGAAATCACTGCCGCGGCATGATCCCCTGCGCCTTGATCCTTTCCTGCAAGATCATCAGCGCGTTCAACAGGTCTTCGGGCCTGGGCGGGCAGCCGGGGATGTAGACATCGACCGGCACGATCTTGTCGACGCCCTGCAGCAGCGCGTAATTGTTGAACACGCCGCCGGTCGACGCGCAGGCGCCCATCGAGATGACCCATTTCGGCTCCGGCATCTGGTCGTAGATCGTCCGCAGGATCGGAGCCATCTTTTGCGAGACTCGACCCGAGACGATCATCAGGTCCGACTGCCGCGGCGAGGCGCGAAAAGCCTCCGAGCCGAAACGCCCTATGTCCACGCCGGCGGTCGCTGTCGCGATCATCTCGATCGCGCAGCAAGCAAGACCGAACTGCGCCGGCCACACGGAGTTGCCGCGGCCCCAGCCGACGACCTTGCCCAGCGTGGTCGTGAGGATGTTCCGGCCGAGCGATTCCGCGAGCGCCTCTACTCCCAATCCAGGCCTCCCTTCTTCCAGATGTGGGCCAGGGCGATCAGCAGGATGCCGATGAACACGAGCATCTCGATGAGGCCGAACCACTTGAGCTGCCGCAGCAGGACTGCCCAGGGATAGAAGAAGACCGCCTCGACGTCGAAGATGATGAACAGCATCGCGGTGAGGTAGAAGCGCACCGAGAGCCGCCGCATGGCCGGCGTCTCGGGAATGATGCCGGACTCGTACGGGGCGAGCTTGCGCTTGTAAGGCTTGCTCGGACCGAGCACGAAGCTCAGGGTGACCAACGCTCCGATCAGCCCGAGGACGAGGAGGGCGAAAATCAGAAGCGGGACGTAGCTCTCTAGCAAGGCTTGCTCCAAGGACAAGTGGGCTTGCGGGTACGGGTTAATTCTATGTGGGTCTTGAGAAAAGCCGCCCTTGTCGTGGTTCCTGAAGCGCAATACACTGCGCCGCGTGGGTGTAAAAGATCAGGTCGCTCGAGCGGCGGAACCGGTTCTTGAACCAGGCGAGATCGTCGAGGTAGCCACCGTCGGAACATTTGGGAGCACGAACATCGCGCGATCCGCCGCGATCGCCGCGGCGACGACGATCGCACCGCGGGCATGCTAACCGCATTCACGACGCCGAAGAAGGTGCCGATTGTCCTGACCACGAAACGCCTTTTGATCCTTGGCACGAAAGGGGTCTTCGAGCAGGCAGACAGCAAGATCGTCGCCGAGATTCCTCGGGCCGACCTTCGGGCCAAGCCCCCGCGGCGCCCGTTTCTGTGGACCAAGGTCGACCTGACCGATCCGCAGGGCACGCCCGTCGCGCGGATGCAGTTCCCGGTCCCTGCCCGCGGCGATGCGAAACTTATTGCTGCGGCGCTCGGTCAGCCTCCCACTCCGGTGGTCGCCGCCCGCAGCTAGCCGTCCTTGCGGCGGTGCTCGATCTGGACGCCTCGCGAGAGCGTGGCATGGATGGGGCAGTAACGGTTGCACGCCCAGTCGATGGCCCTCTCGACGAGCTCTTTGTCGACCTTGCCCTCCCAGCCGCAGTGGAATGTGAGCTTGATCTTGGTGAAGGCCTTCGGCCAGTCGTCCTCCCGTTCGCCCTCCGCCTCTACCACCAGCGAGCGCAGCGGCTGCTTGAACTTCTTCAGCAGCAGGACCGCGTTGAGGCCCGTGCAGCTGCCGAGCGCTCCGAGCAGCATCTCGGTCGGCCGCATCGCGGAGTCGTCGCCGAAGGTCGGCGGCTCGTCGACCTCCGCCTTGTGCCCGGACCCCGACTCGATATCGAAATGGACCTTGTCGCCCGTCCAGGTGGCTGTTGCCTTGGAGCTGGTCATTCGAGGGCCTAGGGTAATCTCAGCCCGTGCCCGACGTGCGCGACAGCTTCTCGGGAGTCGCGGCGAACTACAGCCGCTCCACGTTCCACGCCTCATCGGAGCGCCTGCAAGAGGTGCTCGACCTCGCCCAGCCCAAACGCGGCGACCTCGCGCTCGACGTCGCGACCGGCACCGGCAACACGGCGTTTGCGCTGGCGCCGTACGTGCGGCGCGTCGTCGGTCTCGACCTGACGCGGCAGATGCTCGACGTGGCGCGCAGGATCGCGGCGGAACGCAAGATCGTCAACGCCGACTGGGTGATCGGCGACGCCGGTCGGCTTCCATTCCAGGACGAGACCTTCGACCTTTATGTGGTGCGCGCGGCGCCGCATCACTTTCCCGACATCGACGCCTTCCTGCGGGAGGCGCACCGCGTCCTGAAGCCCGACCGCGATGCGGCGTTCGTCGACTGCGCCCCCCCGGTGCCCGCCCGCGACCTGCTGCATGAGGTCGAGGTGCGTCGAGATCCGTCGCACATCATGTCGCTCACCGTCGAGGAGTGGGTAGCCAGGCTCGAGCGTGCCGGATTCGAAGTTGAGATGGCTGAGGCACGCGAGCTCGACTGGGACTACGAAGGGTGGATGGACAACCAGGCGGTCGCATCCGAGCTCCGGGCCGAGCTGGCCGCCGTGATCGAGGCCGCGGCCGGCGAGGCCAGGGATCAGCTTCACCCGGAGCGCCGCGAGGGCAAGCTGTGGCATGGGTATTGGCACTGCTTGATCCGCGCCCACAAAAAGGCGTGAGCCGGCCCCTGGGGGAGGGCGAGCTGATCCTCCTGGTCGACAAGGTCGGCCGGCGGCATCGGGTCCGGCTCAAGGCGGGTGAGCGCCACTCGATCCATTCGGGCCTGATCCTCCACGATGACCTGATCGGCCACCCGGAGGGCGTCGTGGTCACGACCCAGATGGGCGCGCGCCTTCTCGCGGTGCGGCCGACCCTCGCCGAGCAGGTCACCGGCCGCCGGCGCCAGGCGCAGCCGATCTATCCCAAGGACCTGGGCGCGATCCTGGTCGCGGCCGACATCTACCCGGGGGCCCGCGTGCTCGAGGCCGGCGCCGGGACCGGAGCCCTGACTCTCGCCGCCCTGCGCGCGGTCGGCCCGTCCGGCGAGGTGATCAGCTATGAGCTTCGCGAGGAGTTTCTGGAGGCTGCGAAACGCGGCATCCTCGAGACGTTGGGCATACTCCCGTCCAACCTGACCCTGAAGCAAGGCGACATCTATCTGGGAGTCGAGGAGCGCGAGATGGACCGGGTCCTGCTCGACCTGTCCGAGCCCTGGCAGGCCGCGCCCGCCGCCAAGTTGGCGCTCCGACCTGGCGGCATCCTCTTCGCCCACTGTCCCAACGTCAGCCAGGTCCAGCGCTTCTTCGACTGCCTCCGCGAGCTGAGGGGCTTCGGGATGCTGGAGGCGTTCGAGCTGCTCCAGCGCGGCTGGACGGTCCGGGGAAGGAGCATGCGGCCGTCGCACCGCATGGTCGCCCACACCGGCTTTCTGTGCTTCGCCCGGCGGCTCGCCGAGGACGAGCTCTTCGAGCCGGAAGGGGAGGGTTTCCGGTAACCCAGACGACTGTGCGAAAAGTCGCCTATCGCGGTGCTCTGATGCGCGACTTATTGCACAGTCGCGGTCCGGCATCTCGTCAGTGCGCTCGAGGCTGAGCCCGCACTAGGATTTCCCCTGTGAGCGGGGGACGGGTGCCCATCCAGGTCGCGGTCACCGGCGCAGCCGGGCAGATCGGCTATGCGCTCATATTCCGGATCGCCTCGGGCCAGATGTTCGGCGCCGACCAGCCGATCATCCTCCGCATGCTCGAGATCGAGCCGGCGATGAAATCGCTCGAGGGTGTCGCCATGGAGCTCGACGACTGCGCTTTCCCGCTGGTGGCCGGAATGGTCCTGACCAGCAAGGCGGAGGAGGCCTTCGAGGGGGCCAACTGGGCGCTGCTCGTCGGTTCTGTCCCCCGCAAGGCGGGAATGGAGCGCGCCGACCTGCTTTCCGTCAACGGCGGCATCTTCGGGCCGCAGGGCAAGGCGATCGCGAAGACCGCCGCGAGTGACGTGCGCATCCTCGTCGTCGGCAACCCGTGCAACACCAACTGCTACATCGCGCGCATGAACGCGCCCGAGATCCCGGAGGAACGCTGGTTTGCGATGACCAGGCTGGACGAGAACCGGGCCCGCACGCAGCTCGCCAAAAAGGCCAAGGTCCCGGTGGCGGCCCTCTCCAACGTCGCGATCTGGGGCAACCACTCGACGACCCAATACCCGGACGCCTGGAACGCCCGGATCGCCGGCCTGCCGGTTCCCGAGGTCATCTCGGACCACGGCTGGCTGAAAGGCAAGTTCATCGAGACCGTCCAGAAGCGGGGCGCGGCGGTCATCGAGGCGCGAGGGGCCTCGTCGGCGGCCTCGGCGGCGAACGCCGTGATCGATTCGGTCATTAGCATCCGCACGCCCACTCCGTGGGGCGACTGGCACTCGCTAGCCGTGGTCAGCCGCGGCGAGTACAACGTCCCCGCAGGCCTGCAGTTCGGCTATCCGGTGCGTTCGGACGGCGTGCGCTGGGAAGTGGTGCCAGACCTCAAGCACGACGACGACGCATGGGACCGGATCAAGAAGACTACGGAAGAGCTCCTCCAGGAGCTCGAGCTGGTCAAGGGGCTCGTCCCGAGCCAAGCGTCGTGAAGGAAAAGCTGCTCCGCGCGGTCGACGAGGGCCGCAACCGCGAGGGTGAGCTCGAGCCGTTCGTCGTCGACGAGCCGGCCAACCCCGACGGCCGCTGGAATGCCAAGGATCACCTCGCGCACCTCTCGTGGTGGCGCTGGCGCAGCGCTCAGACCATGGAGGCGGTGCGCACGGGAGGCGAGGTGCCGCCGCCCTTGCCCGACGACGATGACGTGCAGAACGCCATCATCTACGCCGAAGTCAAGGATCGCCCGGCCGCGGACGTCAAGGCCGGCGCCAGCCAGTCGTGGGCGGCCCTGCGCAAGGCCATCGAAGCAGCGTCAGAAGATGACCTGGCCAGGCAGCATCCAAGACACCCGGAGTCGCAGATCTGGGAGGCGGTGCCGGGCGCGGTGGGCCACGCCGGGACGCATATCTGGTCGTGGCTGCTCGACCTTGGTGACGAGAAACGCGCGATGGAGGTTGCGCGGTGGAGCACCGACGTGGAGGGCCGGTTCTTCAGCACGCCAGAGAAGCTCGCGGAGTCGCGCTACAACCTCGCGTGCGTCTACGCGCGGCTGGGAAAGGCTGAGGAGGCCCTGCCTCTCCTGCGCGAGAGCTTCCAGGCGAAGCCAGAGCTGCGTGCCTGGGCACGCAAGGATCGTGATCTCGATCCGATTCGGGAGGAACTCGCTCCTATCCTCTTGTAAGTGAGCGTCTCCCTCGACCGCCACTCATTCCCATTCACGGCGATCGTCGGCCAGGACTCGATGAAGCTGGCCCTGATCCTGAATGCGATCGTGCCCACGATCGGCGGGGTGCTGATCCGGGGCGAGAAGGGGACCGGCAAGTCGACCGCCGTGCGAGCCCTGGCCAGGCTGCTGCCTGAGCACGACGTGGTCGAGGGCTGCCACTTCGGGTGCGACCCGGCGGACGGTGACGCGCTTTGCGTGGACTGCCGCGCGCGGCTGAAGGCGGCGGGCATTCTGCCGCATCACAAGCGGCGCATGCGAGTGGTCGAGCTGCCCATCAACGCCTCCGAGGACCGCGTCGTCGGCACCATCGACATCGAGGCGGCCCTCCGCACCGGCACGCGGCGCTTCGAGCCGGGCGTGCTGGCCGAGGCGAACCGCAACATCCTCTACGTCGACGAGGTCAACCTGCTCGACGACCACCTGGTCGACGTGCTGCTCGACGCCGCCGCGATGGGCATCAACGTGATCGAGCGCGAGGGCGTCTCGTTCAGCCATCCATCCCGGTTCATCCTCGTCGGGACGATGAACCCGGAAGAGGGCGAGCTCCGGCCGCAGCTGCTGGACCGGTTCGGTCTGTGCGTCGACGTCGAAGGCATCCGCGACCCGGACGAGCGCGTGCTCATCGCCGAGCGCGACGCTGCCTTCAAGAAGGGCGACCACGAGTTCGGCAACGAGTTCGCCGCCGCCGACTCCAACCTATCGCGTGCGCTTGGTGAGGCAATCGCGCGTGTCAAAGACGTGCGCATGAGCCCCGGCCACGCGCGCCTCATCTCATCGATCTGCGTCGAAGCGGAGGTGCTCGGTCACCGCGCCGACGTCGTGATCGACCACGCAGCCCGCGCCCTGGCGGCCTACCGCCGCCACCGCTCGCCCAACCGTGAAGACATATACGACGCGGCCACGCTCGCGCTTGCGCATCGCGCGCGGCAGCCGCTGCGCCGCGACCAGGATGAGACGTCGTCTCCGGAGCGCGGGGACGAGCAGGAAGGGTCGGAGCCATCCGAGTCGGAGGCCGGCGAGCCGCAGGCGTCGGAGAGCGACGCGACGTCCGAGGCATCCGCCGACCAGAGCGCAAGCGCGTCCGACACCGGCCAGCAGTCGGCAGGCGCCGACACAGGCGTGACTACAGGCGGCGCAAGCGGACACGAGTCATCGCCCGACGCCCTGCAGACATTCAACCTGAGACGGATCGACCTGCCGCGCCAGAGGCGCCTGCGCAAGCAGGGCGGCAAGCGGGCTGCCAGCCAGACGCCCGACCGGCGCGGACGGTACGTGCGAGCCGAGCCGAAGGAGAAAGTCAACGACCTCGCGATCGACGCGACGGTGCGCGCAGCCGCGCCTCTCCAGCGGGAGCGTGGGCGCCGCCACGGCGAGCGCCTCATGCTGGAGAGGCAAGACCTCCGGCAGAAGGTGCGAGAGCGCAAGGTCGGCAACCTGATCGTGTTCGTCGTCGACGCCTCCGCGTCGATGGACGCCGAGCAGCGCATGGCCGCAACCAAGGGCGCCATCCTGTCGCTTCTCCAGGACGCGTACGTGAGGCGCGACCGGGTGGCGGTCGTCATCTTCAAGAACCGCACCGCTGAAGTGGTGCTGCGGCCGACCTCGAGTGTTTCGCTCGCGCGGCGCCGGCTGGAGAGGTTGTCGGTCGGCGGTACGACGCCCCTGACGCACGGTCTGATGGCCGGCTACAAGGTCGTGAAGACCGAATTGCTGCGCGACCCCACGATCAGGCCTTTGCTGGTGCTGATCAGCGACGGGCGCGGCAACATCTCGATGTTCAAGGAAGAGCCCCTGGTGGAGGCGCAGAAGGTCGCCGCGCTGATCGACGCGGAGGACATCGACGCGCTCGTCATCGACTCCGCGCGCGACTACAGCCACCTGCCCTCGGTGCAGCACCTCGCACGCGTCGCGCCGATGTACCAGACCTACGCCATAAACGCATGCGCTGACCTGGCCGAGCGCATGGGAGCGCACTATTACGGGCTCTATGACCTTTCCCGGGATGAGATCACCACTGCGGTCGAGAGGGAGCTGGGCCGCGACCGGTAGCCGGCGGTTCCTGCTCGTGATGGCGCTGATCGTCGGCGCGTGCTCGTCGTCGCCGTCCGCCAGCACCTCACCGACGCCCTCCCCGTCACCTACGATCGCCAGCCCCTCGTCGACGCCAAGCAGCGTTAACGGCGAGACCCCCGTCCCGCAGCAGGTGCTGCCGCCGGCGCCCGACCTGCCGGTTGCCAACCTGTGCTCGGCGGCACTGACGACAACGGCCGATGGCAACGCCACGCCGCTCCTGTGCTCGAGCGGCGCCGTCAACGTGCAGGCGTGGAGGTTCTATGCGTCGGTCAGTGCGAGCGTCCTCGGCATCGGCCTCAATCCCACCCAGGGCCAGGTCGAGAGCGCGATGTGTGACGACATCGCGCACAACCACGCCACCAGGCCTGAGGAGGCCAGCGGCTACAAGCTGGCCGCGACGTACTACGGCTGGAGTTTTAACCTCGACCCGACCAGGGTGACGTGTAGCTGAAGGCGAGTAACAAAAGGCGATCCCACGGCGTAATCAAGGTTGATGAAAGTTGGCGCCGCGCTGCTTGTAGCCATGCTTGCGGTGGCCTGCTCGCAGTCGCCGCAGCCGGCACCTCAAGGCGATGGCGTCCGCGTCACAGGTGCGGTCAACGGCATCTATCCGGTCGCGAGTGCGGGGACATGCCTGTCCTTCACCTTCCCATCGTTCCGGCAGCTGGACTTCTCCGGGAACCCGGCAGCGGGGCAACCCGGCATCGGCTGGGTGATCGGAATTTTCAGCGGACCCGGAACCTATTCGGATGTGCGGTGGCCGGCCGAAGGCCATTCCTCGATCTCACTGAGCGTGGGGTCGTCGCGACTCTGGCGCGCAGGTTCCGGAACGATCGTCGTCACGAACCTTGATGCGTCGGCTGCCTCCGGGACTCTAAAGGCCTCGGGTATGAAAGAAGTCGGCGGATCCACGACCGTGGATGCCAAAGGGTCCTGGACGTGCCGGATGCTTGCAGTGCCAAACGAGCAGCCTTCGGCGTCACCTTCCGCGAGCCCCTTACCTGCCATCAGCCCCTCGCCGCCACCGATCGGCGAGGCGGTCGTCCGGCGGGTTCTGGCGCCGGCGACGGTGCTTCCGGCAGTGAATCTCTGCACCTCGCCGGTGACGCAGCTGCAGGACGGCAATGCCTGGCCCCTGTTTTGCCTGGGAGGAGAGATCAACGTTGCGGCCTGGAACTACTTCGTGCCTCTGCGTCCTCGCCTCATGTCACTCGGACCGAACGCGCAGCTCGATGTAATCCTTACTGCCTACTGCGCCGACATCGGCCAGGACCACCTCACGCTGCCGGAAGAAGAGAGCGTCTATTCCCTTGCCTGGCAGTACTACGGTTCGTGGCCTCACGGCTTCGACGGGGCGGCATTCGTCACCTCAGGGGGTTGCAGCTGAGCCCCGGTAACATCTAGCTGCCCATGGCAATCGACCGCTACTCCTACCCGTTCACCGCCATCGTCGGACAGGACCAGATGAAGCTCGCCCTGGTCCTGAACGCGATCAACCCGACCATCGGGGGCGTGCTCATCCGGGGGGAGAAGGGCACCGGCAAGTCGACCGCGGTCCGTGCCCTGGCGCGCCTCCTACCGGACCAGCAGGTGGTCGAGGGATGCCACTTCGGATGCCACCCGGACGACCCCGAGGACTGGTGCCTCGACTGCCGCGAGCGCGCGGCAGCCGGCGTCCTGCCGGTGACGACGCGCCGGATGCGCGTGGTCGAGCTGCCGATCAACGCCTCCGAGGACCGCGTCGTCGGGACGATCGACCTCGAGGCTGCGTTGAAAGAGGGTTCGCGGCGCTTCGAGCCAGGTGTGCTGGCGGAAGCGAACCGCAACATCCTCTACGTGGACGAGGTCAACCTGCTCGACGACCACATCGTCGACGTGCTGCTCGACGCGGCCGCGATGGGGATCAACACGGTCGAGCGCGAAGGCGTATCGGTGTCGCACCCCTCGCGCTTCATCCTGGTCGGCACGATGAACCCCGAAGAAGGCGAGCTTCGGCCCCAGCTGCTGGACCGCTTCGGGCTGTGCGTCGACGTCGAGGGCATCCGCGACCTCGACCAGCGGGTGGCGATCGTCGAGAAGCGCGCGATGTGGGAGGACGACCCGAACAAGTTCTCGCAGCAGCACGCGGAGTCGGAGCAGGCCGCGAAGTCGCAGATCGCGGAGGCGATCGCAACTTTCCCCGAGGTCACGCTGCCGCGCCAGATCCTCAAGCTCATCGCACAGATCTCGATCGCCCTGGAGGTCGACGGGCACCGCTCGGACCTCGTTTGCGCGCGCGCCGCCCAGGCGAAGGCCGCCTACGACCGCTCCGAAGAGGTTGACGTGAACCATGTCGGCGACGTGGCCGAGATGGTTTTCGCGCACCGCGTCCACTCGGTGCCGTTCGGCAAAGGCGGACCGAACCTCGGCGAGGTCATCTCGCGCATGGTGGGCCAGGGCTGAGTGTCGGGCCTCGAGGCCTCGAATTCCGCTCCGGTGGATCCAACGGGGCGTAATCGGGCAGCGGATTACCAGCCGTTGGCGTCAGCGAGGCGTTTCGGAGACGCGGGCTGAACACCCAGTCTTCCCCGCTTGCGGGGAAGTACCCGGCAAAGCCGGGGGATGGGGCTGACGAGCGTTTCCATCCAGCCCCTCCGGCCCTTGGGGCCACCTCCCTGTGAGACTGATTCCGCGCCAGTGACCCGAGGGTGTGGCTCTCCACCTCCCGGGCGCTCGAGTGGCTGCCTTCTTATGGACTTGTCCACCCAAGGGTCAGTGGTGCCGGCCGGACACACCCCGTTGGCCTAATTAGAAGCTCGCCCGCCGAACAGGCGTGGCTCCTCACAGTGATGCCACCGGTGTTCATCAAGTCACGACCGGCACCGTTCTGGACGCTACATCAGGAGGTGGGCGAAATGGAAGAGAGCCGGGAACTAGTGGTCGGTGTGGATACCCATAAGGACAGCCATAGCGCTGCTTTTGTGGATGAGTTGGGTGGCGTGGTTGCGTCGACCGACGTGGGTGCGAACCAGCGGGGCTATGCCCAGCTCCTGGAGTGGGCGCGTTGCTGGAGTCGGCAGCGGACCTGGGTGGTCGAGGGAACCGGCAGCTATGGGGCTGGCCTGGCGAGCTTCCTGGCCAGATGTGGCGAGGTTGTCTATGAGGGCGACCGACCACAACGGCGGAAGCGCGGCGCAGCCGGCAAATCGGACCGACTGGATGCAATCAAGGTTGCGCGCGAAGCGCTGGCTCGAAAACACCACGCACTTCCCCGGCAACGCGGCAATCGAGAGGCGGTTCGCGTCTTGCTCAGTACGCGAGAGGGTGTGGTCACCGCCTCCCGCCAGGCCCTGAATCAGCTCTACGCCTTGGTCGTCACCGCACCCGAACCAGTCCGCCAACGGCTGATTCGGCTCCGAGGCGAGCACCTCGTGGCGGCCTGCATCCGACTTCGTTGCACTGCCGGCGACGTCGAAACCAAGGTCACCACCAGGGTCCTACGCCAAGTAGCGCGCCGAATTCGGACCTTGCAGGCCGAGGCTGCCGACTATGAGGTGCAGCTCGAGAAGCTGGTCCTGGAGACAGTTCCCACACTGCTTGCTGAACCGGGGGTTGGTGCCATCACCGCCGCACAACTCCTGGTTTCGTGGTCTCACGCCGGCCGCATCCGCAACGAAAATGCTTTTGCCGCCATGGCTGGTGTCGCTCCCGTACCTGCCTCCAGCGGCCGGGTGGTTCGACACCGGCTGAACCGGCAAGGCGACCGGCGCTTGAACCGAGCTCTCCACGTGGTCGCGATCTGCCGCTCGAGCTTCCACGCCCCGACCAAGAACTACATCGCGCGACGAACCGCCGAGGGGAAATCCACCCGCGAGATCAGACGCTGCCTGAAGCGCTACCTTGCCCGCCGCTTCTTCCGACTGCTTCAAGGGCTTGACAACCTATAGAAGCGTCCATAAATGGGGAGGACATGGGGGACCCGCCTCTAGACTGGGGCGCGTGGCGGCGACCCAGGAACCCTCCCTCCAGCCCCGCCGCGCGGCCGAGCTGCTCGAGCGCGTGGAGCAGAACATCCATCGCGTCATCGTGGGCAAGGACCGCGTCGTCCGGCTGGCCCTCGCCGGCCTCGTCGCGGGCGGGCACGTCTTGCTCCAGGACCTTCCCGGCACCGGAAAGACGATGCTCGCCCGAGCGCTGGCGACGTCGGTCGGCGGGACGTTCCGCCGCATCCAGTGCACGCCAGACCTCCTTCCGTCTGACATCACCGGCTCGAGCATCTTCAACCAGAAGGACCTGACATTCGAGTTCGTCCCTGGGCCGATCTTCGCCAACATCGTGCTGGCGGACGAGGTCAACCGGGCCACGCCGCGCACCCAGTCGGCGCTGCTCGAGGCCATGGGCGAGGGTCAGGTGACCGTCGAGGGAACCACTCGGACGCTGGAGCGTCCCTTCTTCGTCGTCGCGACCCAAAACCCGACGGAGTTCCACGGCACCTACCCGTTGCCGGAATCGCAGCTCGACCGCTTCGTCCTGGCGGCCGAGATGGGTCCGCCCACCGACGCCGAGGCGCTCGAGGTGCTGGCGCGCCGCGAGCATGGCGACCCCATCGCCGAGCTCACCGGAGTGATCGACATCAGCGAGGTCATCGAGCTGCAGGAGGCGTGCCTGAGGGTCGTCGCGGCCCCGGCGATCCGGACCTACATCGTCACGCTGCTTCAGGCGATTCGCGCCCGGCCCGATGTGCTGCTCCCCGCGAGCATGCGCTCCGGCGTCTATCTCCAGCGGGCCGCGCAGGCGTGGGCTCTTTTCGAAGGCCGCGACTTCGTCCTGCCCGACGACATCAAGCTGCTCGCGGTCTCGGTCCTCGCGCACCGGCTCAGCATGCGCGGACGCGGCAAGGCCGCCGACATGCTGACCGAGGTCGTGTCCTCGCTGCCCATACCGCCGCTTCGCCAGCACTGAGGAGCGTGACCTGAGGCCGACCTGGCGCGTCTACGGAGCCGCCGCGCTGGGCCTGGTCCTCTTCTGGTACGGGGCGACCTCAGAGGTGTCGTGGCTGTTCTTGCTGGCGTGGTGGGTGCTTGCCCTGATCGTGGCCGCTGCCATCTACTCCGCATGGAATCGAACCGGCCTCTCGCTTCACCTTTGGGTGCGGAGCATCGCCCCTGCCCCGGGCTCTCCCGCTGAAGAGCTCCCCGAGCAGCTCCTGCGCAGCGGCCCGCTTCCGTCGCCAGTCTTCGAGGGCGACGGCCTCGAGCTAGACATCGTGTTTCGCGCCGACCGTGGCGCACGCGGACCGGCCTGGGCGATCGGCAAGGTCGGTGACAAAGAGGCGTGGGCCGGCACAGGGCTCGTGCCGCGGGCCGGGTGGTCGCGGGCCTGGACGCTGCGTTCCCTGCGGCGCGGACCTGTGGGAGCGCGCGCGTGGAAGTTGCAGACGAGCGACCCACTCGGTTTTTTCGCAGGGCTGACGCGGTCAGACGACTCTGAGATCGCGCTGGCTCTTCCCCGATTCGCCTCGCTTGGCCGGCGCCACCAGGTTCGAGAGCTCGAGGCGAGCGTGGCCGCGCCGCGTGCGGGCTCGGGCAACGAGCTCTTCGGGATCCGCGAGTACAGGGCGGGCGATTCGCTGCGGCGCATCCACTGGCGCTCGAGCGCCCGGCATGGCGAGCTGGTCGTGCGCGAGTACGAGCCGCCTGGGCTTCAGACGCTCGCCATCTTGCTTGACCCGTCTCCCCCGACCCGAGAGGTCGCCGACCAGGTGGCGCGCATCGCCGCGTCGGAAGCCTGGGACTGCATCCGTGAGGGTGGCCGCGTCGCGGTCTGGGCGCCAGGGTGTGAGCCGCTCCAGTCGCGCGACCTCTGGGATCTTCTCGAATGGCTGGCGAGGTATCCATTCAGCCCCTCCGGCCCTTCCGGCCACCTCGCCATGAATGGGGAGGAGTGTGTGGTCGTCACCGCGGGCGCCGATGCTGAGCTGCTCGCGGCTGCCGAGGGCTTCAGGAAGCGTCGGGCGTGGGTGGTCGGCGAGGCGGAGCTCGACCAGCTTCATGATCAGGTCGTCGAGTTGCAGAGAGTGGGCCTCAACTGGCCGCTGTGATCCGCCTCCTCCATCTGCCGCGATCGCCGATCGAGAATTCGCTCGAGGGCCGGGCGTTCGTCCTTTCAGGCTTTGCCGTCGCCGTCCTCGCGATCGTCATCTACGGCCAGGACTTGCTTGTGCCGGCGGTAGGGCTCGTCGCGGCGGCAGTCGGGCATGTCGTCAGCTATCGCGAGCGCAACCAACGCCGTGGCTTCTGGCGCCAGGCGTTTCTTGCCGCGCTGATCTTCGTCGCGTTGTTCTACGTGATCGCCGACTCATCGCTGGCCCTTTTTGGTGGCGTGCTGCCGCAGGCCAACTTCGCGATCCTCCTCGTGGCGATCACGAGCTTCGACCTGAAGACCCGCCGTAACTGCTATTCGAGCCTCTGGATCAGCCTCGCGGTCCTGTACCTGGCCGCTGTCTACGCCTGGGATTACCAGTTCGGCATCCTCGCGGCCCTCTGGGCGGTGTGCCTTGCCGGGTTCTGGTTTGCCTCCCATGTGCGGCGTCTGAACGCGGAGCTGAGCGCACCGGTCACAGCGATTTCGATGATGGTCATCGGGGCCCTGATCGCCGGTTCCGCCCTGTTCGTCGTCGTGCCGCAACCGTCGGGACTCCCGATCTCGCCCCTCGTCGTCTCGCTGCCGAACTTCACGAGCTTCAAGGGAGACATGGAAAGTGCGGCTCTGCCACTCGTCCAGCTCACCGGTAATTCGGCCGGCGCCACGAGCAGCATCGACCTGCACTACCGCGGCCTGCTCGGCGACGCCCCGGTGATGTATGTCCGCACGGGCGCTCCGGCCTACTGGCGCGGCCTCGTGTTCGACACGTACAGCGGCGGAGTGTGGACGGCGTCCGACCACTCGTATCGCGAGATGCCGCCCTACGTCCCGCCTCGTATGCTGCCGCCGGCCCCGCCGGACAACCTGGGCACCTTCGTCCAGACCTTCCGCGTCCTGCGCCCGCTCCCGCGCGTGATCAACGCCGCGTATCCGATCGAGAGCATCTACGCGCCGGTGGCCGCGCTGCGGCTGGACGCGTATGGCGCGTTCCACACGCCCGACCAGCTGCGGCCGGGCCAGACCTATTCGGTCGTGTCGTACCTGCCAAACCTGACACCCGAGATCCTGCGGGCTGACGAGAACATCAGGCAGCCGCTCGAAGGCGACCGGGCTTATCTCGACGAGGAGCTGTCCCAGCCGGCCAAGGACCTGGCGCAGTCGTTGGTCTCGACGAACAACTTCGACACCGTCATGGCGGTCACGAACTACCTGCAGCACAACTATCGCTACACGCTCGACCTGCCCCCGGTGCCCGCCGGCCGCGACCCGGTCGACTGGTTTCTCTTCGACGTCAAGACCGGCTACTGCGAGCAGTTCGCCACCGCGGAGGTGTTGCTCCTGCGCCACCTCGGGATCCCGGCCCGCCTGGCGACGGGGTACGCCACAGGCGACTACGACCCCGTGCTCAACCAGGCGGTCGTCCGCGAGCGCGACGCGCACGCCTGGGTCGAGGTGTGGTTCCCGGGTCACGGATGGGTCGCCGTCGACCCGACCCCTGGTGTCTCGCCGCTGGCGGCGACGCGCTTTCCGAGTCACTGGGCCGCGGGTGGGATAGCCCGTCTGCTGCCGCACCTCACCATCGGAGCACCGGCCGCCGCGCTGGGCTCGCTGGGCGCTTTGGCCTTGATCCCCGCGGGGATCGCGTTCGCGGTCGTGCTAGTGCTGTTGTTTGCGTGGGTCAGGAGGCAAAGCTGGTCCAGGCGACCCCGTCTGCAGCCGGGCGAGTCAGAGCTACTGCGTCTTTACGAAAGGCTGCAGCGCCGAATGGCGCGTAGGCGTGCTCCGCCCGAGACGCCGCTCGAGTATCAACGCGCGATGAAGTCGGAGGTTCTCGTCGACCTCACACAAGCGGTCAACGAAGGCGTGTACGCCGGGCGCTGGCCGGACCCGAAACGGGTGCGCGATCTCGCGGAGCGGATATCCTGACGCGTCGTGTCTGAGACGTCGTTGAAAACGACCGGCGCCGAGGCAGTCCGCTGGAATCTGAGCGACCTGTTCGCATCGCCTGACGATCCGGAGATCGAAGCCACGCTCGCCCGAGAGCTGGAGCACGCGAAAGCTTTCGAGGCGAAGTACCGCGGCCAGGTCGCCACGCTGGATCCGAAACCCTTCCCCGCGATGATGCGCGAGCTCGCCGAATACGAGGAGGCCGCGGTCAAGCCCGAGGTCTACGCGTACATGCTCCACAGCCAGGACACGCAAGACCACGCGGCGGGCCGCCTCCTGGCGAGGGTGCGCGAGGCGAGCGCAGAGCGCTCGAGTCACATGGTGTTTTTCTCTCTCGAGCTGGCGCAGGTCGCCGACGAGCACGCGGCCAGGCTGTTCGCGGATCCCGACTCTGCCGTCTACCGCCACACCGTCGAGGAGGCGCGCAAGTTCCGCCCGCACCAGCTGTCGGAGCCGGAAGAGCGTGTGCTCACCGACTTCAGCCCGGTCGGCAACGCGGCGTGGACCCGCCTGTTCGAGGAGCTGTGCGCGCGCATCGTCGTCCAGGTCGACGGGCAGGACATGGCTCTCGACCAGGCGCTGACCCTGTTGCGCGAGCCCGACCGTGAGCTCCGGCGCAAGGCCAGCGGCGCGGTCAGCGAAGCCCTGCGCGGAGACATACGCACGCGGGGTTACCTCTTCAACGTGATCCTCCAGGAGAAGGCCATCGACGATCGCCTGAGGCACTTTCCGACCTGGCTGAGCTCACGCAACCTGGCCAACGAGACGTCTGATGAGTCGGTCCAGGCCCTTGTCGACGCGGTGACCGGCCGCTACGACGTGTGCATCCGTTACTACCGGGTCAAGCGAAAGCTGCTCAACGTCGGCGAGCTTCACGAGTGGGACCGCTATGCGCCGGTGAGCGAAACCACGCGGGACCTCTCCTGGGAGGACGCCAAAGAGCTTGTGCTCGGCTCCTACTACCGCTTCTCTAAGCGCGCCGGGACGCTGATCGAGGACTTCTTCAACAATGGATGGATCGACGCGCCGGTCGTGCCTGGCAAGACCGGCGGCGCGTACTGCATGCCGGTGACGCCGCACCACCACCCCTACGTGCTCATGAACTTCACTGGCAAGCTCCGGGACGCGCTGACGCTCGCGCACGAGCTGGGCCACGGCCTCCACGACCGGCTGGCGGTCAACCAGCACATCTTCGACTACCACCCGCCGCTGACCCTGGCGGAAACCGCGTCGGTCTTCGGCGAGGCGCTGACGTTCGACCGGATCATGGCCGAGGAGAAGGACCCGAAGGTACGCCTCGCGATGCTCTGCAACCAGTGCGAAGACGCCTTCTCGACCGTCTTCCGGCAGGTGGCCTTCAACCGTTATGAGGACGCCATCCACACCAGCCGGCGCACCGAAGGTGAGCTTTCGGTCGAGCAGCTGGGCGAGCTCTTCCAGGACAAGCTGCAACTCATGTTCGGGGACGCGCTCATCCTCACCGACGAGCACAGGGCCTGGTGGAGCTACGTGAGCCACTTCATGCACACGCCGGGCTACGTCTACGCCTACGCCTTCGGCAACCTGCTCGCGCTGTCGGTGTACCACCGCTACCTGGAGCGGGGAGAGGCTTTCGTCGACGACTACCTCGAGTTCCTCGCGGCCGGTGGATCGACCCGCCCCGACCAGCTGGTGCGGCGCCTGGGGATGGACATCACCGACCCAGGTTTCTGGGACGCTGGGCTCACGATCCTCGACGGCATGGTGACCGAGGTCGAGCGGCTGGCAGGACCCGCGATTCCGCCTCGCTGACGCCGACGGAGCCCTACCGCGTTGCGTCAAACACGCCGCTGGATACAACGAGGCGAAATAGGGCCGCATAAACTAAGTACCACATACAGCTGGCCCCGCCGCTCGCGCGGCCCTTCGCAAGGAGTGACATGGCAGTCACCGAGACCATTGCGACCACAGATCTCGAGTTTGCGCGTCAGCTCGGCCAGCAGCTGCGGGTGGACTCGATCCGATGCAGCACCGCGGCCGGGTCAGGCCACCCGACGTCATCGATGTCGGCCGCCGACCTCATCGCGGTCCTCATCGCCCGCTACCTGCAGTACGACTGGAGCAAGCCGAAGGACCCGAACAACGACCACCTGATCTACTCCAAGGGCCACGCGTCGCCTCTCTGCTACGCGATGTTCAAGGCTGTGGGGGCGATCACGGACGCCGAGCTGATGACCTTTCGCAAGTTCGGCTCGCGCCTCCAGGGCCACCCGACCCCCGTGATCCCCTGGGTCGACGTGGCCACAGGCTCGCTCGGCCAGGGCTTGCCGATCGGCGTCGGCGTGGCGCTGGCGGGCCAGTACCTGGACAAGCTTCCGTTCCACATCTGGGTGCTGTGCGGCGACTCCGAGCTGGCGGAAGGGTCGATCTGGGAGGCGGTCGACAAGGCCGGCCACTACAAGCTCGGCAACCTGACCGCGATCTGGGACATCAACCGGCTCGGCCAGCGCGGCGAGACCGAATTCGGCTGGAACCTCGACGCCTACCGGCGCCGGGTCGAGGCCTTCGGCTGCTTTCCGATCGTGATCGACGGCCACGACATGGCGTCCATCGACCGCGCCTTCGGCGAGGCGCTCTCCAACACTGACAAGCCGAGCGTGATCATCGCCAAGACGGTCAAGGGCAAAGGGTTCTCCGAGATCGAGAACAAGGACGGATGGCACGGGCGGGCCCTGCCGCCGGACATGGCGGAGCGTGCGATCAAGGAGCTGGGCGGCATCCGCAATCTCAAGGTGAAGACGCAGAAGCCAGAGCGTGGCAGCCCGCCCAAACGGGTGACGACGAACGAGCCGGTCCTGCCCATCTACAAGAAGGAAGACAAAGTCGCGACCCGCAAGGCTTACGGCGACACGCTGCTCGCCCTGGCCGCGATCCCCGAAGTCGTGGCGATGGACGGCGAGGTGTCCAACTCGACGCACGCCGACGAGTTCGCGAAGGCGCATCCCGAACGGTTCTTCGAGATATGGATCGCGGAGCAGCAGCTCGTCGCGACCGCGGTCGGCATGAGCGTGCGGGGCTACAAGCCCTTCGCGTCGACGTTCGCCGCCTTCTTCTCGCGCGCGTACGACTTCATCCGGATGGCCGCCATCTCGCAGGCCAACATCCGGCTGGTCGGCTCGCACGCCGGTGTCGAGATCGGCCAGGACGGTCCGTCGCAGATGGCGCTGGAGGACCTGGCGATGATGCGCGCGATCCACGGCTCGACCGTCCTTTACCCCTGCGACCCGAACCAGACTGCGAAGCTGACCCGCGCCATGGCGGACACGCCCGGCATCGTGTTCATGCGGACGACGCGTGGTGCCTACGAAACGCTGTACGGCCCCAACGAGACCTTCAAGGTCGGGGGCGCGAAGGTCGTCCGGCAGAGTCCCAAGGACAAGGTGGCGCTCATCGGCGCCGGCGTGACGGTGCACAACTGCATGGCCGCGGCGGACGCGCTGGCGGCGAAGAAGATCCCCGCGCGGGTGATCGACCTCTACTCGGTCAAGCCGGTCGACGTGAAGACGCTGCGCGAGGCCGCGCGGGTCACGAAGGGCAGGCTTGTCGTCGTGGAGGACCACTACCCGCAGGGAGGCCTAGCAGCGGCGGTGCTCGAGGCGCTGTCGGCTGACCCTCCACCGCGTGTGGTGCACCTCGCGGTCAAAGACCTGCCGACGTCCGGCAAGCCTGAGGAGCTGATGAACGCCGCCGGGATCTCGAGCAAGCACATCGTCGCGGCCGCGACGAAGCTCGTAGCGTCCAAGTGATGGCCACCGCCACCGCTCGCAAACCGACTGCCATCAAGGAGCTGCGCGAGATCGGCCAGTCGCTGTGGCTGGACAACATCCGCCGCCAGCTCATCACCTCGGGTGAGCTCGCCCGCCTTCGCGACGAGGGGCTCACCGGCGTCACGTCCAACCCGACCATCTTCGAGAAGGCGGTCAGCGGGTCGACCGATTACGACGAAGCGATGGTGCAGCTCGTCCGCGCGAAGAAAAAGCCCGCCGAGATGCTGTGGGAGCTGATGGTCGAAGACATCCAGGCCGCGGCCGACGCGTTCCGCCCGGTCTACGACAGGACCAGGGGCAAGGACGGTTTCGTGAGCATCGAGGTCTCGCCGACGGTCGCCAACAACACGCGCCAGACCATCAAGTGGGCGGAGGACCTGCACGACCGCTGCCGCCGGCCGAACGTGATGGTGAAGATCCCGGCCACCAAAGAAGGCCTACCGGCGATCGAGGACCAGATCTCGAAAGGCCACAACATCAACGTGACGCTCATCTTCTCGGTCGACCGCTACGCCGAGGTGGTCGACGCGTACCTGTCCGGCCTGGAGGCGCTGCACGGCAACGGGGGAGACCTGACGAAGGTCGCAAGCGTGGCGAGCTTTTTCGTCAGCCGCGTGGACACGAAAGTCGACAAGATCCTGACCGAGAAGATCAACGCCAGCTCCGACCCGAAAGAGAAGCAGGCGTTCGAACGCCTTTACGGGAAAGCCGCGATCGCGAACTCGAAGCTCGCCTACGAGCGGTTTGGCGAGCTCTTCAGCGGGCCGCGCTGGGACAGGCTGAAGAAGGCCGGTGCGCTCACGCAGCGGCCGCTCTGGGCGAGTACCTCGACCAAGGATCCGCGCTACCCGGATACGTACTACGTCGAGGAGCTCATCGGACCCGACACGGTGGACACCATCCCGCCGCAGACGCTCGCTGCATTCCGTGAGCACGGGGAGGTTCGTCGCAGCATCGACGAGAACGTGGATCTCGCGAAGCGGCAGCTCAGACAGCTCGCCGAGGTCGGCGTCGACCTCGACCGGGTCACGTACGACCTCGAGATCGAGGGCGTCGAGGCCTTCACCAAGTCGTTCGAGAGCCTGCTGGCGACCCTCGGCAAGGCGTCGAAGGACATCCGCGCGGGGAAGGGGCCGCGCCAGTGGCACAGCCTGGGCCGGCTGCAGCCGGTGGTCGACGCGCAGGTCGCCAAGCTGCAGAAAGATGACGCACCGCGCCGCCTGTGGGCGAAGGATTCGACCCTATGGAGCGCCGACCGGGCGAAACGCCAGGAGATCCACGACCGCCTGGGCTGGCTTGACGTGGCGGACAAGATGCTCGAGAAATCGGCTGAGTTCCGCGAGCTCGCGGTGGCCGGCCGGAAATTGACGGACGTCGTCCTGCTCGGCATGGGCGGCTCGAGCCTTTGCCCGGACGTGCTGCGGCACACCTTCGGCACGATCAAGGGCCACCCGAAGCTCCACGTGCTGGACACGACAGACCCCTCAACGATCCTCGGCGTGCGGTCGAAGATCAAGATTCCGACCTCGCTGTTCATCGTCGCGTCGAAATCAGGCGAGACGACCGAGACGCTTTCGCATTTTGCGTACTTCTGGGAACAGGTCTTGTCCTCCCCACGCGGTGGGGAGGTGGCCCGAAGGGCCGGAGGGGCTGGAGGAGCTGGAAGGGCCGGCAAGCAGTTCGCCGCGATCACAGACCCCGGGACCTCGTTGCAGAAGCTCGCGGAGGAGCACTCGTTCCGATGGATCTTCCGGAACCCGCCCGACATCGGTGGGCGCTACTCGGCGCTCTCCTACTTCGGCATGGTGCCGGCCGCGCTGATGGGTGTGAACGTGCTGGAGATGCTGGAGCGCGCGGTGGAGATGGAGCACTCGTGCGCCGACTCGGTGCCGGTGGAGAGCAATCCCGGAGCGTGGCTTGGCGCGGTGATGGGCAAGCTGGCGAGCCAGGGCCGGAACAAGCTCACGCTGATCGCGTCGCCCAGGGTCGCCACGTTCGGCTACTGGGTGGAGCAGCTGCTCGCGGAAAGCACCGGCAAGGAAGGCAAGGGCATCGTGCCCATCGAGGGCGAGCCCCTGGGCAAGCCCGCCGTCTACGGCGACGACCGGCTGTTCGTGTACATCCGGATGGATGCCGACCCTCCGCACCGCGGCGTCCAGGCGCTGGAGAAGGCAGGGCAACCCGTGATCACGCTGACGATGCGGGACAAGCTCGACCTCGGTGGAGAGTTCTTCCGCTGGGAGGTCGCGACCGCGATCGCCGGCGCCGTGCTCGGCATAGACGCCTTCGACCAGCCCAATGTGCAGGAGTCGAAGGACAACACCAAGAAGGTCCTGGCCAGGTTCAAGCAGGCCGGCAAGCTGCCGGCGGCAGAGTCGGTGGCCGCCGCCAAGGCGAAGTCCGGTATCGCATCGCTCATCAAGCAGGCCAAGCGCGGGGCTTACTTCGCGATCATGGCCTACACCGCCCGAACCCCTGGCTCGGAGGCGGCGATCGCGGCGATCCGCACCGCGGTCCGAGACAAGACGACGATCGCCACGACCGCCGGTTACGGGCCGCGATTCCTGCACTCCACTGGCCAGCTGCACAAGGGCGGGCCGAAGACAGGGCTGTTCCTCCAGGTCGTGCAGGAGGATGCGAAGGACGTGCTGATCCCGGGCCAGCCCTACAGTTTCTCCGTCTTGAAGCAGGCACAGTCGCTCGGCGACCTTCAGTCCCTGACCTCGCGTCGTCTGCCGGTGATGCGAGTGACGCTGGGCCGCGATCCCACAGCGGGTTGGCGAGCGCTCGCGACAGCCGCGAAGCAAGCGGTCAGATAGCCGTGGAGATGGGGATGGTCGGGCTGGGCCGCATGGGCGGCAACATGGTCCTGCGCCTCATGAAGCGCGGACACCGCACGGTCGCGTTCGACCTCTCGCCCGAGGCGGTGAAGCGCCACGCCGACCAGGGCGCGGTTGGCGCCAACTCGTGGGAGGAGTTCGTCAAAAAGTTCGACAGTCGCCCGCGCGTCATGTGGATCATGGTTCCGGCCGGCGACCCGACCACGCAGGCGATCGACACGCTCATCGAGCTGGGCGATCCGGGCGACATCATCATCGACGGTGGCAACACCAACTGGAAAGTTGCCCTCCAGGACTGCGCACGAGTCAAGGCGAAGGGCATGCACTACGTGGACGCCGGGGTCTCCGGCGGGATCTGGGGTTTCGAGTTCGGCTACAGCCTGATGGTCGGCGCCGAGGACGACGTCTATGCCCACTGTCTGCCCCTGTTCAAGGATCTCGCGCCCGACGACGGGGGCCTGGTCCATACCGGACCGGAGGGCTCGGGCCATTTCGTAAAGATGGTGCACAACGGCGTGGAGTACGGACTGATGCAGGCGTACGCGGAAGGCTTCCAGGTCATGAAGATGTCGAAGTCCTTTCCGGGCATGGACATGCGCGCGATCGCCGAGGCATGGCGGTCCGGCAGCGTCGTCCGTTCGTGGCTGCTCGACCTGATCGCCAGGGGGCTGGCGCAGGATCCGGAGCTGAGCGACATCAAGGGTTACGTCGAGGACACAGGCGAAGGTCGGTGGACGGTTGAGACTGCCATCGACGAATCCGTCCCGACACCGGTCATCGCCGAATCGCTTTTCGCGAGATTCCGCAGCCGCATGGAGAACACGTTCGGCGACCGGATGCTCGCCATGATGAGGGCGCAGTTCGGCGGGCACGCCGTGGTGAAGGATGCGGCCTCCGAGAAGTGAAGGTTGAGGAGGCCCCGAACCCGCTAGCCGAGGGTCTGCACGACTACCGCGTCGCCGACCCGGCGGTCATGGTCATCTTCGGCGCCACAGGCGACCTCAGCGGACGCAAGCTGCTGCCCGCGCTGTACAACCTGGCCAAGCAGCGGTCGCTGCCCGCGGGCTTCGCGGTGGTCGGCGCGGCAATCGACGCGCTGACCGACGACGCCTTTCGCAAGCTGGCCTCGGACAGGATCCACGCGTTCTCGCGCACCCAGCCGATCGACGACCGGGTGCTTGCGTCGTTCCTCTCCGCGCTCAGCTATGTCACGGTCGACTTCAGCAAGCTCGACGACTTCAAAGCGCTTGGCCAGAAGCTGCAGGAGCTCGACAACACCAACCACATCCCGGGCAATCGCATCTTCTACTGCGCCACGCCGCCACCGACGTATCAGACCATCACGCTCCAGCTGCAGGCGGCCGGACTGAACACCGGCAACGGGTTTCACAGGATCGTGGTCGAGAAGCCGTTCGGATTCGACCTGGCGTCCGCCCGCGAGCTGACTCAGACGCTGCAGAAGGTCTTCGCCGAGGACTCCGTCTTCCGCATCGACCACTACCTGGGGAAGGAGACCGTCCAGAACATCATGGCGTTTCGGTTTGCCAACTCGATCTTCGAGCCGGTCTGGAACGCGAACCTGATCGACTCGGTCCAGATCACCGTCGCCGAGGATATCGGGATCGAGAACCGCGGCGCGTACTACGACAAGGCGGGCGCGATGCGCGACATCGTGCAGAACCACGGCCTGCAGCTCGTGACGTTGACAGCGATGGAGCCGCCGCTTGCGTTCCAATCCAACGAGGTCCGCGACGAGAAGGTCAAGGTCCTGCGCGCGATCCAACCGCTCATCGGCGAGGACATCGAGCAGTCGACGGTGCGGGGCCAGTACGCGAACGGCTGGGTGCAGGGCGAGCAGGTCCCTGGTTATCGCGAGGAGAAGAACGTCGCGCCCGATTCGCAGACTGAGACTTTCGCGGCGCTGCGCCTGTTCATCGACAACTGGCGCTGGGCGGGCGTGCCCTTCTACATCCGCGCCGGCAAGCGGCAGCCGAAGCGGGTGACCGAGATCCGCATCCAGTTCAAGCGACCGCCGCACCTGACGTTCGGGCGGGAGGCGATGAAGGAGGTGGATCCGAACGCGATCACCCTTCGCATCCAGCCCGAGGAGGGCATCTCGCTCAAGTTCGGGGCCAAGGTGCCAAGCGCAGGGATCCGGATTCGGAGCGTGACCATGGACTTCCAGTACATGACCTCGTTCCTCGTCGAGGCGCCCGAGGCCTACGAGCGCCTGCTGCTCGACTGCATGATCGGCGACCCCACCCTCTTCACCCGAGCCGACGAGGTCGAGGCGGCATGGAAGCTCATCGACCCCATCGAGGAGTCGTGGCGCAACGGCCGGCCGCCGCTGGAGACCTATCCCGCCGGAACGTGGGGACCGCCCGCGGCGGAGCGGCTGCTCAAGGCGGATGGCCGGGAGTGGCACCGGCCATGAGCACCGCAGTCACCCCCGGCTACCAGCCGCTCTGGCATGGGGAGGATGTGACCGTCCGCCAGGTGCTCGATGCTCTGAGCGAGGTCCGCGCGAAGTTCGCCCGCGACGAGGCGGGTGATGACGAGCACGCCCATCCACGCAACTGCGTGATGACGCTGATCAGCGTTGCCTCGACCCCGGATCACGAGCGCATCGCGAAGAGGACGACCGAGATCATCGGCTCGCAGCACCCGGCGCAGGCGATCGTGATCCGCGAGGAGGCGCCGCTCCGCGGCCGGCACCTCGACGCCTGGATCACTGCCGAGGTCCAGAGGCCCGAGGGGTCCTGCGCGACGGAGTGCGAGATCATCACCCTCCACGTACGAGGGATGGCGACGGATCACCTTGCCACGATCATCGATCCGCTGCTCGTCAGCGGAGTGCCGACCTATCTTTGGTGGCTGGGCACGCCCCCGTTCCGCAGGCGCGAGCTGCTCGACTCCCTGCGCGTCGTCGACGGGTTGGTGGTCGACTCGGCAGGCTTCGAAGAGCCCTTTAACGCGTTTCGCCACATGTCGGGCCTGTTGAAGGTCGCGCATCACCGGATGGGGCTCGCCGACCTTCAGTGGTCGCGATTGCGGCCGTGGCGGGAGACGATCGCGCAGTTCTTCACCCCGATCGACCGTCGCTCGTTTCTCGGAGGGATCGCCGAGGTCGGGGTCGATTACGCGGGCGAGGGGCGCGGCAACCGGATCGCGGCCGCACTGATCACAGGCTGGATGGCGGGCGCCCTGGGCTGGAAGCTCAAACGAGCCAGGGCCGGCACGGGCGGCGTGGTGGTGGCCCACTATGAAGCGGGCCAGCGGTCCATCGAGGTCGACTACAGGCCGGTTCGGAGGGAGCACCTGGCGGCCGGGGAGCTGAGCGCCGTGCACCTCGCCGGCGCCGGGCAGGGAACGACCTTCCGCCTGTCGGTGCAGCACGACCCAGAGCGGAGCCGCATCGCGCCCGAGCCTTCATATCGAACTCTCCATCCGTCGGAAGGGGAGGATGACGCAGGCGTCGAGCTGGCCGAACGACGAGCGGAGTGGCATCGCGACGTGCTGCACGAAAACCTCGACTCCCTGCACCACACCGCGACAGGTGAGGCGCCCGGTGAGAGCCGGCCCAAACGACCCGTGGTTTTGAAGCGCGAACGTCGCCGGCCGGATTCGGGCCGCGTGCTGCTCACGATGATCGAGATCGGCGAAGGCGCGCCGCTGCGCCACGTCCAGCAGCTCGAGCCCGAAGACGAGACGTCGCTCTTGCTCGACCTGCTGTCGACCGGGACGCACGACGAGGTGTTCAACCGCTCGCTGGCCGCCGCCTCGGAGCTCGTGGAAAGGTTCTAGTTGGCAGAGTTCACCGTGCTGGCCAACGCCGAGGAGGTCGCGGAAGCTGCGGCTGCGGACATTGCGCAGGCGCTGCGGGACGGCGCGCGAAGTCTTGTCCTGACCGGCGGCACGTCGCCGATACGGACCTATCAGCTGCTGACCGAGCTCGAGGTCGAGTGGGGCCGGGTCGCGGTGCTGTTCGGCGACGAGCGGTGCGTGCCGCCGCTCGACCCCGAGAGCAACTACCGCGTCGCCAAAGAGAGCCTGCTCGACCACGTGAACCCGGCGGCCGTCTATCGGATCCCCGCCGAGCTTGGGCCCGATGAGGGGGCCGACCTGTACGCGGAGGTCGTGGCATACGTCGCGCCATTTGACTTCGTGCTGTTGGGGGTGGGGGAGGACGGCCACGTCAACTCGCTCTTCCCTGGCCACAAGGCGCTGAGGGCCACGGGCCTGACCGCGGGCATCCACGACTCACCCAAACCGCCGCCGCAGCGCGTGACGATGACCCTCGAGGCGATTCGCGACGCGCGTCAGGTGCTGATCATCGCGACCGGGGCGGGCAAGGCCAACGCGGTCGCGATGGCGAGGCGTGGGGAATCACCATCCGGGATGATTGCTGGCGCACGATGGCTGATCGACCGGGCCGCCGCCAGTCTTCCCCATTGATGGGGAAGATCGAGATAGTTCCGTCGATCCTGTCGGCCGACATCGGGCGCCTCGCCGAACAGGTCAAGGAGGCGGAGGCCGCCGGCGCCGACAGGATCCAGGTCGACGTCATGGACGGCCACTTCGTGCCGAACCTCACCTTCGGACCGCTGACGGTGCAGGCCGTGCGCCGGGCGACGTCGCTGCCCATCGAAGCCCACCTGATGATCGAGCGACCTGAGGCGTTCCTCGAGGCGTTTGCCGAAGCGGGAGCGACTCTGATCGAGGTACAGGTGGAGGCTACGAGTTCTCTCTATAGGACAGTGCAGACGATCAAGGAGCTAGGCGCGAAGGCAGGTGTGGCGGTCAACCCCGCCACACCGGTTGAAGACCTGCGCGAGATACTGCCATACGTCGACCTGGTGAACGTGATGACGGTCGAGCCTGGGTTCGGCGGCCAGAAGTTCATCCCGCTCAGCCCGGAAAAGATCCGGCGCCTGCGTGGTCTGTCGGCGGAGGTCGAGATCGAGGTCGACGGTGGCATCGACGCGCGCTCCGCGCCGCTCGTCGTCGCGGCGGGCGCAACCGTCCTCGTCGCGGGCAACTCTGTCTTCGGGTACAGGGGCGGCATCGCCGCGGGCATCAAGGCGATTCGCAACGCTCTTGACTGACGAGCTGAAGCGAGCGGCTGCCGAGAAGGCGCTCGAGCTCGTCCAGGACGGAATGCTGATCGGGCTCGGATCGGGCTCGACCGCGCGCTACTTCACGGAGGGCGTCGGGCGTCTGGTCGCAGAGGGCATCAAGGTGCGGGGAGTGCCGACGTCGCGCGCCACGGCGGAGCTCGCGGCCGAGCTGGGGATTCCGATCGTCACCGAGCTCGTGGGCCAGATCGACCTGTCGGTGGATGGTGCGGACGAGGTCGACCCGGCGCTGAACCTGATCAAGGGCCGCGGCGGCGCGCTCTTCCGCGAGAAGCTCGTCGCGGCCGCATCGAAGCGCTTCGTCGTCGTCGTCGACGAGTCGAAGATGGTGCAGCAGCTCGGCGAGGGTGTCCTGCCCGTCGAGGTTCTGCCGTTCCTGTGGCGCCTGACGGCGGAGCGCGTCGCTGCGCTGGGCGTCAGCCTCGTCGTTCGAGGTGGGGAGGAGACCCCCTACATCACCGACAACGGAAACCTGATCCTCGACCTGACCGTCGAAGGCGGCATCAAGCAGCCGGCCGAGTTCGGGTTGGACCTGAAGAAGGTCACGGGGGTGGTCGAGCATGGTCTATTCGTGGCGATGACCGACACGGTGATCGTCGCGGGACCGGAGGGCCCGAAGGCGATCGGCCGGCAGCCGGGCGCGTAGCTCGCTATTGCAGCGGGAACGGCGATTGCCACCAGTGGGGTAGGTCGTCGGCCTCGATCGAGGTCACCCACTTGACCCACCAGAAGCCGCGGGCGTCCGGCACCACCAGTCGCGCCGGGAATCCGTGACCCGCGTCGAGAGCCTGGCCTCCGACGCGCGTCGCGAGGAACATCGACCTCGCGTTCTCGAGCGGAAAGCGGCGACCGTAGCCCGTGGAAGAGGTGACACGAATGCTCGTTCCGGCGGCGGCTCCGAGCAGTCGATCCAGGCGCGCGCCGGCCCATTCCTGGGTCGAGTAAAAGCCGCCCGTGCAGTCGAGGGTGGCGGTCACCCGGTCGTCGAACGCGAACAGCTCGTCGTATGTCCACCCGCGCCCGCCGGCGCGAAGTCTCCAGGCATCCTGGTCCATGTTGGGGATCGCATCGAACATCCAAGAGCTGACCGGCATCAGGTCGGGACGGAAAGACCCGGACTCGTATGACCCGGTGAAGCGGCGCGTGGCGCCAGGGAGTCCTGTGATCCTGACCACGACCTCGCTTGCGGCGTAGGCCGCGGTCGCCGTCGCGAGGGCCGCGCCACCGCGCAGCAGACGTCGCCGAGAAAGGTCGGTCGGTCGAACGCGGACTCTCCGCGCGGCGACGTGCCAGATGGCAAGCGGGACCGCCGCCAGGGCTGCGCCGACGTGAAAGTCCATGGCGGTGAGCGAGCCCCAATCGACGAGCAGGCCGGTCGAATGGAGAAGCCCGGCGCCCATCGAGACCAGCACGAGCACGCCCATCAGCACCGATGCCCACCGGCCAGGCCGCGGCCGCTCGAGTCCGCGGCGGGCGATCATCGACTTCCAGGGCAGCAGGGCCAGGATGGCAAAGCCCGCCGCTGCGTGGACGACGAGTGACCATCGCGCGGGCGCCGTCGCGAACGCGAACGCAAGCCATCCGGTGAGGAAGGCCGCGGCCAGCAGGCCTAGCAGGGCGAGGTTGGTAGTCGCGCCGCGAGCGATCACCGGCGACCGCCTCAGCTTCGATGGCATGGCCACCGTATGAGCCTAGGGCGACCAGGCCGTTATTGGGAGAATGAGCCCAGGACGGGTCGCCTAGCTCGGTCGAGGGCGCGGCACTGGAAATGCCGTAGGCCCGCAAGGGCCTCGTGGGTTCAAATCCCACCCCGTCCGCCACGTCGCACCGCAGAAACGCAGGTGACCTCCAGCGCGCGGTCGAGCCGGGCCCGAGAACTCAAGCTTGCGAACTACATAACCTAGGTGGGCCGAAATGATCGAAAGCCCTTACGAAACGACCGAGAGGCCCGAGATACACGACCTCATTCCAGCCGGCGCGCGCCGGGTCCTCGACGTCGGCTGCAATGACGGCGGGTTCGCTGGCTGGCTGAAGCGCCAGGCCCCAGATCGATACGTGGTCGGCGTCGAACCCAACCCGGTCCAGGCCGCCAAGGCCCGAGCTCGCTGTGACGTGGTCGTGGTCGATCGCTATCCTGAAGCCCTGTCGCAGATCGAAGGCGACTTCGACTGCGTCACCTTCAATCATGTCCTCGAGCACATGGTCGATCCCTGGGAGGCTTTGCGCCGTACGAAAGAACGTCTTGCTCACAACGGATGCGTCGTGGCTGTCATCCCGAACACGCGCTATCTCGCGCTCCTGTTCGACCTGGTGATTCGCGGCCGGTGGCAGTATCAGCCGTCGGGGCTGCTCGACCGCACGCACCTCCGTTTCTTCACGCATGCGTCGATCAGGCCGCTGTTTGAGGAGGGCGGGTTGAAGGTCGACGTGCTGCGGCGCGCAAATCGGATTGGCTCCGAGCGGTCGCCGCTGGCATCGAAGGTCGTCGGAGCGATCCTGGGCGATGTGGCGTACGGAGGCTTCGCTGTCCGCGCCCATGCCTGAATCGAACGTGCTCGTCACCGGGGGAGCAGGCTTCATCGGTTCACACCTCGTGAGACGGCTTCTCGGAGAGGGATATCGAGTCCGGGTGCTCGACAACCTCGCCACGGGGCTCCGCGGCAACCTCGCCGGCGTCGATGGAGTCGAGCTCCATGAGGGCGACATCAGGTCTCGCGCCGACGTGGGCCGCGCGGTGCGCGGCATCGATGCGGTCTTCCACGTCGCCGCCCTGCCGTCGGTGGCGCGTTCCTGGGAGGACCCTGTCAGCTCGCTTGCGGTCAACGCTCACGGCACCGGCAACGTTGCGGCGGCGGCGGCGGAGAACGGCGTCTCCGCGCTGATCTATTCGTCCTCGTCCTCCATTTACGGCGACCAGGCGGCGGAGAAGAAGTCGGAGGACCTCGAGCCCAGGCCGATTTCCCCGTACGGCTACTCGAAGCTTCTCGGCGAGATGATCGCGCTGGCGCACGCTCGCGCGCCTCATGGTCTGCGAGTGGTGTCGCTCCGCTACTTCAACGTCTTCGGCGCGCGGCAGGACCCCAACTCGCCATACGCCGCCGTCATACCGCTTTTCATCACTCACGCTCTCGCCGGCACGCCGGCGACCGTCCACGGCGACGGCAAGCAGAGTCGTGACTTCACCCACGTCGACAACGTCGTCGACGCCAACCTCGCCGCGCTCCGGAGCGAGGCCTCGGGCGTCGCGATGAACGTAGCGTGCGGAGCGAGCCACACCCTCCTCGAGCTCATCGAGTCCATCTCGTCGCTCAACGGTCACCGCCTCGAGGTGACCTACGGTCCGCCACGCGAAGGCGATATCAAACATTCGCTGGCCGACATCTCGCTGGCTGCGGAGAAGATCGGCTACCGGCCAAAGGTGACGTTTCAAGAGGGCCTGCGGAGGGTGTTTGAAGACTACCGGTCGGATTAGGCTCGCCCGCGTCATCACGCGCATGAACGTCGGCGGCCCCTCGCGCCACGTGACCATCCTGACCACGCGACACGGAAAGGACTTCGACCCGATGCTCTTCACCGGTCAGCCCGACAGGCGGGAGGGATCTCTCGAGGACGAGGCGGTCGAGCGAGGCGCGCAAATAATCCATGTCCCAGGCCTGCGGCGCAGGGTGGCGCCCCTCGCCGACATTCACGCCATGGTGTGGCTCTACCGGCGCTTCCGCCTCGAGCGCCCGGCGGTCGTCGCGACGCATCTCGCGAAGGCCGGGACGGTCGGCCGGCTGGCCGCCATGCTGGCGCGCGTCCCCGTCAGGGTGCACACGTTCCACGGGCACGTGCTCGATGGCTATTTCGGTCGGCTCAGCACGCTCTTCTTCGTCAGCATGGAGCGCTTTCTGAGCCGGCACACGACGCAGTTCGTCGCGATCAGCCCCGAGATCGCGGCCGACCTGGATCGGCTGGGAATCGGCCGCGGCAAGACGTCGGTGATCCGGCTTGGCCTGGAGCTCGACCACCTCGCCGGCCACCCAGGCGGCAAGCTGCGGCGCGAGCTGGGAATCCCCGCCGAAGCGCCCGTTGTCGGCATCGTGGGCCGCCTGGTGCCGATCAAGGCTCACGACCTCTTCCTCGAAGCAGCCGCAAAGGTGGCGGAATCCGTGCCCGACGCGCAGTTTGTCATCGTCGGCGACGGTGAGCTCTGGGAAGAGCTGCATCGCCTCGCGGACGCCTCAGGTCTCGACGACCACGTCCATTTCACCGGCTGGCGCACGGACCTGGGCGACGTCTACAGCGACCTCGACGTCGTCGTCTGCTGCTCCCGGAACGAAGGAACCCCCGTCTCCCTGATCGAGGCGTGCGCCGCCGAGCGGCCGGTGATAGGCACCCGAGTAGGGGGCGTGCCGGATATCATCACGCCTGGCGTGAACGGCCTCTTGGTTCCCAGCGGGGACGCCACCGCTCTGGCGGCCGCGATCAAAGACCTCATCGCGGATCCCATCCGGCGCGAATCCATGGGTACGGCGGGCCGCCGCCTCGTCCTGGAAAGACATGGCGCCGACAGGATGGTGAAGGAACTTGAGGACCTCTATAGAAACCTTCTCGGCGCCCCGGCGTTGAACCCGAGGCCTGCGTGATGCGAATCCTTGTCACCGGCGGCGCCGGCTTCATCGGCTCTCACCTGGTGGATCACCTGATCGACAACGGCGACGAGATCACCGCCCTCGACAACCTGTCGACGGGGCGGTATCCGAACATCCGGCACCTGCTCGACAATCCGCGCTTCCGATTTGTCGAGGGCTCGGTCCTCGACCTGAACGTGGTCCAGCGAGAGGTCGCCAGGGTGGACGCGGTCTATCACCTCGCGGCCGCGGTAGGTGTGCAGCTCATCGTCGACCGGCCGCTCCAGTCGATGATCACCAACATCAAGGGCACTGAGAACGTGCTCGAAGCCGCGGAGAAGCATCGCGTCAAGATTCTCGTCGCGTCGACGAGCGAGATCTACGGCAAGAGCCAGAACGGCCCGTTCAAGGAGGAGGACGACCGCGTTCTCGGCTCGCCGCGCAAGTTGCGGTGGAGCTATTCGACCTCGAAGGCGGTCGACGAGATCCTGGCTTTCGTGTACTACAAGGAGCTCGGCCTGCCGACCATCGTGGTGCGGCTGTTCAACACGATCGGACCGCGGCAGGTCGGCCACTACGGGATGGTGGTTCCGCGCTTCATCTCGCAGGCGCTGCGCGGCGAGGACCTGACCGTCTACGGCGACGGCAACCAGTCGCGCTCCTTCACCTCCGTCTTCGACGTGGTCAAGGCGCTGCACCTGCTGATGACGACGCCGAGAGCTGAGGGCGAGGTCTTCAACGTGGGGGGGCACTCCGAGATCACGATCCACGACCTCGCCAGGCTTGTCATCGAGCGCACAGGCTCCTCGTCGAAGATCGCCTTCGTCCCGTTCGAGGAGGTCTACGGCGAAGGCTTCGAGGAGATGTCGCGGCGGGTCGCCGACACCACCAAGCTTCAGACCACGATCGGGTTCAGCTGTGACACGAGCCTTCTCGAGACTCTGGACTTGATGGTGGACTTTGCGAGAGACTCCGTGCCCAAATGACACCACTGCTGCTCGGGGTCCTCGCATTCGTGATCACCCTGGCGGTCCTTTGGCCCCTCCGGCGCATCGCGCTCGGCTTCCGGATCATGGATGTGCCCGGCCCACGCAAAGCGCACAAAGAGCCGGTCCCGTACCTCGGGGGCATCGCCATCCTCCTGGGCGCCGGCGTCTCGATCCTGGTCCTCAAGCCCGACCTCTGGCCGGTGCTCACCCTGCTCGTGCTGGTCGCCTGCCTCGGGTTCGTGGATGACGTGCGGAACCTGCCCGTGTGGGGCAAGCTGGCGGGCGAGTTCGCCATCGCGGCGAGCGCGATCGGACTCGGTTTCTCGTGGCATATCACGCCCTCATTCGCGATCAATGCCGGCTTTTCGTTCCTGTGGATCGTCGGCCTGACCAACTCGCTGAACCTACTGGACAACATGGACGGCCTCGCCTCCACGGCGGCGGCGTGCTCGCTCCTCATGACCGCAGCACTCGTGCCGGCGACCATCGGGCTGACGGTGCCCCTGGCGGGCGCCGCAATCGGCTTCCTGGTCATCAACCGGCCGCGCGCCCGGATGTACATGGGCGACACCGGCAGCCTGATGCTTGGCCTCGGGGTCGCACTGGGCTCGATCTGGGCTGCCAACAGCACCCGCGGGCTGCATTCGTTTGTCATCCTGTCCTTCCCGGTGGCGATAGCCCTGTTCGACACCTCCCTGGTCATCGTCTCGAGGCTGATGACCGGGCGGCCGGTGCAGCTTGGAGGACAGGACCACTTCTCGCACCGCCTCCGCCTGCTGGGACTCCAGCCCATGGTCATCCTGGGCGTGACCATCTGGGGCTCGTCGATCGCCTGGGCGTGCGCCGCCCTGGCCCTGCTCTATCCTCTGGCAGAAGCCTGGCTCGCGGTGCCGATCGCGCTCGCTTTCGTGGCGGCGTGGGCGCTCCTGCTCCGGGTCGACCCGTACGCCGTCGCAAATCAACCGAGAATCGAGGTTTTGCGTGACCAAACAGGGGCCTAAGGAACTCATCGACAAGCTCACCGACCGGAAGACGACCGTGGTCGTCGTCGGTCTCGGATACGTCGGGCTGCCCCTCGCGTGCGCGCTCGCTGAGGCGGGGCATCACGTGATAGGCATCGACGCCGCCAGCACGAAAGTCGAGGGCATCAATGCCGGACGCTCGCATATCGAGGACATCCCGGCCGATACGGTGGGTCGGCTGATCGAGGCAGGCCGGCTGACCGCGACCACCGACTACAACGCCGCGCGGGTGGCCGACGCCGCGATCATCGCCGTCCCGACGCCGATCGACGAGTTTCGCGTGCCCGACCTGACCTTCGTGCGCTCTGCAGCGCACAGCCTGTCCGAGGTCATGCCGAGGGGCAGCCTCGTGGTGCTCGAGAGCACGACCTACCCGGGGACCACCGAGGAGGTCCTCGTGCCCGCGTTTCGAGACCGCGGCTACATGCCAGGCGTGGATATCTTCATAGGCTACTCGCCCGAGCGCATCGACCCGGGTAACAAGATGTACAACATCCACAACACCCCCAAGGTCGTTTGCGGCCTGACGAAGGGGTGCATGGACGCAACGATCGCGCTCTACAGCACCATCGTCGACCAGCTCGTGCCGGTCTCGAACATCAAGACGGCAGAGATCACCAAGCTCTTCGAGAACATCTTCCGGGGCGTCAACATCGCGCTGGTCAACGAGTTCCAGGTGATCTGCGACGCATTCGGCATCGATGTATGGGAGGTCATTCACGCCTGCTCGACCAAGCCGTACGGCTTCACGGCTTTCTACCCTGGCCCAGGCCTCGGCGGTCACTGCGTTCCCGTCGATCCGTTTTATCTCGCGTGGAAGGCGCGCCAACTCGGCGTGAACACCGAGTTCATCGAGCTTTCAGGGCGGGTCAACGCAGCGATGCCGAACTATGTCGTCCTCAAGGCCATGCGCCTGCTCAACGCGAACCACAAGGCGCTCAATGGATCGCGCATCGGCTTGCTGGGAGTGGCGTACAAGAAAAACAGCTCGGATGTGCGCGAATCGCCGGCGATCAAGATCGTCGAGCTGCTCCAGCAGGAAGGGGCTGTTGTGACGTACCACGACCCGCACGTTCCGTCGTTCAACGTCGGCGGCCATGCGCTTCGGTCCGAACCCGTTTTGCGCAACTTCCTGGCGAGCCAGGATTGCGCGGTCGTAGTCGCCGACCACGATGCGATCGACTGGACGCTGGTGCTGCAGTACGCGCCGATGATCATCGACACTCGTAATGTGCTCGGCAGGCTCAGCCCGCTGATGCTTAAGACCTCGCAGGGTGCCGAGCGTCGAGTACGTCGAGGGGAACCCGATTAGCGCGGAGGTGACCGCATGTGTGGAATCGCCGGACTAGCCGGCGCTCCCGCCGATCGTGAGGTCCTGGAGAAGATGGCGCTTGCCATCAGCCACCGGGGCCCGGACGACGCCGGCTTCCTGGCGGACGCCGACGCGGGCCTCGCCTTTCGGCGCCTCAGCATCATCGACGTCACGGGCGGCCACCAGCCGATCTACAACGAGGACGAGTCTGCCGCCATCATCCTGAACGGCGAGATCTACAACCACCACGAGCTCCGCGCGGGGCTGGTAGCTCGCGGCCATCACTTCCGGACCAGGTCCGACGTGGAAACCGTGCTGCACCTGTGGGAGGAAAAGGGCGAGCGCTGCCTGGAAGACATGCGAGGCATGTTCGCGCTGGCGATCTGGAATCGGCGCGACCGTTCGCTGCTTCTCGCCCGCGACCGCGTCGGCAAGAAGCCGCTTTACTACGCGCGCCTGGCGGATGGCGGCATCGTTTTCGGATCGGAGATCAAGGCGATCCTCCAGTACCCCGGCGTGAGCCGCGAGCCGGATCGGCGGGCGATCGACCAGTTCCTGACCCTGCAATACGTGCCCTCGCCGGCCACCGCGTTTCGCGGTGTCGAGCGAATACCGCCCGCTCACTGGCTGCGCTGGCGGGACGGCAAGCTCGAGCTGGGCCGCTACTGGAGGCTCGAGTACGAGGACAAGCTCGCCGCTTCCGAACCGGAGCTCAAAGAGGAGCTGCTGCGACTTCTTCGCGAGGCGGTCCGCATCCGGCTCGAGAGCGAGGTCCCGCTGGGAGCGTTTCTGTCCGGCGGGATCGACTCCAGCGCCATCGTGGCGTTCGCGTCCGAAGTCATGGCGCAGCCGCTGAAGACCTTCTCCATCGGATTTCCCGAGGCGCCTTTCGACGAGTCCAGGTACGCGCGCATGGTGGCTGAGAAGTTCGGCACCGACCATCACGAGTTGGTCGTACCCGGCGGTGCGCCCGAGCTCATCGACGACATCGTCTGGCACTACGACCAGCCGTTCGGCGACTCCTCGGCGGTGCCCTCGTTCCACGTCGCACGCATCACGAGGCCGCACGTCACGGTTGTCTTGAACGGCGACGGCGGCGACGAGAGCTTCGCGGGGTACGACCGCTACCGCCTGAGCCGCTACGCCGCGTACTTCCGGCTGCCCGCCGGCGTGAGGCGGGGAATCCAGGCCGCTGCACGTCCCGCGTCGGGCTATCTCGGTAGGGGGCGGAGGCTGCTCGACGGCGATGTTCGCGATCCATTTGAGGCGTACTTATCGACCCTCGTTCACCTCCATCCATCAGGGAAGCGCTGGCTCTACTCCGATGAGTTTCTCGCCGAGACGCGAGACGATTCGGCGCCGCCGCTCGACTTCATGCGCTCCACGCCTCATGCCTCGCTTCTCGACTCAATGCTGGACACGGACGTCAATAACTACCTGCCCGACGACCTGCTGGTGAAGATGGACGTGGCGACGATGGCCTACGCGCTCGAGGCTCGCTCCCCATTCCTCGACCAGAAGGTGATGGAGTTCATGGCCCGCGTGCCGGCGCGCTTGAAGCTGCGCGGCGGCGAGAGCAAGCACCTTCTCAAGTCGGCGCTGCGCGGCATCGTTCCCGACGCGATCCTCGATCGTCCCAAGCAAGGCTTCGGCGTCCCGCTCGGCTCCTGGCTTCGCGGCGGGCTCAAGGAGATGCTCATCGACGCCGTGTTGTCGGAGCGGGCGCTATCTCGCGGGTACTTCAAGCCGGCCGCGGTCCGCGAGATGGTGAACGACCAGTTGTCAGGGGGCGACCGCTACCAGTACCCGTTGTGGGATCTTCTGCTGCTCGAGCGCTGGCACCAGATCTACATTGACGGCGAGCCGCCGATCAGCGCCAGGCTTGAAGCAGCGAGCCGATCAGCCCAGCAGGTGGCCTGAGCGCTCCCCGCTCCAGCGAAACGCTCTGGTCGGCTCACCCCGTACTGACCAGACGCTTAGGCATCCCATCGACCGGTGCTGTTGCTGTTGACCCGTTGCTGCTTCCGTCACGAACCGAAACCGAGATCCCATAGGTCCGAATGGTTCTGGAACGCTGGTCTCAAATGTTCATCGATGACGGTTCCCTGCGCGATTTCACTCGACGGCGAGAATGGGCCCTTGAGGGCTGCTCAGGCGTCACGATCAGCTGGGGACCAAGCTCGAAGCCCATCTACACCACTAGGTTGGTGGCTCGTTAACGGTCAAAGCGGCAGTTAATCGGTTTCGAGCCGATCAGCCTTGAAAGGGCTTCTCTCCCGCCAGCCAGCGGTGGCTGCTAAAAGTGCGCCGTTTTGGGGGGCGTCTGACCGTCTCATGAGGATCGCAATGTGGCTCGGACGAATAGCGTCCACCTGGAGAACTTGGAACCCGGCGCAGTCCATTAACTCTACGGCAGACTGAGTAACGAAAACGTGCTGATGCATCGCTCGTTGGGTGTAGTTGGCGAGGCAGCGCGCTCTGAAGGCTTCAAAGTCCGAGTACTCGGGCGTCTTTGAGAGATCGTGCAGGCTCAGAATTTCCTGGAAGTGTGTTGAGTCGTCCTCGCCTACGCTTCTCTCCTTGTCCGCGACCATGTGCGCGACCGGCGTCAATGGCCGACGCCAGTCGAAAGTGACCTCCTTGTGAGGTAGGAGAACCAGTCCTAGGCCGTCAGCGCTCAGTATCCGTCGCCATTCGGCAAGGGCGCGCAATGGGTTGGCGATGTGTTCCAGGCAGTGGGACGCAAGGAAACAGTCATAACTGCCGGTCTTGATCGGGGTGAGGCTGGTGCCGTCGCAGATGAACTGCTGGCCCGGAGCTCTTCGTGGGTGGTAGAAGAACTGATCGGCAACAGCGCCAGTCCAGACCGTGCGCTCTGAGAACTGGCAGTTGTCCACTGTGGCCAATTCTTGATAGATGGGCAGAAAGCCGTGATCATCGAAGTAGATGGTTGGTCCCCCAATCTCAAGTGCATGTTTGCCCGTAAGGGATTTGCGATAGGCACCAAGGTCGTTGACGGCCCGCTTAAGTGGCCTGCGGGCTGCGCGCAATACCAAGGGCGGAACTGCTGAACGGAGTCTCATGGCTTGTGAGGATAAATGAACATGATCCGATATCGATTGTTTGGCGGACTGAATGCGGTAGTCGGGCTGAGTGTGATCGGGGGAAATCACTACGTATCGTAGATCGGAACGTCCTGAAGTTCAGGTATTGGTGTTGCGTACGCTCACGAATAGTGCAGTGGCCTAATCGCCAAAAGTGCCAATCTAGCTCAGCGTATAGAACCCAGAGCTGCGGGCGTCATAACGGCCGCCGCCGTCGGCGGTGGTGCCGATGCTGCTCGCATCGCGGACCCAGACTGACAAGCTGTATGTTCCGGCCACCGCCCCGGTCGTGCTCCAGTTGAAGGTGGAGCTGGTCGAGTAGGCCTGCACGATCTGCCAGCTGCCGCCTGGCGCTGCCATCCAGAACTGGTAGAGGGGATTGGCACAGCCAGAGGCGCTGGCCGTAATCGTGACCGCCGTGCCCACCTTGGCTGGGGAGGCCGGTGATACGGCATAGCTGGCCGCCGAGCATGGAGTGCTGGTCAGGGCGTAGAAGCCGGAGCTGCGGGCGTCATAACGGCCGCCACCGTCGGCAGTCGTGCCGATGCTGCTCGCGTCGCGCACCCAGACCGACAAGCTGTAGGTCCCGGCCGCCGCTCCGGTCGTGCTCCAGTTGAAAGTGGAGCTGGTCGAGTAAGCCTGCACGATCTGCCAGCTTCCGCCTGGTGCTGCCGTCCAGAACTGGTAGAGCGGGTTGGGACAGCCAGAGGCGCTGGCCGTGATGGTGACTGGGGTCCCCGCCTTGGCCGGGGAGGCCGGTGAGATGGCATAGCTCGCCGCCGAGCATGGAGTGCTGGTCAGGGTATAGACGCCGGAGTTGCGGGCGTCGTAACGACCGCCACTGTCGGCGGTGGTGCCGATGCTGCTCGCGTCACGCACCCAGACCGACAAGCTGTAGGTTCCGGCCGCAGCTCCGGTCGTGCTCCAGTTGAAGGTGGGGCTGGTCGAGTAGGCCTGCACGACCTGCCAGCTGCCCCCCGGCGCTGCCATCCAGAACTGATAGAGCGGGCTGGGACAGCCGGAGGAACTGGCCGTGATGGTGACTGGGGTGCCCGCAATGGCCGGGGAGGCCGGTGATGCGGCATAGACGGTCGAAGAGCACGGATTGGGAAGCAGTGTGTAGCTCCCGGACCATCGGGTATCCCACCGGCCACCGTTGTCCCCAGTGGCTCCGGCGCTGTTTGAATCGCGGGCCCACACTGAGACGCCATACGTTCCACCAACTGCGCTTGTCGTGTCCCAGTTGAACGTTGACGCCGTGGAGTAGGCCTGCGCTAACCGCCAGCTGGTCGCCCCCGGAGCCGCAATCCAAAACTCGTACACCGGATTCGGATCAGGACAACTCGCCGACGCGGCGATTGCGACACCGGTTCCTGAGTGCGTCGGGGAACCTGGAGTGAAACTGACGCTAACCGCATAACAGCTCTTGAAGTAGGTCGATAGGGCCGACCACAACTCAGACGCACCGCCGCCATAGTTAAGAGTCCACAGACCCACGCCACGCAAGTTGTCCTGGTTGACCAGGTCGTACCGTACGCCTAGGGTCGTGGTGTCCTCCCAGTACATTTCTCGCCAGCAGCCGAGGCTCGTGTCATACCAAGAATCCCAGCGGTCCTGGCCCAGCGGGTCGAGGCCATCACGGTGAGTTGCGTAGGTACCAGGCTGAACATCCGGTGAACTCACCACGCCAGCGGCGTCAAGGTATGTTGGTGTCGCCAAGTATCCAGTTGAAGCAGCATTGTTGGCCGGGGTGGAGACGCACGCCACGCGTCCGTAATACGGCTGGCCCAGAATTACCTTGCCGGGCCCTACTACCGCGGAATACTGGTTAGCTGAGGTCGTGTCGTTCCAATAGTAATTTGCCATGGGTGATATCGGGCTCAAGCAGAACGACGAACAGTTCAACGGGGCATACGGCGAGTTAGCTTCGTCCATGTCATATGCCATCACGAAGAACGCATCAACGTACTTGTTCAGGTCTGGAATGTTGAAGAAGCCATCAGTTCCTGATGCTGACCCTGAATAGGTTGCAACCGAGAGGTAGTAGCCAGGTTTCACGGCATCGAGGCCAGCGCGCAAATCAGCTGCGAACTTTGTCAGTAGCGCTTGGTTTGTTGTATTGAGGGTTGGATCATTGACGTTCTGGCACTGTCCCAACTGCCCCTCATAGTCGATGTTGACTCCATCCACACCCTTGAGTTGCACTTGGTTCACGATTTGGCTGACGGTGGTTTTGTCGTTATAGAGGGTGTCACAGAAGTCCACTGAATCGTGGTACAGGGTGGTCAACGAGACAACCACCTTCACCCCATGCGCGTGGGCCGTATTGACCAATCCAGTCAAAGTGCTGGAGTCCCAGACCGTCCAATTGCCGTCGCCTACCAGTTGACCGTTGTAAGTGACGCGGATTGAGAAAAAGGCGACCGTTGAGAGCAGGTCGAAGTTCCAACTCGGATAACCGACGGTGGGATCTCCAAGGCTGTTGGCCAGCGCATACCCAAAGACCTCTCGCCTGAGACCGTTGCCGGTGGCGGCTGATGTGGTTTGAGGCACTGGAGTGGCGGTAGTCTGGTTTAGTTGCGTGCTGCCGGATACAGAAGCCGCCGCTGCCTGATTTGCCGTCGGTTGAGATTGGTCCGGCACGCCGGTCGCATTCTTAGTCGGAGTCGGCGACGGCGTACTGGAAGTGGAGGTCGTTGCGGCTCGCACCGCGTTTGGGGGCGCCACCGAACTTGCGTGAGCTGCTTGAACCGTTAGGAGCTGACAAACAGCGGCCGTCAGCCAAAGCAGCCGGACCAGGTGGATAGGCAACAAGGCAGGTAGGTTAACCAACCGGCCCCCCATGGTGTCAAATCAGAAGGTCATAAGAGTTCGTGACAGATTCGGTTTATTGCAGTGTGTAGGAACCGGAGTTGCGGGTGTCATAGCGGCCGCCACCGTCGGCGGTGGTGCCGATGCTGCTCGCGTCGCGCACCCAGACCGACAAGCTGTAGGTTCCGGCCGCAGCTCCGGTCGTGCTCCAGTTGAAAGCGGAGCTGGTCGAGTAGGCCTGCACGACCTGCCAGCTGCCCCCCGGCGCTGCCATCCAGAACTGGTAGAGCGGATTGGCACAGCCAGAGGCGCTGGCCGTGATCGTGACCGCCGTGCCCGCCTTGGCCGGGGAGGCCGGTGAAAACGCATAGCTGACGGCGGAGCAAGGTTTGACCAAGGCATAGGAGCCCGAGCTGCGGGCGTCATAACGGCCGCCACCGTCGGCGGTGGTGCCGATGCTGCTCGCATCGCGGACCCAGACCGACAAGCTGTAGGTTCCGGCCACCCCACCGGTCGTGCTCCAGTTGAAGGTGGAGCTGGTCGAGTAGGCCTGCACCATCTGCCAGCTGCCGCCTGGCGCTGCCATCCAGAACTGGTAGAGCGGGTTGGGACAGCCAGAGGAACTGGCCGTGATGGTGACTGGTGTGCCCAAGGCAGCCGAAAAGGCGGGTGAGACTGAGTAGCCCGCTGCCGAGCACGGAGTGCTGGTCAGGGTGTAGAAGCCCGAGCTGCGGGCGTCATAACGCCCGCCGCCGTCGGCGGTGGTGCCGATGCTGCCCGAGTCCCGGACCCAGACCGACACGCTGTAGGTTCCGGCCACCGCCCCGGTCGTGCTCCAGTTGAAGGTGGAGCTGGTCGAGTAGGCCTGCAGCATCTGCCAGCTGCCGCCTGGTGCTGCCATCCAGAACTGGTAGAGCGGGTTGGCACAGCCAGAGGCGCTGGCCGTGATCGTGACCGCGGTGCCCGCCTTGGCCGCGGAGGCGGGTGAAAACGCATAGCTGACGGCGGAGCAGGGTTTGACCAGGGCATAGGAGCCAGAGCTGCGGGCGTCATAACGGCCGCCACCGTCGGCGGTGGTGCCGAGGCTGCTCGCATCGCGGACCCAGACCGACAAGCTGTAGGTACCCGCCGCCGCTCCGGTCGTGCTCCAGTTGAAGGTGGGGCTGGTCGAGTAGGCCTGCATCATCTGCCAGCTGCCGCCTGGCGCTGCCATCCAGAACTGGTAGAGCGGGTTGGCACAGGCCGAGGCCTTGGCCGTGACGGTGACTGGGGTGCCCAAGCCAGCCGACGAGGCGGGTGAGACTGAGTAGCTCACTGCCGAGCATGGAGTGCCGGTGAGGGTGTACAAACCGGAGCTGCGGGCGTCGTAACGGCCGCCGCCGTCGACGGTGGTGCCGATGCTGCTCGCATCCCGGACCCAGACCGACAAGCTGTAGATACCGGCCGCATGTCCGGTCGTGCTCCAGTTGAGAGTGGAGCTGGTCGAGTAAGCCTGCACGATCTGCCAGCTGCCGCCGGGCGCGGCCATCCAGAACTGATACAGCGGCGCCGCGTCGGGGCAGCCGGCGGCTGACCCAGTGAACGTGACCGGCGTTCCGACGGTTGCCTGCGACGCGGGTGAGGCCGCGAGCGTCGCGCTCTGGCAGCCCGCGAAGTGGCCGGCAAGCGCCGACCACAGCTCCGGCGCGCCGCCGCCGTAGTTGAGGTTCCAGATGCCGACGCCGCGAAGCCCATCCCTGTTCACCAGGTCGTATTTCGCGCCGAGCGACACCGTGTCGTCCCAGTAGAGCTCTCGGGTGCAGCCGAGCGTCGGGTTGTACCAGGTATCCCAGCGCTCCTGCCCCGTCGGGTCGTTGGCGTCTCGATGCGAGGCGTAGCTGCCGACCTGCACGCTCGGATCGGTCGACTCGGTGGAGGCGTCGGAATAGGTGTCGGCGATCACGTTGCTCAGCGGGACCTGGTTGGGAGCGACCTGGCCGACGCACGACTTGCGTCCGTAGTACGGCACGCCGAGGATCACCTTCGACGCCGGGACCGCGGCGACATACTGCGCGCCGGTGTCGGTGTCGTTGTAGAAGTAGCCGGTCAACGGGGCCGTCGGGCCGAGGCAGAAGCTGATGCAGTTCAGCGGCGAGCGCCGGTAGTTCGAATACTCGAGGTCGTAGGCCATGACGAAAAAGGAATCGACGTACGCGTTGAGCCCGGCGACGTCGAAGAATCCATAAGGGTCAGAGGCAGAGCTCGCGTAGGTGTCGACGGAAAGATATGAGCCAGACGGAAGCGCGGCCCGCAGCTGGCGCACGAAGTCGGTGAACATCGACTGGGCCGTCTGCCCGTTCTGGCAGGTGCCGTTCAGTCCCTCGTAGTCGACGTTGACGCCGTCGACGCCCTTGGCCTTGACCTGCGCGACGGTCTCGCCGACTGTCACCGCGCGGTTGATGAGCCCCGCGCACATGTTCGGCGTGCCCGACTGGAAATCCTGGAGGACGATCGTAACGACCACCTTCGTGCCTTTTGCGTGCGCGGCACTGAGCAGTGAGCCAAGCGTCGCTGAGTTCCACACCGACCATCCGTTGTCGCCCACCACCGTCCCGTCCCAGTTGATGTGCAGCCCGAAGAACGCGACCGTGCTGAGGAGCGAGAAGTTCCAGCTCGTATAGCCGATGGTCGGGTCGCTGAGGCTGCTCGCCAGACCGAAGCCGAAGACCTCGCGCCTGAGGCTCGGAGTGGTCGCGGCCACCGGGTAGACCCTCGGGCTCTCGGCCATTGCTTTGATGGTCCGAACTGGAGCAGCCGCTCGAGCGGGCGCGTTCGCATTCGTGACGGTGAAGACGCCCGTCACGAAGGCAATTGCGAGAACGATATGAAGTGTCCGGTGCAGCAACATTGGCGGGCTGTTACGCGGCGTAACAGACTACACAAGTGTTCTCCTTGCGCCGCCGTGTTGCCGCCGCGAGCAACGGCGAACCACAAGATGTTGCGATCGCCGGCCGAAGCGCCACAAGTCGCTTCTCGGTGGAGGCTCGCCGCCTGAGACTCGAGCCCTCGCATTATGCTGGCGCCGTTGTAATGGTTCGCCCCTGCGACTCCCCAACCGTCCCGCTCGTGAAGTGAAGGTCGTCGTCCTGGCCGGCGGCCTCGGCACAAGGCTGTCCGAGGAGACGAGCGTCAAGCCGAAGCCGATGGTCACCATTGGCGGGCATCCGATGATCTGGCACATCATGCAGATCTATGCCCACTACGGCTTCACCGAGTTCGTGGTGGCGCTCGGGTATCGCGGCGACGTCGTCAAGGAGTATTTCCTCGACTATCTCCGGCTCAACAGTGACCTCACCATCAACCTGCGAACCGGTGAACTGGTCATCCATGACGCGGAGCGGCCGGACTGGGTGGTGCACCTCGTCGACACCGGACCCGACACCGCGACCGGGGGACGGATCAAGCGTCTTGCGCGGTGGCTGGACGGCGAACGTTTCATGCTGACCTACGGAGATGGGGTCGCCGACATCGACCTTGCGAAGCTCCTCGAGTTTCACGACGCGCACAAGAAGCTCGCGACCATTACAGCCGTGCGGCCTCCATCGCGTTTCGGCGGTCTCGAGTTCGAGGGCGCGGCGGTGCGTCGCTTCAGCGAGAAGCCACAGATCGGCGAGGGCTGGATCAACGGCGGCTTCTTCGTCCTCGAGCCGAGGGTGATCGATTACATCGCAGGCGATCACACCGCGTGGGAGAGCGAGCCGTTGGAACGGCTGGCCGGTGAAGGCGAGCTCGTCGCCTACAAGCACGACTCGTTCTGGCAGCCCATGGACACGCTCCGCGAGGTCCGCGTTCTGGAGAACCTGTGGAGCGGCGGGCACCCGCCGTGGAAGATGTGGTGATGGCGCGCGAGTTCTGGGCGGGTCGGTCGGTCTTCGTCACGGGCGCCGCGGGCCTGGTCGGCTCGTGGTTGTGCCACAGCCTTCTCGACGAGGGAGCGCGCGTCGCCGGCCTGGTCAGGGACGAGGACGGCGAGTCGCCGCTGCTGCGATCGAGCGACTCCCAAAGGATGACGCTGGTGCACGGCGACCTCACCGACCTGCGCACGCTCGAGCGGGCGGCGGTCGAGTACGAGGTCGAGACGCTCTTCCACCTGGGCGCCCAGCCCATCGTCGGGACCGCGGACGAGCTGCCGCTGGAGACCTTCGAATCGAACGTGCGCGGCACCTATAACGTGCTCGAAGCATGCCGCCGCCATCCATCTCTGGTGCGCCGTATCGTCGTCGCGTCGAGCGACAAGGCGTACGGCGCGCAGGCGCGTCTGCCCTACACGGAAGACATGTCGCTCGACGGCCGCCGTCCGTACGAGGTGTCGAAAGTCTGCGCGGACCTCCTGGCGCAGTCGTACAGGATCTCGTACGCACTGCCGGTCGCGATCGCTCGCTGCGGCAACATCTACGGCGGGGGCGACCTCAACTGGAGCCGGCTCATCCCCGACACGATCCGCGCGATCCTGCTGCGGCGGAGGCCGGTGATCAGGAGCGACGGGAAGTTCGTCCGGGACTACGTCTACGTGAAGGACGTCGTGGCGGCCTTCATGCGGCTCGCCGAAAAGCTGGACGACGCGACCGTGCGCGGTGAGGCGTTCAACTTCAGCCCGGAACGGCCATACACGGTGCTCGAGGTCGTCTCGGTGATCCAGGACCTCATGCACGGAAACGACCTCGAGCCCATCATCGAAGGCGGGGCCAAGAGCGAGATCCATTCCCAGTATCTCGACTCGAGCAAGGCCCGCAAGGTGCTGGGCTGGTCGCCCCGCTACACCTTCGAGGAAGGGCTCCAGGAGACCATCGCCTGGTACAGGGAGTTCATGGAAGCCCATCCACAGGAAGCAGCCGCGGGATCGGGCCGATGAAAGCCACGCAACGCGCCGTCGTCGAGGATCGCTGCCGCAGCTGCCGGAGTACGCGCCTCAGCCCCGTGCTCTCGCTGGGCAAGACGCCTCTGGCCAACGCGCTCGTCCCTCTGGACCGTCTCGACCACGCCGAAGCCGTCTACCCGCTCGACCTGGTGTTCTGTAACGACTGCTCTCTGGTGCAGATCACGGTGACCGTCTCGCCCGAAGAGCTCTTCCGCAACTATGTCTATCTGTCCTCGTACTCGGACACGATGCTGGCGCACGCGAAACGCCTGGCCGCAGACCTCATACAGGACCGGCATCTTTCAGACCAGAGCCTGGTGGTCGAGGTCGCGAGCAACGACGGATATCTGCTCAAGAACTACCTGCAGGCCGGCGTACCGGTGCTCGGCATCGAGCCCGCGCTCAACGTAGCCAGGCTCGCGATCAAGGAGGGTGTTCCGACCCTGACCGATTTCTTTGGGCTAGACGTGGCGAAGCGTCTGGCATCGGAGGGCAAGCTGGCCGACGTCATCCATGCGCACAACGTGCTTGCGCACGTGGCGGACCTGAACGGTGTCGTCGCGGGCATGGCGCGGCTGCTCAAGCCGGACGGGATCGTCGTGGTCGAGGCACCGTATGTGCGGGACATGATCGAGAAGACGGAGTTCGACACCATCTACCACGAGCATCTCTGTTACTTCTCGGCGTCTTCGGTCGTGCCCCTGTTTGCGCGTCACGGGCTGACCATCGTGGGGCTGCAGCGCGTGCCAATCCACGGCGGGTCGCTGCGCATCACGGCCGCGAAGGCTGCGGCGCCGAGCGCCGGCGTGCGGGAGATGCTCGCGGAGGAGACTGCGCTCGGACTCGACCGTCTCGCGTACTACACGAGCTTCGGCGACCGGGTCAGACACCTCCGTGAGGAGCTGGTCGGCACGCTCCGCCGCCTGCGGCCCGAGGGCGACATCGCCGCCTACGGCGCCACGGCGAAAGGCTGCACGCTGCTCTCCTACGCCGGCATCGGGCGGGAGACGGTGGAGTTCGTCGTCGACCGAAATCCGTTGAAACAGGGCTTGTTCACGCCCGGCAGCCACTTGCCGATCGTCCCGCCGGAAAAGCTGGTGGAGTCGATGCCGGCCTACGTGCTGCTGCTGGCCTGGAACCTCGCGGATGAGGTGATGCAGCAGCAGAGCGAGTACCGGAGCTCGGGCGGCCGCTTCATCATCCCGGTGCCTGAAGTCCAGGTCGTTTGATCCGCGGCGGGCGGGATGCGCTTTCAACCGCTTAGCGTCGAAGGCGCCTTCGTCGTGGAGCTCGAGCCGATCAATGACGAGCGCGGATTCTTCGCCAGGTCATGGGCCGCGCCCGATTTCGAATCGCGCGGGCTCGATCCAGACCTGCTTCAGATCAGCCTCTCGTACAACGCGCGCGCAGGGACCATTCGGGGTATGCACTATCAGATCTCGCCTCATGAGGAGACGAAGGTGGTGAGATGCACGAGCGGCGCGATCTTCGACGTCGTGCTCGACCTGCGCCCTGACTCGCCGACGTTCAAGCGGAATGCGGGGGTCGACCTCACAGCACGGAACAGGAAGTCGATTTACATACCGAAAGGCTGCGCGCACGGGTTTCAAACGCTCGAGGACGAGAGCGAGGTGCTGTACCAGATCAGCACCGAGTACGCGCCCGACGCGGCGCGCGGCGTGCGGTGGAACGACCCGGCGTTCGGCATCGCCTGGCCGCTCGCGCCGACGCGCATCTCCCAGCGAGATCAAGCGTTTCCTGACTTCGCGGTATGAGCCGTGTCCTGGTGACCGGCGGCGCGGGATTCATCGGCTCGCACCTTGTCAAGCAGCTCGTCGCCTCGGGTCACGACGTCGGGACCCTCATCCGCCCTGACACCTCCCTGGAGAAGCTCGAACCGCTGGCGCGGGAGCTCAGGATCTTTCGAGGAGACGTCGCCGACTCGAGCGATGTTGTCGCGAAGCTCGGCGACTGGCGTCCCGAAACCTGCGCGCACCTAGCGTGGTACGCCGAGCCGCGCACATACCTGCAGTCGCCCGAAAATGTGAGGCACCTGACGACCAGCCTTTCGCTGGTGGCGCGGTTGTCGGACGCCGGCTGCTCACGCTTCGTGATCACCGGAACCTGCGCCGAATACGCTCCGAGCCCGAGCAGGCTCGCCGAGGACAGTCCGCTGGGCCCGGAGACGCTCTACGCGGCTTGCAAGCTCGCCCTGCAGATGGTCACCGCACAGCTGGCCGCCCAGTCCGGGACTCAGGTCGCGTGGGCACGGATCTTCCACCTGTACGGTCCGTTCGAATACGAGCAGCGACTCGTGCCTGCGGTGATCCACAGGCTGCTTGCGAACGAGGAGTTCGCCGCCACGTCTGGGGAGCAGACACGTGACTATCTGCACGTCAGCGACGTGGGGTCGGCCCTGCGCACGCTCGTCGACAGTCGCGTCGACGGAATCTTCAACGTGTGCTCGGGTAGGGAGGTCACCGTGCGGCAGGTGATCGAGACGATTGCCGAGACGCTCGGCCGCCCGGGAAAGGTCCGCTTCGGCGCGGTCGCGTCGCGCGCCTGGGACCCGCCGTACATCGTGGGCGAAAACGCGCGCCTCGTGAGGGAGGGGTGGGCGCCTCGCTACGACCTGCGCACCGGTCTCGCGCAAACCATCGAGTGGTGGCGGTCGCGGGAATGCTGAGGCGCAATGTCCTCGCCAACGTGCTCGGCGGATCGTGGGCAGCGCTCCTGGCGCTGATCCTGATCCCGGTCCAGGTGCGAATCCTGGGTGTCGAGGCTTACGGCCTCCTGGCCTTTCTCGCCTCGACCCAGGTGCTGTTCAGCATCTTCGACCTCGGCCTCTCGCCGACCATGACCCGCGAGGTGGCAAAGGACGTTTCTGCGGACCTCGCGCCGACACGCGATCTCGTCCGCTCGCTCTCGGCGGTCTACTGGCCGATCGGCATCGTGCTCGGGGCGGCGATGTTCGCGTCCGCGGGGTGGCTGGCCACCCACTGGCTGCACCTCGGATCCCTGCCCATCGACAGAGCCGCGGCCGCCATCCGCTTCGGGGCCGTAGCCATCCTGCTCAGGTGGCCAGTCTCTCTTTACAGCGGTGTGCTCGCGGGCCGGCAGCGGTTCGATCAGCTCAGCGCGCTCAAGGCAGCGGTCGCGACAGTGACGGCTCTCGGTGGATTGGCCGTCCTGCTCGTGACCAGGGATCTGCTCGCTTACATGGCCTGGACTGCGCTTGCCGCGGCGATCGAAGTCGGCGGCTACGTGGCGCTCCTGACCCGAGTCGTCCCGGACTTGATCGGACCCCCCTCGACCCGCGTCATGTTCGATCGCGTGGTCTGGGCGTTCGCGGCAGGGATGGGGGCGATCACGCTTCTCGCGATGGTGCTGAGCCAGAGCGATCGCATCCTGATCAGCAAGATCCTGCCGATCGAGGTCCTCGGTTACTACGCGCTGGCCTACAACCTCGTCTTCGGGTTGTCGCTGGTGCAGACGCTGGTGCAGTCGGCGCTGTTTCCCGCGTTCGTCAAGTTCAATGCGGCCCAGGCGCTGGACGACCTGCGCGAGCGCTATGGGACTGCCACCCAAGCCTTCATGTACGTCTACAACCTGCCGATCTGGCTCTTCGTGTTTTTCGGGCATGACCTGCTCAGCGCGATCACGTCGCGGTCGACCGCCGACCATGCGGCGCCGATCCTCGCGGTGCTCGCGATCGGCTTCCTTTTCAACGCCGCGACGGCTCTGAGCTATACCGTGTCGACCGCGAGCGGCAACACGTGGCTGCCGATCCGAGTCAATGTCGCGGCCGTCGTGGGATACGTGCCGCTGCTGATATTCCTGACAGTGAGGTGGGGAGGAGTCGGTGCGGCGGTGGCATGGCTCGCGCTCAACCTCTACTACCTGCCCACCATGCTGCGAGAGGTGCACCGTCGAATCCTTGGCATCGACTCGCTCAAGTGGATGAGGTGGAACTTCCTGCCCTTCGTCGGCGCGGGGATCCTCGTTTTCGGCGCCGGCAAAGTCATCGTCCTCGTCTTGGGGGTGGGCAACCCTGTCGCGCTGGTGGTCGCCATCGCAGGCTGCCTTGCATATGTGGTACTGGGCTACGGCCTTCTCGGCGTGCCGCTTCGCCGGCAGATCGCTCAATCGGTGACCGACGCGCGCCTGCGGCGCCTCGTCGTGTGGTCGGGCCGGACGTGATGCTCTGACCGCTCAGTGCAAAGGCGATCAGCTCTTCGGCGACTCCCAGGTCATGGTCGCCGGATCGTGTCTCTTGACCACCCTTCAGGTCTATTCTGACGCCCTTCCCAATCGAGCACCAGGAGTCAGCACATCGGGGCGAGGCTTACGCCGTCGCCCACCGTGGCGCACACTCCGCCGGCGATCCGCGTGCTCCGTGGATCCGCACGCCTCGACCTGGCCCTGCATATAGCGCCGCGGAATCAGAAGGGCGGCCGACCCTTCCGCGAACTCGGTCCAACCAGATCCGCAGTGCAGTTGGTCGACCCTCGGTCAAGCTCTGGCTCGCTCGCCCTATGCTAGCGGGCGTGATCTTTGACGCTTCAGAGCTCGCAGTCGTCGACACGCCGTCTGAGTTCTGGAAATCGATCAGCGCCGAGGACGAGTCCGTGCTGGTTGATAGCGAGTTCGCAACTTTCAAGCGACGCCTCTCACCGCACTACTTCCAGTGGATGTACAACGTGAAGTCGCTGGTCGTTTCTGAGCACGTGTCGTTCCTCCTGCGCAACACACCCAAGATGGCGCTGGTGACGAACCTTTTTCATCGCGGACACCGGGCGACGTTGGCCGGTAGGCGGACGTCGACGTTCGATCGCTGGGTTGATACGTACGTGACGCGACTGGTGTGGTCTTACGCCAACTCGGTCGACATGTCCACGCGCGACGTCCGTGAGCCAGAGCTTGGGGGCGCGCTCCCGATCGTCGCCGACGGCCACCTCGTGTCCCAGGACCTCGCCAACTCGCGAATCGAATGGGCGGCCATCAAAAGGATCGCTGGCCAGACGTCCTTCCGTAGCTGTGTCGAGATTGGCGCGGGGTATGGTCGCTTCGCCTACCTGTTCCTATCGGTGAATCCCGGGGCTTCTTACACCATCGTTGACATCGAGCCGGCGCTCAGTGTCTCCCGCCGCTACCTGACCCAGCTCTTTCCGGCGGCCGACTTGCGTTTTGTGGCGCCGCGCGACATAAACAATCTCGCCGGCCGCTTCTTCGACCTTGGGGTGTCGATCTCGTCGCTGCAAGAGATGACGCCAACGCAGGTCGAACTGTATCTCCAGCTCTTCGACCGCTGCATCCACGACGGGTTCGTCTACTTGAAACAGTGGTCACACTGGCACAACCCGGCGGACGGCGTGATGCACGAGTTCGGGAAGTTCCCGTTCCCGGAGCGCTGGCAGCGCCTAGCCTTCGAGCGCTGCCCGATCCAGACGAAGTTCGAGCAAGGGGTGTGGCGCCTGCCAGACGTCACGGACTTATCTCGGAATTGAACTCCCGACCGACGACGCAGTAGGCGATGAGCTCCGCATCGACGCCCGTTACTACGCCCAAAGACCCTCCCGCTTCGGTTCGCAGCGGGTCCCTGCTAGACGTCGCGGCCCTCGCGGCCGGCTGCGCGCTGCTGTTCCTCATCACGTTCATCCCGACCGCGTACACGCGATTTGTCAGCGTCGTGCTTGCCGTCTGCCTCCTGCTCGTTGTGGCGCGGTGGATCCGCGACCGCCGGATTGCCATCGACGGAACCGTGGCGGCGCTTGCGCTCCTCTACGTCCTGCTCGGGGCAGCATTCGTTGGGTGGGGCTTGATCCGGCACAACCCTGGAGCCACCTCCGAAGCTCCGGTCTTCGTCGTATGGCCGGTCGTATACCTCATCTTGATCACCGGGATCGATGACGACGCGGCGTTCGTGTGGCTCAATCGCACGCTGGTGATCGCGGCGATCGCCATCGGCCTCTACGCGCTGGACTTCATCGCCGTGAATCTCAACTGGCTTCCTCAACGGATGTTTGTGGACCTGCAGCAAGATGCGCGATTTGGGCTCTTCCATCGGACTTATCTCCAGTTCAACCTCAACTCCCTCGCTTCGTTGATGTTCTTGTCGCCGTACCTGATCGCGCGCCTGGCCGACCTTCGATCCATCAGGTCGCGTCTGGACCAGGTCCTGGTGATCGCCGGTGCCGTTCTATCGGTCGCCATGACAGTGTTGGCCCTGCGTCGGGCTCTGTTCATCGTGACCTTCGGGGTTGCGCCGGTGCTGATCGCGGCTTATGCGTTGTTGCTGAGACGTGACTATTGGAGGAGGTACACCGTCACGTTGGTGGTCGTCGGCGCCGGGACCATCGTTCTCCTCGCCGGGGCAACGGTTACCGGTCACTTCCACCCCCGGGACTATTTCAACGTCGTGGTCAGCGGAGTGGACCTGAGCGGTCCTCAGGCTGGACCAAAGGTTCGTAGCGACCAGCTCGCTGCGTTGACCTCTGGTTGGCTCCACTCTCCGTTGATCGGCAACGGATTGGGCGCCGTGGCGTCCGTCATCCGCTCACCGGCGCAGCCATGGGCGTACGAGCTGTCGTACAACGCCCTGCTCTTCAAGATCGGAATCATCGGTGTGCTTCTGTACGCCGTCGGAGTCGGCTGGATTTTCTGGCAGGGTGTTCGCCTGGTTCGCAGCAGCCCGCTCTCGTCCAGCGCCTGGCCGGTGCTGGCCGGCGCGGTCGGCTTCTTGGTGGCCAACGCCACCAACCCTTATCTGCAGAAGTTCGACTACCTCTGGGTGTTGTTCATCCCGCTGGCGTACGTGAACTACTGGCGGCTCGAGAGCTCGCGACACCCGACTCGATGGGATCGGTATCTCAAGGCGGTCCTATCCAGATTTGGCATGAGGCAGGGCCTGGGCGAGTCGCGATCGCTCGCCGGGCGAGAGTAGCCGCAGCCAGACGATCGGAATCAAGGCCGCCGCGACGATGGCCAGAAAGGCCAGCTTCGTGATCAGCGTCATGGGTAGCGCTCCAAGCCCCAGCAGAGCAGCCCCGATAACGACAGGAGCCAGGAGGGCGGTTGTCGATCGCGCGAGGGACATGTTCAAAAGCCGGGAGGAGAACACAAGAAGTACGAGCGCATCGAGGCCTGTGCGGATGGTCCAGGCCAGCGCGGCTCCCTCGATGCCAGCCACCCTGACGAGCACGACCAAGCCAACCAGATAGATCGGCAGCTCGATCAGGCTGAGCACGCCGGTGAACCTGGGCCGGCCTGAGCCCTGCGTAAGCACGAACGCGACCTGGCCGACGGAGTTCATGAGGACGCCTACCGACAACAACTGCAGAACCGACGTGGAGTGGTCCGCGAACACCGGTCCAAGCCAGAGCTGGAGGCCTGGCTTCGCGAGCGTGACAAAGGCTAGCGTAATCGGGAACATCACCAATCCGAGATATTTGACGCCGCGCACGAACAGCTGGCGAGCATCGTGCTGCTTCACCGCGTAGCGCGTCGCGAATGCTGGAAACATGACCCCCGTTACGCCGGCCGGGATGACAAAGAGGCGCGTCACGACATCGAAGGGTGTCGCGTAATAAGCGACCGCGGTGATCGATACGAACGCGCCGATCACGAACCGATCGAGGTAGGTCATGAACGGTGCGACGACATTCGTGACCGCCATCCAGCCGCTGAACGAGAGCAGCCGGCGCAGGCCGGTCCGGGTTAGGCCTCGCGCGCGCATCAGGTCGGGCGCGACCCGGTAGGACGCGAAAACGTAGGCCCCGAACGCCAGGACACGCGTGACGAGCAGCGAGGCACAGATAGCGTCAATGTGGTTAGTCAGCGTCGCCACCGCCAGCGGAGCGAGGTAGGTGAGGACGCCTAGGGGCAGGCGCACCAAGTTGCTGGCGAAGAACGCCTGCCGTGCCTCCAGGATGCCGCGCAGACCTGTGGCTATCACGCCGAAGGGCACGGCAACCGCCACGAAGATAGAAGCCTGAAGTGCTTCCGCATAAAGATATGAAGGCGTCTTCAGGAAGTGGCCCAGGATCCACGGCGATCCCGCGGCCAGCACGGCGGCGAGAGCAACGCCGAGCAGAGACAGCAGGGCCAGCGACGTCCACACCAGGCGGCCCATGGCCGGGTCGCGATCGCCCTTCAGATTGCCGGCGACGATCTGGGTCAAAGCCCGGCCTATGCCGAGGTCGAAGATGCTGAAGTACCCGACGAGCACCCATGCCAGGCTCAGGAGACCGAACCGCTCAGTTCCGAGGGCGCGGATGAGTGGAGGTATCGCCAGAACTGCGACAAGGAGCGGCGCGCCTTGCCCCAGCAGGTTCCAAATGACGTTGGCGGCCAGGGACCGGCTACCCGGACGTTTTGGTGTCACCATAGTCCCTGGCTAAAATCACTTTCCGAACTTTGACCCATGGGCACCCTCCGCCGCAGCCGACCGAAATCGAATGAGCATGAATGACTCCTGCGACGTCGTAATAGTCAACTGGAACAGCGGCCGTCGCCTTCAGCAGTGCGTCGACAGCCTGGCGGGTGCGACCAAGGTTGTCGTCATCGACAACGCGTCGACTGACGGTTCGGCGAGAAGTCTAGAGGCACCTGGGATTTCGCTCGAGGTGATCCTGAACGAGACCAACCGGGGTTTCGCCGCCGCATGCAACCAGGGCGCCGCCAGAGGGAAAAGCAGGTACATCCTGTTCTTGAATCCCGACACTACCCTCTCGCCCGACGCCCTCGCAACAGCGATTCGGTTCATGAACAGCCGCGCGGCCTCTGACGTGGCAATCTGTGGCCTTCGCCTGGTGGACGCCCACGGCCAGACACAACCCAGCTGCGCCCGCTTCCCCAAGCCGAGCCATCTGATCGGTCGTTCGCTTGGCATTGATCGGGTTGCGCCCAGAATCGTGCCGCCGCATTTGATGCTCGACTGGAATCATGACGAGCGCAGGTATGTCGACCAGGTGATGGGCGCATGTCTGCTCATCCGCAGGTCCATTTTTGAAGAGCTGCACGGGTTCGACGAACGATTCTTCATGTACTTCGAGGAGCTCGATCTTTCGCTCCGGGCGCGACGCAAAGGCTGGCGATCCATGTTCTTGCCGGACGCGAGCGTCTTTCACGAGGGCGGCGCGAGCTCCGACCTGATCCCAGACACGCGCTTGTTCTATGTCCTACGAAGTCGAATCCTCTATGCCTACAAGCACTTTGCGTGGTGGCAAGCGCTTGGTGTGACGGCGACCACGCTGAGCGTTGAGATGCTCGGCCGCATCGCCTACTCGGCCATCAAATTCTCCCCGACCGGCGCGGCCTTGACGATCAAGGCCTACATAAAGACCTGGGGCGCTGCGCCTGAAATCCTGCGTACGGCCGCGACGCCCGTGCTCGCCACGAGCAGTCCACCTGTCTCGCCGCAGTTGACGCCTGCACCTCGGCGCAAGATCACGTTTTCTGTTTTGCTGCCGACCAGGAACGGAGGGCCGCTGCTGCGCGGCTGTATCACATCGGTATTGAGTCAGAACGACGCGCACGTCGAGCTCGTAGTGGCCGACAACGCCAACACGGATGAGACTGGGGCGCTGTTGGCCGAGTTCGCCCATGATCCACGGGTCAAGATCGTCCGACACGCCGCGCTGAAGACCGTCACCGAAAACTGGATGTCGGCGCTGCAAGCGAGCACTGGCGACTACATCGTCGTCATCGGCGATGACGATTGCCTGCTTCCGGGCTATTTCGAAACGCTGCGTCGAACGATCGAGCAGTACGAGTACCCCGAGTGCATCGTCTACAACGGTTTCTCTTACGTGTTTCCAGGAGCGATCAGCAACGGCGCCGGCAGCTACTACTCCAGGCCCCACTTCCAGTTCGACCACAGGTTCCGCGAGGGAGACCTAACCGGCGATTACCGCAGGAAGTTGCTGACGGAGATGTTCGACTTCGTGGTGCGGTATCCGCTCAACGTCCAGCTCACACTGTTCTCTCGGCGGGCAATGAAACGCGTGCCAGCACCGTTCTTTCGGCCCCCGTTCCCGGACCACTTTGCCATCAACTCGCTGCTTCTGAAGGCCGAAAGCTTTGTTTATCTGCCTGATGCGTTGGTTGTGATCGGGCTTTCGTCGAAATCGTTCGGCCACTTCGCCTATGGCGGTGATTCAGCGGAAGGGATGAGGTATCTCGGTTCGGCATCCCAATTTGAAGGCAAGCTGCCGGGCAGCGAGCTCCTGAACTCGATGTATGCATGGCTCGAGCTTCTCAAGAACACGTACAAGGTCGAGCTGACCGAGGTCGAGGTGAACCGCTCCGCGTACGTCCGTCGTCAAGTGGCTTACTGGCTCGTTCAGTACAGACATGGCGGTATCAGCCTGAGCGAGTTGCAGCAGCGAGCGGGCGCTCTCACGATGCGGGATTGGACGCGTCTGGCCGGCGTGGCTGTCGACGCCGAAGCCTGGAGCCGTGTGCCGCGGTTGGCCGCCCTGACGCGCAAGGATCCACTTCGCGGCCAGTGGTCGTCGCTGAAGCCGCTTCAGGGTGTATCCGACATCATCGAGTTCGCGGAATGGGCCTCGAAGCAGCCTCTCGAGTTGGAGCCAGAGCACAGTTACAGCAGCGCCCAGACTTAGAGCCGCAGAGAAGCTCCAACCGCGCGCGCAAGCGGGATCAATGCGCGCCGGCGCGAACGAGTCAACCCCAATCGGTCAAGCCGATCCAGGGTCGCGGCCAGCCAGGGCGCGCCACCGGCTTTTGAGAGTTGCCCAATGCACGCAGCCGATTCGCCATCGCTGGCTGCGGACATCCAGCCCCACACCAGGCCGATCCTCACTGAACGAATCAGACCGCCGCGAAGAGAACGGATAAGGTTCGCATCGTCAGGCCATCGTTCGAGGTACTCCTTCGAGTAGTTGTTCATCATCTCGAGCCTGGCCGGAGCATCCTTGCTGAAGGTTCCCGTGCCGGTCGTCTGTCCGGAATGGATGCGCTGAGACCACAGCGGCTCGGCGATCATTCCTGCGCCGCCCAGCTCGGCCAGACGCATGAGAACGACAAAGTCTCCGAAGTGAACAGAAAGACGCGGATCGAACGGTCGAGCAAGGAGCGCATCGCGCCGGAATACCACGCCTGGGGTCGGCAGCAGGTTGCGGTTACTCGACATGTGGTGTGCGATGAATGTCTGACGCGGCATGATGCCCGTGCGTTTGATTGGGGCCCTGTTTCGAATCAGACGACCTGTTTGATCGATGACCCGGCAGTTGCTGCCGACGAGAGCGACTTCAAGGTGTTCATCCAGGAACTTGACGGATTCGGTGAGAAACTCAGGAACGTAACGGTCATCGTCGTGGAAATATGTGATGTACGTTCCCGAAGCCGCCCGAAGGCCCCGATTGAAATTCTCGAACATAGGCACCCGCTCCTCCACACGCAAGACGCGAACCTGCGGATGGCGCGCGACGAAGGCAGCCAGGCCGCTCTGCGCGTCGGGAGCGAGGGCGTTATCCAGGACGAGGATTTCGGTGTGGGCATACGTCTGGTTGAGGGCGCTCCCCAGAGCGTCGACGAGGTAGGAGCTGCCGATAGTGGGGACGCATATGGTCACCAAAGATTCGCCCGTCGGATGTGACTCGGTCTGTGGGCTAATTCGACTCACACAGGAAATGCCAGTAGGGGAGAGCTGGCGAGACCGTCACTGAGGCAAACGTATCTCGCAAACCAAGAATTGAGACACGGTCCACTCGTTGCTCGATGCGAGTGAAGAACCGGTCATACACGTCCTGCCGGATTCGCCGGAGACTCTTGGACCGATAGGTCTCATAAAGCGGCACATACCTACCGAGACCAACGCGGTTCGCCACCCTGCCCATTGTGACAAGTGGCGTGTAGACCGCCAGAGTCAAGAACCACGATACGGTGCCACGGATCCTCTCTCCGCGAATCCGCGCAGTCAGCCTCCGGAGCGCGCTGACCGGAACGAGGGCAAGCCGAAAGTAGAAGGGCCGATTATCCAGGGCGTAGTAGAGGTAGGCGAGGATTCGGGGTGCGAGGGGTTTCAGGCGTCGAACCGCATCGAGGGCGGGGGTCGGGAGGTGGTGAAGCACTCCCAGGCAGATCACCAGGTCTGCGAAGCCCGGCCGAAAAGGCAGACTGGTCAGATCCCCCATGAAGAACAGCGCATGCGGGCTGTCGCGCAAGTTGTTCCGGGCGACAAAAATGGCGTCAGAAAAGTCGACGAGTACCAACTGCCGGCACCGCTGGCGCAGGTGATAGCTCCATCGGCCGGATCCGCATCCCAAATCGCAGACCGTCGCTTGGTCCAATGAATCGATATCGATGAGGTCGAAATAGCTCCGGAACTCGCCCTCGTGCTCGCCAAGGATGTCGCTGTGAGCTTGCCATTCCTGGCCGAAGGTGTACTGGATATCGGCCGCAAAGGGGGTGTTAGTGCCTGGACTCAAGGACTCAAGGTTGTCAATGGAATCGATCACGTGTCCCGTGTAGCGATCGGGCTGAAGCAGGATGATCACGTCGTCCACTATGGGGTAGCGAATGCCGTCAACCAAGACCGAGCTCTGTTCGATCTCCACCCGGTCTGCACCGAACACGCCGGCCAGAATCTCGGTCTTGTCCGAGTAGTAAGAAGCCTCGAGGTCACGCATCGTCCGGGACACCGATTATGCCCGTCTGGTCCCGCGCGGAATCGGCGCCGCGATCAGGCCCAATGCAACGGCCAGGAACAGACTCGTGAACGTTACGCCTCCAAGCAAAAAGCTTTCAAAGGTCATCGCAGCGACCAGGCCGCACACCGATGCCGCCAGGACTAGGTGGCCCCCATCGCCAACCGTTCTCTCGCGCATCGGCGCACGGATGAAGACCCATGCGACGGCGACAAGAACCCCAATCAAGGCAACAAGGCCGGGAACGCCCATCTCTACACCTGTTCTGAACCACGTGCTGTGCGAGGTGAGGGTCCCGATGTGTTGGTCGGTGACGGTCAGGTAAGGACGGATCGCCGGCACATTGTTACCCGGCCCGTAACCGAGGAGCGGCCTTTTCTCAATCGCTGAGATGGAGGCACGCCAGAGATATTCGCGACCACTCAGGCCGGTACCTCCTCGAATGGTGGACTCATTCCCGCCAGTGCAGTTCACGGTGCAAACGTCGCCTATCGCGTTGGCTCCCAGTTGGCCAGCCAGGACGAACAGGAAAATGGCCGCGAAGACCAGGCCAACGACCACGGCTGCCGTGGCGTGAAAACGCCGGACTGGGGCCAGTACGACGAGCGCGGCGACGGAGATGATGGCCGCGAGCCACGCGGTGCGGTCGAGGGTCAGCACGATGGCCGGGATCATCACGAGGATGCCAAGACGTGCAAGCAGCTGCGGTCGGCCACCACGCATCGCACTCCATCCAAGGAGCATGCCGACACCCACCACCATGGTGATCGCCGCTTCAAGTGGGGCAAGGTACATGCCCGATGAGCGAGCGAAGTGCAGACCCGTTCGATGCCCGCCAATAGTGACGTCCGCAAGCAAGTACGAGCCCACCGAACGGCCGAATACGTTCAGGTTGCCCGTGAGCTCAACGATGTAGACCGTCAGCGCGACGATCACCCCAAGCACCCCCACGGATAACAGCAAGTTGTCGCGGTCCGACTGCTCGGCAAGCATCGCCGGGATCGTCCAGAAGGCGAGCGCACATACGGCGATCATGCCGACGAGGTAGACCGCGCTCACCCTGTGATCGATCGAGGTCAGCGTTGACAGCGCCGCCCATGCCAGGTACAGACCGACGGGCACGAGGACGATCCGAGGTGTTGCAGAAGCCAGGCTGCGACCTCGCCACGCATCGAGCAAGGTCCGCAGTCCCAGAGCGCCACCGGTCACGGCCACCGGCATGTAGTGCGTGGGATCGCTGACAAGCCCGCTGGCGACGAATGCGCTGGATGCAACCAGGCCGCACACCAGGACAGCTGACGTGAAGCTGCGCGTCAGCCATGCGACGGCCGCTGCCACAAGAATCGTGGCGAGCCAGCCGACGGCGGTACGGGTCATCGCTCCGGCGAGAACCGGAAGCCATGACGCGGCGACGACGCCGGTTACAGCACCGGCAAACGCGAGCTGGCCTGGCCTGCTCAGGGCCGCCGATCCGGTCGACCTCACATCGACTGCCTGCACTGGCCACAGTATTTCAGGCCGCTGCAGGCTGACGCTTGGAGCTCCTCGGGGCCAGGCCGATTTTTGATGCGCAAGATGGCTGAACCCGGCGACGTTTTGGTTAGAGTTGGCAGCCTTGTCCAAGCCGTTTTACCTCCGCTTTGCCGTTTCGCTCTTCGGATTGCTCGCCCTGGGGGCTCTACCCGTCGTTCCGAGCGCGCCTCCGGTTCACGTCTCGGCGAGAACGGTCGCGTCCGCGGGCTGGCTCGCCAGGCTCAACGCATGGCGTGCGAACGCTGGACTTCAAGCGGTGACCGAGAACACTACGTGGAGCAGCGGCGATTACGACCACGCGCTCTACATGGTGAAGAACGACCTCGTCACTCACTACGAAACGCCTGGCACGCCCTACTACACGACGGATGGCGACCTGGCAGCCCGCAACAGCAACATCTACGTGAGCTCGACCACCAGCACCACCGACGAGAGCGCGATCGACTGGTGGATGGCTGCTCCGTTCCATGAGCTGGGCATGATGGACCCGCGGCTCACCACCACTGGATTCGGCTCTTACCGCGAAGTCAAGTCCGGCTGGGACATGGGCGCCGCCCTTGATGTGCTGCGGGGCAACTCGTTCAGTGGCGGCACCTATCCGGTGTTCTTCCCCGGTAACGGCTCCAGCGAACCCCTGACTTCATACGGCGGGAACGAGTTTCCCGATCCACTCCAGGCGTGCCCTGGATACGCGGCGCCCACCGGTATACCGGTGACCATCCAGGTCGGCGGCAACGTGGCGACGACTGCGGGAGCGGTCCACTCTTTCACCGGCAATGGGGTTCCGCTCGCGCACTGCGTGATCGACTCCAACACCCCAAACGTCGGCAGTGGCCTCACCTCACGCGGCGCTGTGATCGTCATCCCACAGCAGCCGCTACAGAGCGGCGTGAATTACGTGGTCTCGCTCACCGTGAACGGCGTCCCGTACACGTGGTCTTTCACAGTGGGCCCCTTCAACACGTGCTCGGTGGCTCTGAGCGCGAGTCCGCCCGCGGTCGCGGTCGGCGCTACGGTCACGCTCACGGCTCAGGCCACAGGCTGCCCCAACGCCAACCCGCTCTTCCAGTTCTGGATGGCAGCGCCCGGTGGGAGCTGGCAGATCGTGCAGCCGTACTCGACCAACTCGACGTTCACCTGGAACACGTCCGCGCCCGCGGGGACCTACAGCATCTCGGTCTGGGTGCGCGACGCGATGAGCGCCGGAATCTTCGGCAACAACATGGGCCGGTGGGACGCGTACAGCACCGTGCAGTACACGCTGAATGCCTACCAGTGCGCGTCGGTGAGTTTTTCTGCATCGCCGGTAGGCTCGGCGGCCGAAGGTGCTCCGGTGACCCTGACGGCGGGCGCCGCCGGATGTCCGAGCCCGCTGTACCAGTTCTGGATGGCAGCACCAGGCGGGGGCTGGCAGATCGTGCAGGCCTACTCGACCAGCTCCACTTTCAACTGGAGCACGACCGGGGCGGTGGCCGGAACCTACAGCGTGTCGGTCTGGGTCCGCGACGCGGCCAGCGTCGGCGCCACCGCCGACAGTGGCGGTCGTTACGACGCCCGCAGCTCCGGCTTCTACACCCTCACCAGCACTCCATGCTCGGCAGCGGGCTACTCAGTCTCACCCGCCTCTTCGGCTGCCTCGGGCACACCAGTCACCATCACGGCCAGTTCCTCTGGCTGTCCCAACCCGCTCTACCAGTTCTGGATGGCAGCGCCAGGCGGCAGCTGGCAGATGATGCAGGCTTACTCGACCAGCCCTACCCTCAACTGGAGCACGACCGGTGGGGCGGCCGGAACCTACAGCTTGTCGGTCTGGGTCCGCGATGCGAGCAGCATCGGCACCACTGCCGACGGCGGCGGCCGCTATGACGCCCGAAGCTCGGGCTCCTATGCCCTGGTCAAACCCTGCTCCGCCGTCAGCTATGCCTTTTCACCGGCCTCCCCAGCCAAAGCCGGCACCTCAGTCACGATCACGGCCAGCGCCTCTGGCTGTGCCAATCCGCTCTACCAGTTCTGGATGGCAGCACCAGGGGGCAGCTGGCAGATGGTGCAGGCCTACTCGACCAGCCCCACCTTCAACTGGAGCACGAGCGGAGCGGCGGCCGGTACCTACAGCTTGTCGGTCTGGGTGCGCGACGCGAGCAGCATCGGCACCACCGCAGACGGCGGCGGCCGTTATGACGCCCGAAGCTCCGGCTTCTACGCCCTGACCAGCACTCCATGCTCGGCGTCGAGCTATGCCGTATCACCGGCCTCTCCGGTCAAAGCGGGCACCCCAGTCACCATCACGGCCAGTTCCTCCGGCTGTCCCAACCCGCTCTACCAGTTCTGGATGGCGGCGCCAGGCGGCGGCTGGCAGATCGTGCAGGCCTACTCGACCAGCCCTACCTTCAACTGGAGCACGACCGCGGCGGTGGCCGGTACCTACAGCTTGTCAGTCTGGGTCCGCGATGCGAGCAGCATCGGCACCACCGCCGACGGTGGCGGCCGCTATGACACCCGCAGCTCCAGTGCCTACTCGCTGCAATAAACCGCATCTGTTACGAACTTTTACGACCTTCTGATAACGGTGGCGGCCGCTATGACGCCTGATCGTCCGGGAGCTATACATTGATGCCCGATCCGTGCTCGACGACCAGCGATGCCGTATGGCCGGCCTCCGCCGCCAAGCACGGGGACCACCTTCACGGCCAGCGCGACCGGCAGCTACAGCGTCTCGGTGGTGTGGGTGAGGGCGGCGGATAGCAACGGCGTCAGCGGCAATGGCACCGGACGCTGGAACGCCTACTCGTCGAGCGGCGGCACGCTGACACCGTAGGCGCCGCCGGCTACATCAGCGGATGGCGGAGCGAGAGCTGGCGCTGCCGCTCCCGGTGGTATGTCGGGTCGGAGACTCCGTCGAACAGCCGTGTATAAGACGTCAGGCGGATGCGGACGATCCGGCTGATCGCCCGCAGGCCGTCCACCCACGTCAGCTTCTTGCCGTCGGCGCGGCTTCGCGCGTAGTACCGGATCGGCACCTCGTGGATGCGATAGCCGAGCCTCAGCACCCTCGCCGTGATGTCGGGTTCGATTTCGAATCGATTCCCTCCCAGGTTTAGACGGCGCCAGAGCTCGGTCCGCAATGCCTTGTAGCCGCTCTCGAGGTCTGAGATGTAGGAGTCGAACAGGACGTTGGCGGCCAGGGTCACCAGCTTGTTGCCGATGACGAACCAGAAGCTGAACGCGGTCTGGCCCGCGAACCCCCGCACGCCGTAGACGACGTCCGCCCTGCCCTCGACCAGAGGCTGGAGCAGGGTCGGGTAATCGCGCGGGTCATACTCCAGGTCCGCGTCCTGGACCAGCGCGAATGGCATTCGGGCTTCCGTGATCGCCCGGCGCAGCGCGGCCCCCTTGCCCTGGTTCTTCTCCTGCCGGAACACTCGGACCCGGGAGTCGCGCTCGGCGCAGCGGCTCATGATCGCCCACGTACCATCGGTCGAGCCGTCGTCGACCGCGATCACCTCGCCGACCTCCGGGCGCTCGAGCACATGCTTGAGGATCAGCTCGAGGGTCCGCTCCTCGTTGAAAGCCGGGATCATGACCGAGAGGACCCGGTCCAGGGCCGGTGCAGCCGTCATCGAGTCCACCACTCTAAACTCCAACGCTCGAATCCGAACCGGGGTTTGCGCAACCAAACGGGCGGATCCGGCATCCAACAGGCAGGATGTCATCTGCAGCGCTGATGGAAGACCGACCGCAGCTCATGGTGAGCGCCGCCGCGGGTGACGCCAACTCGTTCGCCAGCCTGCTCGACCCGCTGCTGGATCCCGCCTACCGCCTGGCGTCGGTGATGCTCGCGGACCGCGGAGCAGCCGAAGACGCCGTGCAGGAGGCGTCGATCAAAGCCTGGCGCAAGCTGCGCCAGCTGCGGGGCGACGCGGGGTCGCTCAGGTCCTGGTTCCTTTCGATCGTGGCCAATGAGTGCCGGATGATGCGCCGGCAGCGCTGGTGGGGCGTCCTGAAGATGGCCGAGATCGAGAAGCCATCCAATACGGAGGTCGAGACCGCGCCGTCGGACCTGCATCGCGCGCTGCTCAGGCTGAGCCCTGAGGAGCGGCTGCCACTCGTCCTCCACTTCTACCTGGACCTGCGGCTGGAGGAGGTCGCGCGCACGCTCCGTGTCTCGCCGTCCGCCGCCAAGTCGCGCATCTATCGCGCGGCCAGGCGCTTGAGGTCCGACCTCACCCTGGAAGAGGTGTTCTGAGATGTCAAACGAGAATTTCCGCCGCGAACTGAACAACGCGATCGACCAGATCAGCGGCTCGCCGAGCCCCGCGCTGCGTGACCGCGTCCGGTCATCGCTGAGGGGCTCGCCAGCGTCAGCGGGTCCGAACTGGATCGCGGCCCTTGCGGCTGGCGTGATCGCGATTCTGCTCGTCGGCGTGCTCCTGGTCGCCAACCCGCTCAGCCGGCCGAGCCGCCAGGGTCCGATCGCGGGGACCAGCCCGACGCCGACCCCTTCGGCCCCGGCGGCCTCGCCGACCCCGAGCCCGAGCCTGCCCCCGATGGTCTGCGGATCCAGCACGTCCCAGACAGCGCCGGCCCCGCCGCTCACGACGTTCATCGACGGCCTCCGCACCGGTACGCACGCCGGGTACGACCGGCTGACGATCGAGTTCAAAAACGGGGTCCCTACCTCGGTCGACGCGAAGCCTCAGGCCAGCACCACGTTCACGACCGACCCGAAGGGCGAGATGTTGACCCTCCAGGGCAGCAGCGGCATTCTCATCACGATCCATGGGGCGGACTTGCACACCTACTACGCGGGCCCGCTCGACATCAAGACGGGCTACGCGGGGCTGATGGAAGTTAGCCGGGTCCAGGACTTCGAGGGCGTCGTGCAGCTCGGACTCGGCGTCTCGGGGTCCGGCTGCTACCGCTTGTTCTACCTCACCAACCCGGACCGGCTGGTGATCGACATCCAGACGTCGTAGTCACCCGGGGCCGTACATTGATGCGGACCAGCCAGCCAGCCCGAAGGAGACAAGCATGTCGACGCTTGCGTCTGACCCCGAAGAGACCACGCAGTGGGAGAAGGTCCGGCCCCGCCACCTCACGCCCGACCAGTGGAAGAAGTTCGAGGGCTACACCGCCGAGATCTTCCAGGCGTTCGGCATGGACCTCGAAACGCCGGGCACCGCGGCAACACCGAGTCGATACCTGCACGCTCTGTACGAGGCAACGTCGGGCTACGAGGGCGACCCCAAGCTGCTCACGGCGTTCCCGACCGAGTGCCATGGCGGCCCCGACTGCAACATCAGCCAGGTCATCGAAGGGCCGATCGAGTTCTACTCGCTTTGCGAGCACCACGCGCTGCCGTTCCACGGCCATGCGTACATCGGCTACATCGCGCACGAGGAGATCATCGGCATCTCCAAGCTGACCCGCCTGGTCCGGGTCTTCGCGCGCCGGTTCACCGTCCAGGAGCGGGTCGGGGTGGAGATCGCCGACGAGCTGGTGCGGGTGCTCAAGCCCCATGGCGTGGCGGTGCACCTCAACGCGATGCATCTGTGCACGCAGATGCGCGGCGTGCGCGAGAGCCACTCGCGGACCTGGACTTCGTTCTGGCGCGGCAACTACGAGAACGATCCCCAGCTCCGTACGGAATTCCTGGAAATCGCCAAGTCGCGGTCGGATCACTGATCGAACCGTTCGACGTCCTCTTCGAGGCGGAGCTGCCTCGTTACGACATGCCGCCCGACCTCGAGCGGATCTACGGCCGCCTCGGCTTCGCGGACCGCGCTGTCTACTCGAACTTCGTCACGTCGGTCGACGGCGTCGTGGCGCTGGGCGCGAACCCGTCGGCGGGCTCGGTGATCAGCGGCCGCAACCAGGCCGACCGCTTCCTGATGGGACTGCTGCGCGCGTGCGCCGACGCGGTTTTGCTTGGCGCGGGGACGCTGCGAGCTACGCCCGGACATCGCTGGACCGCCGAGCACATCTTTCCCGACCTGGCCGGCAGCTTCTCCACGCTGCGGGCAAGCCTCGGCCGCAAGCCTCAGCCCCGGCTCGTCGTGCTCACCGACTCGGCTGACATCGACGTCGCCCACCCGGCGATCGCGGACGGCGCGACGATCGTGACGACACCGCGTGGAGCCTCTGCGCTGCGCGAGCGACTGCCCGATTCGTGCGACCTGATCGAGGAAGCCGCCGGCGTCGACATGGCCCGCGTGGTGGCCGCGCTGCGCGAACGGGGTTACGCCGTGCTTCTCACCGAGGGCGGGCCGCATGTGATGGGGCAGCTGATCAAGGACGCGCTCCTGGACGAGGCCTTCGTCACCATCTCACCTGTCGTCGCCGGCCGCGACGGTGACCAGCGCCTCGGCATGGTCGCCGGCGTCGAGCTCCTACCACAGCATGGAATCTGGAGCCGCCTGCTCAGCGCGCGGCGCCATGGCGACTTCCTGTTCCTACGCTACGGCCTGCGCTCCGCCTAGCAGGTATCGCCACCGAGGAGAAGGGGCGCGGACGCCGCGACCGACGGCTGGCTCGCGACGGCCACGAGCGCCCCGGACTTCACCCCGGCTGGGATGCTGACCGCCCACTTGTCACGGGGGATGACGACCGCGTAGCCCGGAGGCGTGTACGCGGGCGGGCCGGGCAGGTCGGTGGTGGTGCCGGTGCAGCGATCGAAGAACTTCAGGTCGTACTTGACCGGGACGTGCTGGCCGGAGGTGAAGTAGAGCGCCACTTCGATCGTGCACGAGTTCAGCTCGCACGCGGTTGCCGTCTCGTCGGCAACCCCCACCGCGATCTTGCACGGCGTCGCCGTGGTGCAGAACTGGACCTTGGTGATGGGATCCGCGCTCGCCGGCCCGAAGTTCGGGACCGCGAGCGGGGTCTTCGTGCTCGGTGACGCGCTTGGAGAACCCTTTGGCGATCCCGATGCGTGCGCAGACGGCGTCGTATGGACCTGGCCGACTGGCCCGCCGTTGTTGCGCTTGGCGAGCACGATCACACCGAAGATCCCGAGCAGGACGACGATCACCACAGCCACGGCCGCAGGGACCAGCCAGGGCGGCCTGTCGTCCAGCAGGCCGGCTCCGCGCAAGGGAGGTCGCGGCACGCTAGGTCTGCGTGCTGGGACCGGGGTGGGGGTCCGGAAAGGCGCGGGCGCCGGCGGGGGAGGCGCAGTGTCACGAGGCGCCTCAGACACCGCCGCGCCGAAGCCAAGCGGCTCGGCAGGGATCGTCCCGCCCGGCTTCCAGACCGGCGCCTCGACCGTTGACCAGGTTTGCTGGGCCGGAGCCGGCGGAGCGGCAGGTGGGGCCGGGGTCGGCGCAGGTGGCGTGGGGGCTGATGACGCGGGCGGCGATGTTGTGAAGGGTGAAGCCGGCGCCGCCGGCGGGGTGGAGAACGGAGTTGAAGCTGGGGCGGCCGGGGCGGCGGTTTCCCATGTCGGTATGGGCCTCGGCGGCTCGGGCTCGGCCGGACTGGGAGGCTCGATCGGAGGGGCTGGAACCGGCGGGTTGGTAACGCGAGCAGCAGGCGCCTCTGACCAGGTCGGGACCGCTGGGGTGCTGGTCGCCGGCGAGACAGGTGCCGCGGGCGCGGGCGGAGCTGGAGGGAAAGTCACGGCCGGCATCGAGGGGTAGGTCTGAAGGGGCCGGTCGGGCGCGTCGTACGAGGCCGGAGCGCGGATGGGCGTGTCCTCCCGGCGCGGCGGCGCTATGTACGGCGCCGGAACCGGGGCGGAGGGGCGCGGTGGCTGGGCGTCGCCCGCGGGCAGGAAGGGAGTGATGGCGGGGATCTCGCGGCCGCCTGCGCGCGTGGCCAGCTCGGACTGCGCCGCGACCTGACGGTCCGGGGCGAGGAGCGGCGCCGCCATCTCACGGAGCGCGCCCTGCGCCCGGTCGGCGGATGGGCCCATGGCGCCGCTCGCCATCGACCGCATCGTCACGACAAGTCCAGGTGGGATGTTGGGAGGGGCGGGAGCGCCCGCCGGGTCGACCCCGAAGGCGGCGCAGACGGCCATACCAGCCGAGCGCACGTCAGCACGTAGGTCGCTCTGGGAAGGCGCGCCGCGGACCGCCGCAGCCGGGTGCCCGGCGAGCCTCACCTCGCCGTTCGAGGTGACTCGGATCGCTGTCGCCCCGAAACCGCCCATCGCGATGCCCGCCTCGTGAAGCGCCGCCACGCCCGAGAGCACGGCGGTGCCAAGGGCGGCCGCCGCCGGGGGCGTCAGGGGCCCACGGGAGAGGATCGAGCCCAGCGAGATCCCCTCGTTCGGCTCCACGGCGACCCATACGCCCTGCTGGTCGGTGCCCCAGGCGAGCACGGGCGAGAGGGCGGGGTGGCGGTGGTCGAACAGGCGCTGGAGGCGCGGCACAGCCGCCGCCGCCTCGGCCTGGGGAATGGGGATCTCATGCACCACGGCCGGCTTTCCACTCTTGAGGACAGCCTTCCAGCCCTGGCCGGCGCCAGACCCTACGAGTTCGATCAGCTTCGGCTTCGGCTCAGATTCGGGCATTTAACGGTGCATGGTACCCTTGCGGCACATGGCATACGTCATCGTCCAGCCGTGCATCGACGTAAAAGACGCCTCGTGCGTCGAGGTCTGTCCGGTCGATTGCATCCATACGGACGATGCGGCGAACATGTATTACATCGATCCCGACGAGTGCATCGACTGCGGCGCCTGCGTCGACCCGTGTCCCGTCGACGCGATCTTTCCCGAGGATGAAGTGCCGGAACAGTGGCGCAACTTCATCCAGATCAACGCCGACTACTTCAAGAACCGGTAACACCGCTACCGCCTAAACGGATTGGCCAGGCACCCCGTAACGCTGATTCCTGGGGATGGCGTCGGCCCAGAGATCTGTGACGCGACGGTCAAGGTCCTCGAAGCCACCGGCGTGGAGTTCGAGTGGGACGTCCAGCAGGCAGGTGAGGCCGCGATCGCGAAGTTCGGCACGCCGCTTCCGGACCAGGTGCTCGAGTCGATCCGGAAGAACAGGGTCGCTCTCAAGGGGCCGATCACGACTCCGATCGGAAGCGGCTTCCGCAGCGTCAACGTGGCGCTTCGCCAGGCCCTCGACCTCTACGCGCTCGTTCGGCCGGTCAAGGCCTACAAGGGAGCCCGCAACCTCCGCGACGACCTCGACTTCATCATCGTGCGCGAGAACACAGAGGACATCTACACCGGCATCGAGTTCGAGCAGGGCACGCCTGACGCGCAGCATCTCATCGAAGAGATCTCAGGCCTGGCCAAGAAGAAGATCCGCGCCGACAGCGGTCTGTCGATCAAGCCGATCTCGATCAGCGGCTCGGAACGGATCGTGCAGTTCGCCTTCGACTACGCGCGGAAGAACAACCGCCGCAAGGTCACGGCCGTGCACAAGGCGAACATCATGAAGCACACCGATGGGCTGTTCCTCGCCGTGTCGCGGAAGGTCGCCGAGCGGAACAGCGACATCGAGTTCGAGGACCGCATCGTCGACAACATGTGCATGCAGCTCGTCCTGCGTCCCAAGGAATACGACGTGCTGTGCTGCCCGAACCTGTACGGCGACATCATCTCGGACCTGGGCGCGGGCATGATCGGCGGTCTCGGCCTGGCGCCAGGCGCCAACATCGGGACCAACGGTGCGGTGTTCGAGGCGACCCACGGGAGCGCGCCGAAGTATGCGGGGCAGAACAAGGTGAACCCGATGGCGGTGATGCTGTCGGGCGTGCTGATGCTGCGGCACCTCGAAGAGGTCGCTGCCGCGGACGCCGTCGAGAAGGCGATCGCCAACGTGATCGCGCTGGGCGAGAACGTGACTTACGACCTCAAGGAGAAGCGCGACGACCCCACCGCCGTCGGCACCAGCCAGGTCGCGGACGCGGTGATCGCCCAACTTAAAGCGGCGGTGTGAGAGGAGCCCCCGAGGAGGTTCTTCGCCTGCGCCGGCTGTGGGACGACCACATTCATTCCACGTTTCCAGTCGGCGGGACTGATCCGAGGGAGCAGGAGGTCGCCCTCTACGCCTCATGGATCGGCAGCATGGTCGAGGTTGCACTGGTGCGCGGCTCGCTCGATCGCAACCTCGCCGAGATGCTGGCGACACGCCGCGCCGAGGGAAACCAGCGCCTCTTTCGCGCCGGCGGCGAGCTTGGCGAGCCGGTCCGCTCGTACGTTGCGCGATTGATCGCGATCGAGGACCTGCTGGCACAATTGCCCATCAGATGAGGCGGCACCTGGGCCTGGTCGTCGCTGGGCTCGTGCTGTCGGCTTGCAACCAGACGGCAGCCCCGCCGTCGACCGCGAGCACAGCCGCCTCGAGCGCCCGGGTGCTGGTGGCTGCGCCAGACCTGGGAGACCAGCCCTCGTTCGCCAACCGGACAGGCCAGCTTCCGGTGCTGAGCCTGCAGAGCCTGTTCCACCCCACCTACACGGTGCCAAGCGACCCGAGCCGGATCAGAACCTTGCTCGTGACCGGGGACGTGATCCCGGCCCGTGGCGTGAACTACTTCGCTACCACACGCCACGATTTCCTCTGGCCGTTTCGCCGGACCGCCGACTACACGAAGAACGCGGACATCACCTACATCAACCTCGAGTCGCCGCTGTTCGCGGGATGCCCCGTCGATCCCGGCCCGAGCTTCACGTTTTGCGGCGACGCACGCTTCGTCGATGGGCTGACGCTGATGGGCGCGAAGGTCGTGAACCTCGCCAACAACCACCTTTCCAACTACGGCGCGCAGGGCATCGCGCAAACCGACCAGCTACTCCAGCAGCACGGCATGCTGACGTCCGGGCTGGGGCCGGTCGCGGTGATCGATGTGCGCGGCATCAAGTTCGGCTTCATCGGCTTCAACGGCGTGGGCCGGGCGATCGACAAGCAGGCCGTGCAGGCGAGCATCGTTCGGGCGCACCAGCTGGCTGACATCGTCGTCGTGCAGTTTCACTGGGGCAAGGAGTACGAAAGGCAGCCCATGGCGGACCCGCACGTGCCGACTCCCGACGACCCGGTGGCGATCGGGCACGACGCGGTCGATTGGGGGGCGGACATCGTGATCGGCAACCACCCGCACTGGTACCAGGGGATCGAGATCTACCACGGCAAGCTCATCACCTACGCGCACGGCAACTTCGTGTTCGACCAGATGTGGTCGGAAGAGACGCGGGAAGGCGTGATCGGAACCTACACGTTCTACGGGACGCAGCTGGTCTCGGCGACGTGGAAGCCGTATCGCATCTACGACTATGGACAGCCGGTGTTCATGAATGCGAAGGACTCGGCCACCGCGCTGCAGACGATGGAAGCGGCAAGCGACCAGCTCGCTTCGCGGCTTCAAGAGCCGACCACGACGCCGGTTCCGGCGATGCCGCCCGCGCCGGTCTACGCACCGGAGCACGCGCCCGCTTAGTTAGAATGCCTGCCAACTAAACCAGGGGGTTCCCACCGTCGCAGCCTACGTCCCAGAAACCGGGAGCTCGCGGACTCGTGCGCGCCGCAGGTCCAGACGCGAGCGCCTGACTTTTTTCGTCTCGCTCGGTGTCATCGCGGCCGCGATCGCGACCACGGTCTACGTCGCGCGGACGCGCACGCCGTCGTTTGACTTCAACCTACAGAGCGCGAAGTCGCCGGCGGCAAAGCCCTTCGACCACTTCGATTTCTCCAACTACTGGCTCGCGACGCACGGACAGCCGGACCTTGCGATCCACGGCCAGGCGGCGTATCTCGTCGACGTGGACGCCCGGCAGGTCCTCTGGCAGCGCGACCCGGATACCTCCCGCGCGCCGGCCAGCCTGACCAAGCTAGTGACCGCGATGGTCGCGCTCGACGACGCGGGCTCGCTCGATCGCATGGTCGTGGTCACGCCGCTGGCGACGCAGGTCATCCCAAGCCTGATGGGAGTGACGGCGGGCGAGCAGCTGACGGTCCGCGAGCTGCTCTACGGCCTGTTCCTCGATTCTGGGAACGACGCCGCCGAGGCGCTGGCGACGGGCATCGTGCCGCGGGACAGGTTCATCCGGCAGATGAACCAGAAGGCGAAGAGCATCGGACTCACCGCCAGCCGTTTCATCACGCCTAGCGGGCTCGACGCGCCGGGGCACGGCATGTCGGCCCATGACCTGGCGCACACCGCCGCCTACCTCGACGCGTACTACCCGCAGGTCGCGGCGATCGCGGCGACGAAAGACTTCGCCATCCTGGCGACGGCGACCCACAAGGCCTTCCACCCGCACAACCTGAACCGGCTGCTCTGGACGTATCCGGGCGCGACCGGCCTGAAGACCGGACTCACGGACAATGCCGGGGGCTGCATGCTCGCGACCGCGACGCGGGACGGGCGGCACCTCGTCGCGGTCGTCCTCAACGCGACCCTGCACTCCACCGATGACGCGACTGTGCTTTTGAACTATGGATTCAGCGTGCACCCGACACGGGCCTTCGGGCCCTGGTCTGCCTCCGCCAACTAGACTTCCGATTCGTGACCATGCTGACGGGTCTAGCCGCCCTCGAGGTGCTGGATTCGCGGGGCAATCCGACCGTCGCCGTCACCGCGTACACGGACCGAGGAAGCGGGCGGGCCATCGTGCCCTCTGGTGCATCGACAGGAGTGCACGAGGCGGTCGAGCTCCGCGACGGCGACCCAAAGCGGTATGGAGGCAAGGGCGTCACCAAAGCGGTCCGCAACGTCGAAGGTGAGCTCGCGCGCCGCCTGAAGGACTTCGACGTCAGCGACCAGCGAGCGATCGACCAGGCGATGATCGAGCTCGACGGAACGCCCAACAAGTCGAGACTCGGTGCCAATGCGATCCTCGGCGTCTCGCTGGCCGTGGCGCATGCCGCGGCGCAGGCGAAGGGCGTTCCGCTCTATCGCCACCTTGGCGGGGATGACTCGTCGCTGCTCCCGCTGCCGATGGCCAACATCCTCAACGGCGGCGCGCACGCCGACACGTCGGTCGACCTGCAGGAGTTCATGATCTGCCCGGTCGGCGCGCCTAGTTTCAAGGAGGCGATGCGCGCGGTCGCGGAGGTATACCACACCCTGAAGGGCGTGCTCAAGGCACAGGGCCTGGCCACAGGAGTCGGTGATGAGGGTGGATTTGCGCCCAACCTTCGCTCCAACGAGGAGGCGCTCAAGCTGATCGTCCAGGCGATCGGGAAGGCCGGCTACCAACCTGGCAAGGAGGTGGCGATCGCGCTCGACCCGGCGGCGAGCGAGTTCTACAAGGACGGCCGCTACGAGCTGAAGGGCGAAGGGCGCTCGCTCGACGCCGCCGCGCTCCTCGAGCTCTACGAAGACTGGACCACCCGCTATCCGATCGTTTCGATCGAGGACGGCATGGCCGAGGACGACTGGAAGGGCTGGAAGCGCCTCACCGATGCGATCGGCGGCAAGACGCAGCTCGTCGGCGACGACCTGTTCGTGACCAACGTGTCGCGCCTCGAGCAGGGGATCGAGCGAGGCGTCGCCAACTCGATCCTGATCAAGGTCAACCAGATCGGCACGCTCACCGAGACGCTGGATGCGATCGACCTGGCGCGCAAGGCCGGCTACAGCGCGGTCATCTCGCACCGCTCTGGCGAGACCGAGGACACCACGATCGCGGACCTCGTCGTGGCGACCGGGACGGGGATGATCAAGACCGGCGCGCCCGCCCGCTCCGACCGAGTCGCCAAATACAACCGGCTGCTGCAGATCGAAGCCGAGCTAGGCGAAGCGGCGGTTTACGCGGGCCGAACTCGCCTCAAGTGACGCGGTGAAGCCAGGTTCGCGCGCTGTCCACGCGGGCCGCGACCTGGGGGCCCGGAGTCCCCTCGCGCCCGACCTGAGCACGGCGGCCGTCCACGTGTACACCGACCTGGACGACTACGACGCGGTCGTGCGCGGCGAGCGCCCAGGTCACTACTACGGCCGCAACTCGAACAGCAACCGCGACATGCTGGAACGCGCGGTCGCCGAGCTGGAGGGGGCGGAGGCCGGGGTTGCCACCGCGTCGGGCATGGCCGCCCTGCACGGGGCGATCCTCGCCCTGGCGCCGAGGCCGGTCACCATCGTCGCCACGCGCGAGCTTTATGGCGGCACTGCCGCGCTCCTGCGGCAAGACCTGGAACCACTCGGCTACGAACCCCACTTCGTCGACCTGGCCGACCTCGATGCAGTGCGCCGCGCGGTGCAGGGCGCTGGACTGTTCATTGCGGAGACCATCACCAACCCGTTGTGCGGCGTGCCGGACCTGGAGGCGATCGCCGCGATCGCGCGAGAGCGCGGCGTGCCCTTCCTCGTCGACAACACCTTCGCGACGCCGCTCCTGTGCAGGCCGCTCGACCTCGGCGCGACCGTCGTGATGCACAGCGCGACGAAATACCTCGGGGGGCACTCCGACCTGGTGGCCGGTGTGGTCGTCGGCGACGCGGCGACGATGGGCCGAGCACGCGCGCGCTCCACTCGGACCGGCACGACGCTGGGTCCCTTCGACGCCTGGCTTGCCCTGCGAGGCATGCGGACGCTTGACGTCAGGATCAGCCGGCACAGCGACAACTCGCTTGCGCTCGCGCGGGCTTTGCGGTCGATGCCAGCCGTGGCGAAGGTCCATCATCCGCTGCTCGAAGAGTCGCCTTCGTACGCGGTGGCGCACCGGCTGCTGCCGAACGGTGCGGGCGGCATGATGGCCTTCGACCTCGATGGGGGCCGCGCTGCCGTGCAGCGGATGATCCGGCGCTTCACCCTGGCGACCTTCGCCGCCAGCCTGGGCGGGGTCGAGACGACCGTGAGCTATCCCGAGATCACCTCGCACCGCTCGCTGAGCCCCGAGGAGAGGGCCGCGCTTGGCGTGGGTCCCGGAACGGTCCGGGTCTCGGTCGGCATCGAGGACCCGGCCGATATCGTCGCCGACTTTGCGCACGCCCTCTCGACCTGATCGTTGGCCGCCTACACGCTGCTGCAGCTGCTCGAGGTCGCCGCGTTCAGCGCGATCCTCCTGGCCGGGGTGCTCAAGCACTCGGGGGCGATCACCCTGCTGGGCGGCGGCTTGCTCCTCAGCAAGGCGATCCTCAACATCCTCTGGCCCGAAGGAGGGTCTGTCTACCGGCGCTCGCTGATCGGCTACGCGGTGGGGGCGATCTACGTCGTCGGAGCGATCGTCCTGTCGCGATTCATCGGCTGAGCTTCCTATCCTTTGCTGAGAATGCGAACCACGGGCACGCCTGGGATCACTCGCCTCGTTGGCAACACGCCGCTGCTGCGGGTGCGCCTCTTCGAGCGTGAGTTCCCGCGCGTCGAGGTCTACGCGAAGGCGGAATGGTTCAATCCCGGCGGCTCGGTCAAGGACCGAGCGGCGCTGTCGATGATCGAGGACGGCGAGCGCAGCGGCGCCCTGACCCCCGAGCGGACGATCATCGATTCGACCTCAGGCAACACCGGGATCGCCTACGCACTGGTCGGCGCCGCCAAGGGCTACCGGGTGAAGCTCGTGATGCCGGGCAACGTCAGCGCCGAGCGCAAGGCGCTGGTCACCGCTTACGGCGCCGAGATCGTGTACAGCGACGCGGGAGAAGGGTCCGACGGCGCGATCCATATGGTGCGCGACATCGTCGGCGCGGACCCAGACAGCTACTTCTACCCGGACCAGTACTCGAACCCCGCGAATCCACGCGCCCACTACGAAGGCACGGCGGTCGAGATCCTCGAGCAGACCGCCGGGCGGATCACGCACTTCGTCGCCGGTCTCGGCACCACCGGGACTTTTGTCGGCGCGGCTCGGCGACTCAAAGAACATGACGCGTCGATCAAGACGATCGCCGTCCAGCCCGAGGACTCGTTCCACGGCCTCGAAGGCCTGAAACACCTGCCGACCGCGATCGTGCCCCGGATCTGGGACGCCTCACTCGCCGATGAGGTGTGGGGCTGCCCCACGGAGCCCGCCTACGACCTGGCTCGCACCGTGGCGCGCACGGAGGGCCTGCTGGTGGGCCACTCGAGCGGCGCCGCGCTTTGGGCGGTGCGCAGGCTGGCCGAGTCGATTCGCGAGGGAGTGGTCGTCACCGTGTTTCCCGACTCTGGCGATCGCTATCTGTCGACCGGGTTGTACGGCTCAGCCCCTCCGCGGCTTCGCCGCACCTCCCCATGAATGGGGAGGACAGTTGAAGATCCAGCACGACGCCATGGAGGCGATCCGGGCGCACGGTGCCGAGGGCTACCCCCACGAGATCTGCGGCATCATGGTCGGGCCGCGTGGGGATCGCACCGTGACCGAGGCGAAGCGCGCGCGCAACATCATCGTCGAGCGCGCCCGCGACCGCTACGAGATCGACCCGCGCGACCACATCCGCATCCAGCGGGAGGCCGACGCGGCGGGTCTCGACATCGTCGGCTACTACCACAGCCATCCCGACCATCCCTCGCAGGCCTCGCGATTCGACACCGAGCGCGCGTGGGCGGGCTACGTGTACGTCATCGTCGCGGTGCACGAGGGCAAAACTGTCGACGCCAACGCGTTCGTCGCCGAGAAGGACGGAGGACCGTTCAACTCAGAGCCGCTAGAGGTCGTCGGGTAGCCGACCTCTGGTTCCGCCTCAGTGGCGCCAACGGCGCGCAAAATCGTGCTCGCAAAAGGGCCGGTGGATACAACGAGGCGCAATGGCCTGCTCGCGCTGCGGTCGCAAACCCGTCTAATTGACGCGTGGCCAGGCCCATCGTCGCCATCGTCGGGCGCCCGAACGTCGGCAAGTCGACCCTCTTCAACAGGCTGATCGGCTGGAAGAAGGCCATCGTCGACCAGCAGGCCGGCCTGACCCGCGACCGCCTCTACGGCGTGGCCGACTGGCGCGGCCGCGAGTTCAGCGTGGTCGACACGGCCGGTCTCGACCTGGACGGTGCGAAGGACTCCTCCCGCGCCGCGATCGAAGCCCAGACCACGATCGCGATCGACCAGGCGGACGCCATCGTCCTGCTCCTGGACGTGCGCCAGGGGCTGACCCCGATCGACCGCGACATCGCCATGATGCTGCGCAAGTCACGCCGCAACGTGATCGTGGCTGCGAACAAGGCTGACTCTCCGACCGAGCGACACTTTGCGCACGAGGTCCTGGAGCTTGGCTTCGACGAGCCGTCGCTGATCTCGGCTCAGCATGGGCTTGGCGTCGGCGAGCTGCTCGACCGGATCCTCGATGCGCTCCCGCCTGCGGAGTCGGAGCCGGCGGAGGACACGAAGGCCGATCGCCTCGCCATCATGGGCCGGCCAAACGTCGGCAAGTCGTCGCTGCTGAACGCTCTGCTGGGCGACGAGCGGGCGCTGGTCAGTCCCACGCCGGGCACGACGCGCGACCCGATCGACACAGAGCTGGTCTTCGACGGTGTGCCCGTCGTCCTCATCGACACCGCGGGCATCCGGCGCAAATCGTCGAGCCGCGACCGTCTCGAACGCTACAGCCTGCTCCGCGGCATCCACGCGATGGAGCGCGCCGACGCGGTGCTGCTGGTGATCGACGCGTCGACCGGCGTCCTCGCCCAGGACCAGCACGTGGCCGGCTACGCGCTCGAGGCGGGGAAGGGGCTTGTGATCGTGGTGAACAAGATCGACCTCGTGGCGCCCGCAGATCGCAAGCCCGCACACTGGCGCGCCTCGCTGGCGAGGCAGTTCAAGTTCGCTCCTTATGCACCGATTGCCGCCGTCTCGGCGAAGACGAAAGAGGGGATCGGCAACCTCCTGCCGGCTGCGCTCGAGGTCGTCGGCCAGCGCCGGATCAAGATGCCGCCAAACGAGCTCAACCGGGTGCTGCGTGAGGCGTTCCTCGAGCATCCGCCGCCCAGCTTCAAAGGCCGCCGGCTCAAGCTCGGCTACGCGACGCAAGCGGCAGGCGAAGCGCCGACCGTTGTCATGTTCGTCAACGACACGAACCTCTTGCACTTCTCTTACCGGCGCTACCTCGAGAAGAAGATCCGCGATCGTTTTGGTCTCACGGGTAACCCGATCAAGCTGGTTTTACGTTCTGATGAGGGGAGCCGGAACCGGCCCCGGGCCGCACAATAGCCGCGTTTACATTTCGCTCACAGGTGTAAAACAGCCGTCTGACCTCGCAATGATCAATTGATGCAATGGGCGCACCGATGACCTCCAAGATCCTCGTCGTCGACGACGAGAAGCACATCCTCGAGCTGGCACGCCTGTACCTCACGCGCGAGGGCTACGAGGTCGAGGGAGTGGGGGACGGGGCGCAGGCCGTGGCTCGCTTCGGCCAGGTCAAGCCTGACCTCGTGATCCTCGACATCATGCTCCCGGGCGTCGACGGCCTCACGATCTGCAAGGAGATCCGCAAGCAGAGCCAGGTGCCGATCATCATGCTCACCGCCCGCGACGAGGTCACCGACAAGGTCGTCGGCCTCGAGGTCGGCGCCGACGATTACCTCACCAAGCCGTTCCACCCGCAGGAGCTCGTCGCGCGCGCGAAGGCGCTGCTGAGGCGAGCCCGGATCGAGCCCGACCAGCCGCGGCTCGTGCGTGCGGGCAAGCTCGAGGTGGACATCGAGCGCCATGAAGTCCGCCACGGGACCGACCTGATCCAGCTGCGGCCGAAGGAGTTCGACCTGTTGGCGCTGCTGGCTCGGCACCCGGGGCGCGTGTTCCAGCGCAGCGAGCTGCTCGACCTCGTGTGGGGCTACGACTTTCCTGGTTACACGCGCACCGTCGACGTCCACGTCCAGCAGGTGCGCGAAAAGCTGGCCGCAGCGAAGGTGACCGACCCGAGCATCCAGACCGTGTGGGGCGTCGGCTACCGGCTGGAGCTGGCGGGGGCCTGACCCTGCGGCTTCGCCTCCTCGCCGCCGCCGCGGGCATCGTCGCCGTCAGCCTGGTCCTGGCCGGCGCGCTGACCTGGGTCTTCGTCCGCGACCTCGAGTTCCAGAGCACGCAGGTTCAGCTCGACCGCCAGGTCATGCCGGCCGCCGCAGAAGTCAAGTTCCAGGAGTGCTTCGTCAAGACGCGGGCGGCCGCCCCGTGCCGCCTCGACTCATCGACCGACTATGTGGATCGTCTCAACGCGCTGGTCGCGCCGACTCTCGGCGGGAACCGCCTCCTGCTGCTGGATTCGCAGCGGCGCGTCGTGTACGACAGCAGTCCGGATTCCAGCGCGCTCGGTCTCCAGGTGCCCATCGTTCAGTCCACACGGGTCGCGAATGTCGGCGAGATTCGCGCGTCTTTCGGAGGGCAGGACTACTTCGCAGCCGCGTTCAAGATCACGCCCGGCCGCAACCCATTGTTTGCGAGCTTTGTGGTGATCGCCCAGCCCCAGTCACTGGCGGCCACCGCGGCCGCGGGCGACCTCGCCACTCGCCTGCTCGAGGCGGGTGGCGCGGCTTTGATCGTCGCGATGCTGCTGATCCTCCTCGTCAGCCGGTCTGTGACCATGCCACTGACACAGCTCGCGTCGGCCGCCGAGGACATCGCTGCGGGCAACTACGCGCGACGGGTCAGCATCAAAGGGCAGGACGAGCTGGGCAAGCTCGGCTCGGCTTTCAACCGCATGGCCGAGGCGGTGGAGCGCGCGCGCAAGGTCCAGCGCGATTTCCTGGCCAACGTCTCGCACGAGCTGAAGACTCCGCTGACCAGCCTGATCGGGTTCAGCCAGGCGCTGGTCGACGGCAGCCTGCTCAGCGAAGTCGAGCGCACGCGTGCGGCGACCATCGTCCACGAGGAATCGGAGCGGGTCCTGCGCATGGCGCAGGAGCTGCTCGACCTGGCCCGCGTGGAGGCAGGATCGATCTCGATGCACATCACCGCGGTCGACCTCGGCGGCCAGCTCCAACACGAGCTCGAGATGGTGCGGCCGCGAGCCGGCGCGCGCGGACTGGCGCTCAGGGTCAACGTCCCGGATGACATCCCGCCGGTCGCCGCCGATCCGGAACGCTTGCACCAGGTCCTCGACAACCTGCTCGACAACGCGGTGAAGTACGCTCCGGAGGGCACCACCGTGAATGCCACCGCGCGGCTAAGCGGTGGAGCGGTCGAGGCCATCGTGTCCAACCCGGCGGGTCCACACCGGCCCGACCCAGACCGGATGTTTGACCGCTTCTATCGCGCCGACCCATCGCGTTCCGCGGTCGCCGGTGGGGTCGGACTCGGGCTGGCCATCTCGCGCGAGCTCGTGCTGGCGATGAAGGGCCGCATGTGGGCGGACTTCGACGAGGCGGGCAACCTCCGCGTCCATCTGGCGCTTCCCGCAGCGCGCGAGGCGGAGAAGAAACCCGAGCCGGAGGCAGCCTCAGCGGCGGTCGCCTGAGCGCGATCCAGTTCCAAGTCCGAAGCCGTGTGGATCGGCGCGAGTCGTTCTAGCCGCTCGAGAAGCGCCGGGCGTTGCCCATATCGGGCCAGACGTAGGCCTGGACGTTGGCGTAGGCCTGCCGAAGGTGGTTGCCGTCATGGTGCACCCACTCGTGCAGTAGGTCCTTGACCGTGAGTCGGGCGACTTTCGGGTGCATTCCGCCGCGCTCGAGCTGATCAGATTTCAGTGAGCGGATCAGCTCGAGGCTCTCATCCCGCACGGACTCGAACTCCTTCAACACGTCTTGCGGCAGCCGTTCGCAGTCGCGACGTGCGCGCGCAGTGCCGGCCTGGTCCCACGGCTGGAGCTGGGGCTCCTCCTCGCGAAGCATCACGCGGATCCGTCCCGCGAAACCGTGCCGTTCGGCCTCGGTGACGTGGCCCACCACCTCGTTGACGCACCATTCCTCGGGTGCCGGCCGCCACGACGCGACCTCGCGCGGCAGGGCTCGAAGCAAGCCCGTATAAGCCTGCCCTGAGATCTCGAGGATGCCGGCGATCTCGCCGGGGGTCACGGCGCGGGGACGAGCAAGGTGACGGGATTCTCGATCAGGCGCTTGACCTCGGCCATGAACTGCGCCGCGGTCGCGCCGTAGAACACGCGGTGATCCACGGAGAGCGTCATCCGCATCACCTTGCCCGCCACGATCCTGCCGTCCTCGACCACCGGGACGTCCTTGATCGCACCCACCGCCAGGATGGCCGCCTCAGGCGGGTTGATGATCGCGACGAACTCATCGACTCCATACATGCCGAGGTTGGAGATCGAGAACGTCGCACCGCTCAGATCGCCCTCGTTCGGCCGGCCAGAGCGCGCTCGCTCGATGACCTGACGTGACTCGATGGAGATCTGGATCAGGTCTTTCAGGTCCGCGTCGTGGACCACCGGGACCAGCAGGCCCATGCCCTGGCTCGGCGCGACAGCGAGGCCGATGTTGACCGCACGCTTGCGCTGGAACCGCCCATCGACCCACGACGAGTTGACCTCGGGGAACTTGCGCAGCGCCAGCGCGCACGCGCGGACCAGGAAGTCGGTCATGGTCACCTTCTCGGCGCCGGGCACCGAGTCCTTGAGCTGCTGACGCATGCTCACCGCGAGGTCGACGCGCGCCTCGACCGTCACCTGGAACTCGGGGACTGTCGACTTCGCTTCCGCCATACGGCGGGCGATGGTCGCCTGCATGCGCGAAGGCTCGATGACCTCGACGTCGGGTCCGGGCGCGCGCTCGGTCGCCGGCTGCGGCCGCCTGCGCTCCGACCTGGGCTTCGAGCCGCCGGCCGCAAGCACGTCCTCTTTGACGATGCGGCCTTCCGGGCCGCTGCCCTGCACCGCGCTGAGGTCGACGCCCATCTCCTCGGCCAGGCGCCGGGCGAGGGGGGACGCCTTGACCTCGCGGCCGTCTGGCCGCCCATCTTCTTGTCCTCCCCGTTCACGGGGAGGTGTCGGCGCAGCCGACGGAGGGGCTGACGGAGCCTCGCTCGGGGGTGCGCTCTCGGCTGGCTCTTCGGCCTTGACAGGTTCTTTCGGTTTTGCTTTGGGCGCGGGTGGGGGGGCAGCGTCGGCCTCCCCGATGCGGGCGATCGGCGCGCCTATCTTGGCCGGCACGCCCTGGTCGACGAGGATCTGCAGCACCCCGTCGGCCTCAGCCTCGAGGTCGAATGTCGCCTTGTCCGACTCGACCTCGGCCAGGACCTCGCCCTGTTTCACCTGGTCGCCGCTCTTCTTCTTCCATTCGACGATCGTGCCCTCCTCCATCGTGTCGGAGAGCTTCGGCATGTTGATATCAGGCATCGGGTTTGCGTCCGAGCGTGTAGCGCAGCAGGCGCTTGATGTCCTCGCTGGTGGGGATGGACGCCTTCTCGAGCGGCAGGCTGTATGGCATCGGGACCTCCGCGCCGCCGAGCCGGCGGATCGGGGCGTCCAGGTAATCGAAGCAGCGCTCCTGCACGCCGGCGGCGATCTCGGCGGTCACTCCGTAGGTCGACCAGCCTTCCTCGACCACGACGCAACGGCTCGTCTTGCGGACCGAGTCGACAATGGGCGGCCAGTCGACGGGGCGGATCGAGCGCAGATCGATCACCTCAGCGTCGATGTCCTCCTCCTCCAGCTGCTTCGCGGCTTCGTTGGCGAGCACGGCCATGCGCGAGACGCCGACGATCGTGATGTCGGAGCCGGCACGGCGTACGGCCGCCTTGCCGAGCGGCGTGGTGTAGTCGGCGGTCGGGACTTCGCCCTTGACGTTGTAAAGGCTCAACGACTCCAGGAACATGACCGGGTTGTCCGAGCGGATCGCGGACTTGAGCATTCCCTTCGCGTCGGCGGGCGTGGTCGGCGCGACGACGAGAAGGCCCGGAATCAATCCGTAGAGGACCTCGAAGCTGTGAGAGTGCTGCGCGGACAGCTGGTGGCCGGCGCCGCCGGGCATCCGGATCACCATCGGCACCTTGACCTCGCCCCCGAACATGTAGCGGATCTTGGCCGCGTTGTTCACGATCTGGTCATAGGCGATCAGCGAGAAGTTGATCGTCATCATCTCGACCACGGGCCGCAGCCCCAGCATCGCCGAGCCGATGGCGGTGCCGACGATGACCTCCTCCGCGATGGGCGCGTCGACGACGCGCTGCGGGCCGAACTTGTCGAGCAAGCCCTCGGTGACGCGGTAGGCGCCGCCGAACTTGCCAATGTCCTCGCCGATCAAGTAGACCGAGTCGTCGCGCTCCATCTCTTCGTTGAGCGCTTCGCGCAGCGCAACACGCAAGAGCTTTTCTTCGGAAGTCGCTGGCGCCTTGGCTGGCATTGTCGTGGCCATCAGACCCGCTCCGTGCGAAGCTCGGGCCGGTTGTCCCACTGGCCCGCGTACGTGTACTTGTAGAGGTCCTCGACATTGGGTTCGGGGCTCTGGTCGGCGAACTCGATCACGTCGCGGACCTCGGCGTCGATCTCCTGGCGCACGTTCTTGAAGTACTCCTCGTCGGCCAGCCCGCTCTTCTCGAGCTCGTGCTCGAAAGCGACGATCGGGTCGGCCTTGCGGAACTTTTCCTTGTCCTCGGCGGAGCGGTACTTGTCCGGGTCCACGACCGAGTGGCCGCGGAACCGGTAGCACAGCGACTCGATGAAGCGGGGCACCGAATCGGCGCGCGTCTTCTCGACGATCTCGCTCGTGCGCACCAACACCTCACGCAGGTTCATGCCGTCGATCTGGATCGACTCCATGTCGTACGCGCAAGCCTTCTTGTAGATGTCCGCCACCGCGGACGCCTTCTCCACAGGGGTGCCCATGCCGTAGCGGTTGTTGACGCAGAACCACACCACAGGCAGGTCGAACACCTTGGCCATGTTCAACGACTCGTGAAACGCGCCGATGTTGGTCGCGCCGTCGCCGAACATGCAGAAGATCACGTCCTTCTGCTTGCGGTACTTGACGGCCCAGGCGCCGCCGACCGCGAGCGGGAGGTGGCCGCCGACGATTCCATAGCCGCCCATGAAGCGGCGGCTGTAGTCGACCAGGTGCATCGAGCCGCCGCGGCCGTGCGACGTTCCAGTCTCTTTGCCGAAGAGCTCCGCCATCACGTTCTTCGGGTCCACGCCGCGCGCGATCGCGTGGCCGTGCTCGCGGTAGCTGGTGAAGATCCAGTCATTCGGCTTGAGCGCCGTGATGCCGCCAACGACGGTCGCCTCCTCGCCGATGTTGAGGTGGCAGTAGCCGCCGATCTTCGCCTTGGTGTACTGCTCCTGGGCGCGTTCCTCGAATCGCCTGATCAGCTGCATCTCGCGGTGCAGTGCGAGGAGGCGGTCGCGATTCTCCTTGATCAGCTCGATCGATTTCGGGTCGATCGCGCCGGGGGATGGGGGTTTCACCTCCCCGCTCGCCGGGGAGGTCAGGCCGCTTGCGGCCTGGGTGGGGGGATTGGCGCTTACTTTGCGATTCGCGATGTGAATGGCCCGGCCATTCGCGGCAAGCGCCGCCTCCATCAGAGACTCCGGCAGCGTGGGGTGCGCGTGAATAGTGAGGTCGATCTGCTCCAGGGTCAGGCCCTGCTGCACCGCGAGGGTCGCCTCCGCGATGAGGTCGGTCGCCCGCGGGCCGATGATGTGGGCGCCGAGGAGCTGCCCCGATCCGGCGTCGGCGATCACCTTGACGAACCCCTCGGACTGTCCGAGGGTCAGGGCGCGCCCGGAGGCCGCGAACGGGAACCGGCCGACCTTGATCGCGATCCCCTTGTCCTTCGCTTCCTTCTCACCCAGCCCCACATGAGCGATCTCGGGGTCGGTGTACACGCAGTTGGGGGCGGCATGGTAGTCGGGGACGCGGTCGGCGTGACCCGCGATGTTCTCGACCGCGCACACGCCCTCGTAGGACGCGACGTGGGCGAGCATGATGCCCCCGATCACGTCGCCGATGCCCCAGATGCCGTCCGCGGTGGTGCGGAGGTGGTCGTCGACCACGACGCGGCCGCGATCGAGCTTGACCCCGGCCTTCTCCGCGTCCAGGCCCTGTGTGTACGGCACGCGACCGACCGCGAGCAGCACCTGGTCCGCGTCGACCGCTCCGCCCTCGCCGCCGGTCGAGAAGCGAACCTGCAGCCCGCCCTTCTGCTTGACAATCTCCGAAACCTTGCTGTCGGTGTGGATCTCGCCACCCAGCCCCGCCAGGTGCTTGGAATAGACCGAGACGAGGTCGGCGTCGACCATGGTGAGCACCTGCGGCAGCATCTCGAGGACCGTGACCTTGCTGCCGAGGGCGGCGAACATGGCGGCGAACTCCATCCCGACCACGCCGCCGCCGATCACCGCCAGCCTCCGTGGAATCTCCTTCAGCTCGAGGATCTGGTCCGAGTCGATCGTCAGCTCGGCGCCGGGGAGGGGCATGTGCGCGACGGCCGACCCGGTCGCGATCACGATGTCCCTGGCCTGGACCTGGTCCCCGCCGACGTCCACGACGCCTTTTCCCGCCAGCCTGGCGCTGCCCTTGAGCGTCGTCACCCCGCCGGCTTTGAGCAGCCCCTCGACGCCTTTGACGAGCTGGTCGACGACCGCCGTCTTCCGCTTCTGGGCGACCGTCCAGTCGAAGCCGATCCCCTCCGCCACCAGCCCGAACGGCGCCCCGTCCCTGGCCATGGTGTACAGCTCCGACGACTGGAGCAGGGCCTTGGTCGGGATGCAGCCGCGGACCAGGCACGTGCCTCCCACGCGGTCCTTCTCGACCACCGCGGTCCTGGCTCCGAGCTGGGCGGCCCGCAGGGCGGCGACATAACCGCCTGGGCCGCCGCCGATCACGACTATGTCAAAGGTTCCGGCCATAGCTCCTACCTATACGGGATATCGAAGAAAATTATGCCGGGCGCGACGGCCTGGGCGACGCCGGGCGCACGCCGTTGGGGCTGTACCGGTTGACGATCGGCATCCGGCGGTCGCGGCCGAACGCGCGCGGGGTGATCTTCACCCCGGGAGGCGCCTGGCGCCGCTTGTACTCGCTTCGGTCCACCAGCTGGATCACCCGGGCCACCGTCTCGGGCCTGTTTCCCGCCGCCACCAGCTCCTCCGGGCCCATGTCGTCCTCGATATAGCCGACCAGGATCGGGTCGAGCTCCTCGTAGGGCGGCAGGCTGTCGGTGTCCTTCTGACCCGGCTTCAGCTCCGCCGACGGCGGCTTGGTGATGACACGCTCGGGGATCGCCGGACCAAGCGAGTTTCGGTAGCGGCACAGCTCGTAGACGGTCGTCTTCGTGATGTCCTTGAGCACCGCGTAGCCGCCCGCGATATCGCCGTAGAGGGTGCCGTACCCGGTCGCCAGCTCCGACTTGTTGCCCGTGCTCAGCACGATGTAGCCGAACTTGTTCGACAGCGCATGGAGGATGGTCGAGCGGATGCGGGGCTGCAGGTTCTCCTCCGCGACGCCGGGCTTGGTGCCCTGGAACACCGGGGCGAGGATCTCCTCGAATCCCTTGTGGGGCGGCTCGATCGCGAAGTCCATCATCTGCATGCCGAGGTTCTCGACCACCAGCGCCGCGTCCTCCAGGCTCTCGGCCGAGGTGTGGCGCGAGGGCATCCGCACACCGATCACGTTCTGCGCGCCGAGTGCGTCGCAGGCGATCGCCGCCGTGAGAGCCGAGTCGACCCCACCCGACATCCCGATCACGACCTTCTCGAAACCCTGCTTGCGCATGTAGTCGCTGGTGGCGAGCACGACCGCGGCGTAGATCTCGGCGGCGCCCTCGAGCGGCCTGGCGAGGCGATTCTCGATCGGGGGCTTGGACCGAGCCATCGCGGAGCTGCTCACCATCACGTCGCTGATCTCCAGGTCGAGGCGTCGCGCGGCTTCTGCCTCGTGCCGCAGCTCCTCGAGAAAGACGTGGACAGGCGTCTCGGTGTCGAGGTCAGTGACGAGGAAGTCCGGGACCATCGACTCGGCGTGGCTGATGGCCTTTCCGTAGGGGTCGAAGACAACGCTGTTGCCGTCGAAGACGAGCTCGTCCTGGCCTCCCACCGTGTTCACCCACGCCACAAAGCTGCCGTAAGCAGCAGCGCGTTCGGCGACCATCGCCTCCCGAGGCTCGCGTTTGCCGTAGTGGTAGGGCGAGCCGTTGATGTTGATCAGCAGCCGGGCGCCGTGGTGCGCCTGCCAGGCCATCGGGCCCGCTGGGAACCAGCAGTCTTCACAGACCGACATCCCGATCCGAAGTCCGTCCAGCTCGACGATCGGGCACTCGTGGCCGGCCTCGAAGTAGCGCTTCTCGTCGAACACGCCGTAGTTGGGCAGGAAGACCTTGTGGTAGACGGCTTTGACCTCGCCCTCGCTCAGAAAGGCCGCGGCGTTGAAGATGTCCCCCGCCTCGTCGACGAACCCTACGACGGCCGAGATGCCCCGCGTCTCCTGCGCGATGTGATGAAGCTGGGCGAGGTTGTCGCGGACGAAAGATGGCTTGAGCACAAGGTCCTCGGGCGGGTAGCCGGTGATCACGAGCTCGGGGAAGCAGACGATGTCCACCGCGGCGTCGCGGGCGCGCTCGATCCCGTCGATGACCAGCCGGGCATTGCCGGCCAGGTCGCCGACCGTGGGATTGACCTGAGCGAGGGCGATCCTCATCCCTTCAATTGTCGCTTGCGAGGCCTCCTTACCATTTGAGGCCGTGAGCTACTTCGAGTGTCTGCGCGCGCTTGCGCGGGAGAGGCAGTCGATGCTCTGCGTGGGCCTCGACCCCGACCCCGACCGCATCGAGGGCGGCGCGGCCGGCGCGCTGCGTCACTGCCTGGAAGTCGTGCGGCAGACCGAGGAGCACGTCTGCTGCTTCAAGCCGAACAGCGCCTTCTGGGAGCAGTACGGCCCCGACGGCTGGTCGGCGCTGATTGAGCTGCGCGCAGAGGCGAGCGACACGCCGTTCCTCTTCGACGCCAAGCGCGGCGACATGGACAACACGATGCGGGCCTACGCGCGGGCGGTCTTCCACACGCTTGGCATGGATGCGGCGACGGTGAATCCCTACCTGGGGTCGGACTCCCTGCGAGAGTTCACGAAGTACCAGGACCGCGGCGTGTACATCCTCTGCCGGACCTCGAACCCGGGGGCGGCGGACCTCCAGCACCTGGAGTCGGGGGGCAAACCCCTGTACCGCCACGTCGCCGAGCTCGCGGAGCTCCTGAACGCAAGCGGCAACGTCGGACTGGTGGTGGGAGCGACGGCGCCGCTCGAGGTGGCCGACGTGCGCCAGGTCACCGACCTTCCCTTCCTCCTGCCCGGGGTTGGCGCCCAGGGCGGCGACGTCACGGCGGCGGTGCGGGCGGCGTGGAACGGCGACCCTGCCTCGTGTCTGGTGGCCGCAAGCCGGAGCGTCCTGTTCGCGGCAAGCCCGGCGCGCGAGGCCGCGGCGCTGCAGGCACAGATCAACGCAGCCGCCGGGGTCCGCGCGTGAACGAGAGAAAGCACACCGCCCGGCTGGTCCTGCAGGGCCACATCATCGACTCGATGATGCTGCCCCAGGTGATGGACATGGTCATGGACCTCGGCGGCAACTTCACCATCGAGGAGCTGAAGGTCGGCCAGCACAAGACCGACACGTCGATCTGCCGGATGGAGGTGTACGCGGACTCCGCTGAGCTCCTCGACCGCATCGTGCAGCGTGCCCGCGCGCTGGGCGCGACGGCAGAGCACGAGCAGCCCGTGCACCTCGCGCCGGTCGAGCGCGAGGGCGTCTTTCCAGAAGGCTTCTATTCGACGAGCAACCTGCCGACCGAGGTGCTCCTCGGCGGCAAGTGGGTCGTGGTCGAGAACATCGAGATGGACGCCGCGATCGCGGTCGACCGCGAGACCGGGCGGGCTCGATGCATCGTCTTCCAGGACGCGAAGCCGGGCATGGCGGTGGTGGTCGGGTACCAGGGCGTGCGCGTGACGCCGCTCGAGCGCTCGCGGCAGACCGAGATCTTCAGCTTCATGGGCAGCGAGGTGTCGGCCGAGAAACCCAAGAAGGTGCTCATCGCCGGGATCGCGGAGGAGATGCGGCAGGTGCGCCAGGCGGGCGGACGCATCCTGGTGGTGGCGGGGCCGGCGGTCGTCCACACGGGTGCGGGGATCTATCTGTCGCGTCTCATCGAGCTGGGTTTCGTCCAGGTCTTGTTCGCCGGCAACGCGCTGGCCGTGCACGACGTCGAGTCGGCCCTCTTCGGCAGCGCGCTGGGCGTGAACATCGAGAGCGGCCTTGCGATCGAGCACGGTCATGAGCACCATATGCGAGCCATCAACCGGGTGCGCGCGGCAGGCGGCCTGCGCCAGATGGTCGAGAGCGGCCAGCTCCCCTCCGGCGTGATGAAGTCAGCGATCGAGCACGGCGTGGAGATCGTGCTGGCCGGCTCGGTGCGCGACGACGGGCCTCTGCCGGACGTGATCACGGACATGGTCGAGGCTCAGCGCCGCATGCGCGCCGCGCTCGGCGGGGTACGGATCGCCGTGATGCTGTCGACCATGCTGCACTCGATCGCCACCGGCAACATGCTCCCGGCCGGGGTTCGCACCGTGTGCGTCGACATCAACCCCGCGGTCGTCACCAAGCTGGCCGACAGGGGCAGCTGGCAGTCGGTCGGCCTCGTCACCGACGTGGAATCGTTCTTGCGCGAACTGGCCCTGGTCGTGGAAACTGGGCGCCATGGCTAAAGGACGAGACAAGCAGGGTCGCGAGCAGAAGAAAAAGAAGAAGGCGAAGCAGCCCGGCGCGGCGGTGCCAGACAACGTCCAGTTCCGGCACCACAGCGTGGTCGTCAACCAGCCCGAAACCCCACGCCAGTCGCCCGAGTAGATCGACGCGCCGTATTCGCGGCGATCGGCTTTCTCGGCGGGCTTCTGGGCGGGTTGTTGGGGGTCGGTGGCGGGTTCGTGCTGATTCCGCTGCAAGTTCTCTGGACAGGGACGCCTCAACGGTTCGCCAACGCGAACTCCCTGGTGGCGATCGTTCCCATCGCGGTCGCCGCGCTGCCCATCTACTACTTTCGGAAGGGCTCGCCACAGGTCGACTTTCACGTCGCCTTGTTTCTCGTCATCGGCAGCGTGGTCGGCGCGTATGCCGGCGCCCGCCTGTTGAAGCTCATTCCAGACCGTGAGCTGAAGATGCTCGTGGCCGTCGTGCTCGGCGTGCTGGGCCTCAAGGAGCTGCTGTTCCCGTGACCTGGTCCGACGTCCTGCTCATCGCGGGCGGCCTGGCCGCCGGCTTTTTCAGTGGCACCATCGGGATCGGGGGCGGTGTGCTTTTCGTGCCGACCTTGACCGTGGGCTTCCGCCTGTCGCAGGCGGCCGCGCAGGGGACGTCGCTGCTCGCGATCATCCCCACCGCCGTCGTGGGCGGCTTCACGCACCTGAGGGAGGGCAACGTCCAGGTCCAGCCGGCGCTGTGGATGGGGGGTGGGGGGCTGGTCGGGGCCGTCGTCGGCGCCCTGGTCGCCGTGGAGGTGCCGGGGCCTCTCCTGGCCCGGGTCTGGGGCGCCTTCCTGCTGCTGTTCGGGGTCCGGCTCGGCTTCCAGGCCGTCCAGGCATTCCGCCGGCCCGCAACCAGGCCCTCTTAAGTGGTTGACGTCATGACGCACCGCGGCGTAGTTTTGTTCTCTGGAAACGGTACGTACGAGTACCAAGGCGTTGTAGGTTTCAGGAGAAGCAAGGGCAAACATGATTTCGTTCGAGCTGAGCGACGAGCAGAAGGAGATCCGGGATTGGGTCCACAGCTTCGCCGAGAAGGAGATCCGCCCGGTCGCGCACCAGTACGACGAGTCGGAGGAGTTCCCCTGGCCCGTCGTCAAGAAGGCGGCCGAGGTCGGCCTGTACGGCACCGAGTTCCTGCAGCAGACGTTCGGCGACGGCACCGGGATCATGCCCGCCCTCGTGGCCGAGGAGCTGACCTGGGGCTGCGCCGGCATCGCGCTGGCCATCCAGGGCACCGGGCTGCCGGTGGCGGCGATCTTCTCCCAGGGCACGCCTGACCAGATCTCGACCTGGATCCCGGCCTGTTTCGGCACCCCCGACAAGCCGGCGCTGGGCGCCTTCGCAGTCACTGAGCCTGACGCGGGCTCGGACGTGTCGTCGATGAAGACCCGAGCCGTCCGCAAGAACGGCGAGTGGGTCATCAACGGCCAGAAGGTGTTCATCACCAACGGCGGCATCGCCGATGTGCACGTCGTTGTGGCGGCAGTGGAACCGGAGCTGGGGACGCGCGGGCAGGCCAGCTTCGTCGTGCCGCCGGGCACCAAGGGCCTGCGCATGGGCAAGAAGGAAAAGAAGATGGGCATCCGCGCCTCGCACACCGCCGAGGTGCTGCTGGAGGACGTCACGATCCCGGCCGAGAACGTGCTCGGCGGGATGGAGAAGCTCGAGGCGAGGCTGGCGCGCGCGCGAGAGGGGAAGCACTCGAGGTCGTCGGTGGCCCTGAGGACGTTCGAGCTCTCGCGTCCGATCGTCGGCGCGCAGGCGCTGGGTATCGCGCGCGCCGCCTTCGAGTTCGCCCTGCAGTACGCCAAGGAGCGCAAGCAGTTCGGCCGGACCCTGATCGAGAACGAGGCGATCGCTTTCATGCTGGCCGACATGGCGACCGAGATCGAGGCCACGCGGGCTCTGATCTGGCGCGCGCTCTGGGAAGGCCGCAACGGCGGCGAGTTCAAGAAGGCCGAGGGTTCGATGGCGAAGCTGAAGGCCGGCGAGGTGGCGGTCAAGGTCACCGAGCAGGCAATCCAGATCTGCGGCGGCTACGGCTACATTCGAGACTTCCCGGTCGAGAAGTGGCACCGCGACGCGAAGATCTACACGCTCTTCGAAGGCACCAGCGAGATCCAGCGCCTGGTCATCTCGCGGGCGCTCGCAGCGAACTAGATGGCGCTCCCGGCGGCTCAGCTGCGGCGGGACGCGAGGATCGAGAGGCGGCGCAGGCGGATCGTCGAGGCCGCCCTGGCGCTCTTCGCGGGCCGCGGCTACACGGTCACGTCGGTCGACGACATCGTGACGCGGGCAAAGGTCTCGAAGTCCGCCTTCTACGAGTTCTTCGAGTCCAAGGAGCACTGCTTTCGCGAGCTGCTGGCGGATGAGGGCGGCGCGCTGATCCATGACGTGCTGGCCGACGCCGCGACCGGGCGCAACCACCACGAGCGGCTGCGCCTGGGGATCACGCGCTTCGTGCGCTCGTGCTTCGAGCGCTCCGACGTGGCGCGGTTGTTGATCGTCGAATCGGTCGGGCTGAGCGAGGGCGTCGAGGCATTGCGCCGCGAGCTCCAGGCGCAGTTCGCCGACGCCGTCGCCGAGGAAGTGCGCCACGCGATGGGCCACGACCCGTTCTATGAGGACAAGGACCCTGCTGTGTTCGGGCGAGCGGTGGTGGGGGCTGTGAGCGACGCCGTGGGCTACTTCCTGACCCACCCGGGGGTGGACGCAGACTCTCTGGCGGCGAGCCTGTGCGTGATCTTCGCGCCTTAGGAGATCGTCACCCGACCGAGCACCACCTGGTTGCTGTCGTCTCCCAACAGGTACTCGACCCGATCGTCCAGCACCACGGTCAGCGGGCCGGGAGGTATCGCGTCTGTGCCGACCAGGACGAGGATGAGCATCGGCTGCGCCTCCGCATCCATGCCTCGCGGGGGTGGCGGCACGTACCAGGCGCTCACGGAGTAGCAGTGGGCGATCAGAGTGCGAGTCGAGTCGATGTACTCGACGTTGAACATAGGGACGTACACGTCGCAGGTGAAGCGCAGGGCGAGGTACAGGGTTTTCGGGACCTGGGTCGCGTTCGGCCACATCTCCTGGGCGAGCCTCGTCTGATCTGGACACGCCAATGGCTGGCCATGCTGCGAAATCCGGCAGCGGAGCTCGGCGAGGGATTCGGAGGGAGCCGGAGGTAGTCCGTAGTACACGGGGCCGCCGCCTGGAATGGCGCGCCAGCTGGTGACGCCGATCGCCCCTGATGTCCGCACCTCATGAGGGGAAGGCGTGCGGGTCACCACGAAAACGACGCCGGCCAGGACGAGGACGAGGACCACGATGGCCAGGCGCCGGATCGTTGCTGTTGTCATCGATTACTCAACGGTCCGGGCGACGTTGGGTAACCCGAGCATCGTTCTCAGATGGCTCATCGCCGCTAGATCTTCAGCAGCTTCAACGCCAGGAGCACCAGCGCCACTCCGATCAGCGCCACGCCGGCGACCTGTTCGGATCGCTCGCGGATCTCCACGCCCAACCTGGCGCCAAGGCTCAGCCCGAGCTGCGCGGCGGCGAATGCCTGGACCGCGATCCAGATCACGGTGACAGCGGTCGACAGCCCCAGGAGGCCGGCGCTCAGGCCGACCGTCAGCTCATCGACGCTGATGCTCAGCCCGAGGTCGATGATCGCCAGGCCGCGCGCGTGGGCCAGCAGGCTCAGCCTGCGTTCCTCGTCGTCGTCGTTCTGGCCCGGCCGGAGCAGGAGGAAACCGGCGATGAAGAGGAACAGGATCGCGCCGTAGCCCGCCCACCGACCGATCAGGCTCCCGGCAACCCGGCCCACCAGCAAACCCGCGATCGGCATCCCCGCCTCGAAGACGGTGAAGACGAGCGTGACCCTCAGCCGGTCGCGACGCTCGAGCCCCGCCATGCCCAGCGCGGCGGCCAGGGCGAACGTGTCCAGGGCGAGGGGGAGGAGGAGCCCGGCCGTGATCAGGAGCTGGCGCACCGGCGCGGAGCTTAACAAAGCCCCGGGTTGCAGACCGAACGCCCGTTCGCTTATAATGTCGAACATGCGTACCCTTGCGACCCAGGTCAAGCTGCGGCGGCTGATCCGGACCTTCGGCGAGTCCTGGAACCGGCTCGCCTCGGAGCCGCTCGAGCGCGGTGTGGCCGGCTCGGTCGTGGACCGGCTCCTGGAGCTCTCCGGCGAGTTGCGGCAATCCTGGAGCCGGGAAAGCCTGGCCAGGCCGCTGGAGGCCGCCCTGGCGCGCCACGTGGCCGACTCGCTGCGCTCCATGGAGCTGGCGATCGCCGGGCTCCAGCAGGCTGGCGCGGACCTCGAGCTCCTGCGGGGCGACTTCGAAGCCGCCGCGCTGCCGCTCGAGGTGTTCCTGCGCGGCCTGGACGCCGAGCCGGCGCTGCAGCGCTCCGCCTGAGCGGGCGATATACACGCCGCTGGCGCCAACGGTGCCGAATTTCGGCGCTCGATACACGCCGCTGGCGCCTACGGTGCGGAATCCGGCGAGTTTAAGCTGTCGACAACAGTCATTATCGACACCATAGGCCCGGGCGCTGAGTCCCGCGTGAAGTCTCCTCGCCCACCGTAACCTGCCTTGCAGTCAAGCTTTAAGCGGCTGCTTAGCATTCGCCGCGTGCAGGGCGTGATCCTGGACGAGATGCGCCTCTTCGTGGCCCAGCGCTACGGCTACCGGGCGTGGCTGGACACGCTCAGGAGGTCGGGACGGAGCGTGACTCACCACTACGAGCTCAGCGAGGTCTACCCGGACGAGGAGCTCGGCCTCCTCGCTCTCAGCGCCTCCGAGGTGACCGGGACGCCGCCTCTTGACTTCCTGGAGGTCTTCGGCGAGGCGCTGGCCCCCGACATGATGCGCGTCTACGCCTACTTGCTCGACCCGGCCTGGGGCTTCTCCGACTTCCTTCTCAACATGGAGCCATTGCTGCACGAAGCGCTCGAGCTGCACACGCCGGGAGCGCAGCCGATCAAGATCCACGCGCGCCGTGTCGCCCCCGACGCCATCGAGGTGACTTACGTCTCACAGCTGCGGGCCTGCGCCGCGGTGCGTGGCGTGATCGCCGGCGCTGCCAGGGAGTACGGGGTCGCAGTCGACATCCAGGAGACCGAGTGCGTGCTCCGCGGCGGCCACCAGTGTGTCTTCCAGGTTCAATGGCAATCCCGCGGAGCCTCAGGCCGGACCTAAGGCCCTCCGGAGCTTCTCCAGCTCGATCCTTCCCTCCGCCACCACCCGTCCATCGACCAGGACGACGGGAACCCGCCAGTCGTACAGGTCGTGGAGCCGCTCGTCCGCGTCGACGTCCTCCAGCTGCGGCTCGTGGCCGAGCGTGCGCAGGAAGCCAAGGGCCTGGTCGCACAGGTGACAGCCCTGGCGAGTGACCAGGACCAACGAGCTCACGGCCGCCCGGCGCGGCGGCTAACCCGGCAAGCGCAGCCTCTGCCCCACCTCGATCGTCGGCCCGTGGAGGCCGTTGGCCTGCTCGATGTCCTGGACACGGATCCGCACATCATCCGCCGGATAGTGCTCGGCGGCGATGCCCCACAGCGTCTCCCCCGGCTGGACGACGACAGTTGTGTACGCCGGGGCCGAGCCTCCGTGCGCCGCCACCGCCAGGCCGAGGCTGATCGCGACCACCGCGCCCGCGACGACGATCACCCGACGCGCGACCCGGTGGCCGCCGGCACGGGGTGCCCGCCAAGGTTTGATCCCGTGACCGGCGGCGTACATACGTTCGGCAGAATAGCGAACGCGCGTTCTGGTGTCAAGTTAACCGAACAAAGGTTTGCGCTTGGAGTCCCGAACTGCTAGCATGGCCTCAACGTCCCCCACCACGCTCTGGAGATGAATGCGAAATTGACGGAAGAACTCACCGAACGGCAGACCCGGATCCTCGCTTACATCCGCGAGGTGTCCAAGAAGCGGAACTACCCGCCCAGCGTGCGGGAGATCGGCGAGGCGGTCGGCCTCAGCTCCAGCTCGACGGTCCACAACCACCTGAACCAGCTCGAGCGGCGCGGCCTGATCAAGCGCGACCCCAGCAAGTCGCGAACCGTCCAGCTGGTCGCCGACGCCGAGATGGACGAGAAGCGACGCAACGCCGTCTCGATCCCGATCGTCGGCAGCGTCGCGGCAGGCAGCCCGATCCTGGCCGAGCAGAACATCGAGGACCACGTCCTGCTCTCGCCCGAGCTGGCCAAGGAAGGCTACTTCCTGCTTCGCGTCCGCGGCGACAGCATGGTCAACGCGGGAATCTTCGACGGTGACCTGGTGCTGGTCCGGCCGCAGCACGAGGCAACCAACGGCTCGATCGTCGTCGCCCTGGTCGACGGCGACGCCACGGTCAAGCGGTTCGAGCGCTCGAACGGCCACGTGAAGCTGATCGCCGAGAACCCGGCCTACGAGCCGATCGTGACCACCAACGTGAGTCTCGTCGGCATCGTCCGAGGCGTGATCAGGCTCTTCCGTTAGCCGTATACGTTTGGAATCGGCGAGCGGCCTGGCGGGGCGCCCAGCCCCAGGCCCGCGTGCCGCCCTCGACGTACTCGGTTCGCTCCACCCCGCCGATCTTGCGGAGCTCGGCGAGCACGCCCTCGCGGCCGTAGGGCACGAGGATCTCGAGCGGGACTGCGTCGCCACGGCTCGCCTCATCGATCGCACGCAGCAGTTCTGGCAGCCCGGTTTGGTTGGTCGCCGAGATCGCGACGGCGCCGGGATAACGCTCTGACAGCGCCTTGATCGCCCTGCGGCGTCCCGCCGGGCCCAAAAGGTCCACCTTGTTGAGGACGACCACGCGCCGTTTGTCGGCAGCCCCGAGGTCGCCAAGGACCTCCTCGACGGTCTCTCCCTGGTCTTTGACCGCGGGCGAGCTCACGTCCAGCACCTGGATGATCAGGTCGGCCTCGGTGACCTCCTCCAGCGTGGCCCGAAACGCCGCGACCAGGTCGGTCGGCAGCTTCTGGATGAAACCCACCGTGTCCGTGAGCAGCAGCCCCCGGCCGGTGGGCAGCTCGAGCTTGCGCGTGGTCGGGTCGAGCGTGGCGAACAGCTTCTGCTCCGCGCGGACGCCGGCGCCGGTCAGCACGTTGAGGAGGGTCGACTTGCCGGCGTTGGTGTAGCCGACGATCGCCGCCGTCTCCAGCTCGGCACGTCGCCGACCGGTGCGCTGCTGGTGGCGCTGGGTGCGGACCTGCTCGATCTCCCGGTCCAGGTCCCGCATGCGCTTGCGGATGCGGCGGCGCTCGACCTCGATCTGCTGCTCGCCGAAACCGCCGCGGGCCCCCACTCCCCCCCGCCGACCCCCGACCTGGCGGTCGTATGCGTAGGCGCCGATCAATCGCGGCAGGAGGTGATGAAGTCGCGCCGCCTCCACCTGCAGGCGTCCCTCGTGGGTGCGCGCGTGCTGGGCAAAGATCTGGAGGATGATCTCGGTCCGGTCGAGCACCCGAGCTTTCACCTCCAGCTCGAGGTTGCGCTGCTGGCGCGGGCTCAGGTCCTCGTTGCAGATGACCAGGTCGAACTCGCCTTCGAGCTTCATGGCGCGCAGCTCCTCGACCTTGCCCGCGCCGATGAAGTGCGCGGGGTCGACTTCGGACCGCCTCTGCACATCCGAGCCCACGACCTCGGCGCCTGCGGTGCGCGTCAGGTCGGACAGCTCGGCCATCTGCTCGCGCACCGTTTCCTGCGCAGTGCCTGGAAGCAGGATGCCAACGAGAAACGCACGCTCGCGCGGGCTCCTGGTCGTGATCAGAGCTGGAGCTTCCTCATGCGTGACATCGCCTCTTCGAGGCGCGCGTCCGGAGCGGTCACCGAGAGGCGGAAGTAACCTTCGCCGTGCGCGCCGAAGCCGACTCCTGGCGTGATGTTCACCCCAACCTGGTCGAGGACATGACTGGCAAAGCCGATCGAGTCATACCCCTTCGGCACCGGGGCCCACACATAGAAAGTCGCGCGAGGCGGCTTGATCGACCAGCCGATGGAGCTTAGCGTGTCAGCGACCAGACGGTGCCTCCGCGCGTAAACGGCGCAGGCGGCGCGCGTCTCTTCGTCGCCGCCGCTCATCGCTTCGATCGCAGCCCACTGCACTGCCTGGAAGATGCCCGAGTCGATGTTCGTCTTCAGCTGCCCGATCAGCTCGACCAGGTCGGCGCGGCCGCACACCCAGCCGATCCGCCAGCCGGTCATGTTGTACGTCTTCGACAGCGAGTGGAACTCGAGGCCGACCTCCTTGGCCCCGGGGATCTCGAAAAGGGTGATCGGTCGGTAGCCGTCGAACGCGATCTCCGAGTACGGGGCGTCGTGGCACAGCACGATGTCGTGGCGCCGGCAGAAATCCACAGCGCGTTCGAGAAACTCGCGGTCGGCTGTCGCGGCGGTCGGGTTGTTCGGGTAGTTCAACCACATCAACCGCGCCCGCTCCGCAACCTCGGACGGAATCGCGTCGAGGTCGGGCAGCCAGTGGTTCGCCGCCGTGAGCGGCATCACGTACGGATCGGCTCCGGCCATGATCGCGCCGGTCATGTAGACCGTGTAGCCCGGGTCCGGCGCCAGGACGACATCGCCGGGATCGACCAGGGCAAGTGGCGCGTGGCTGATCCCGTCCTTCGAGCCGAGCGTCGGCAGGATCTCGGTCGCGGGGTCCAGCTCGACACCCGAGCGGTTGCTGTACCAGCCCGCGATGGCCTCTCTGAGCTCGGCCAGGCCGAAGTACGACGGGTAGCGGTGGTTGGACGGATCCGCCGCGCTCTCCTGGAGCACGCTGACGATGCGTCCCGGGGTCGGCAGGTCGGGATCGCCGATGCCCAGCGAGATCACGTCGACACCCGCCCGCTTCTTTTCCTGCACCTTGCGGTCGATCTCGGCGAAGAGATAGGGCGGGATTCGCCCGAGGCGTTTTGCTCCGACCACAGTCTTGCTCACGATTCGCTCCTGACGTAGTTGAGGATACCCGGCAGCGGATCGGGCTCGATCTCGAACCATTTCACGCGGTCGTCCCGCCTCCACCAGCGCAGCTGCCTCCTCGCGTAGCGCCGATTGGAGCGAGCCATCGCGACCGGCAGGTCTTCAAGGGCGAGCTCGCCGCGGATGTGCGCAAGTGCCTCCGCGTAGCCGATGCCCGTCAGCACGGGCGCGTTGGGTGGCACGCCCGCGTCGAGCGCGTCCTGTGTCTCTGCGATGAGCCCACGCTCGACCTGCAGTCGGCTGCGCTCATCCAATCGCCGGTCGATGACCTCGAGGCTCGCGGTCAGTCCCACGCGGAGGGCCTTCCAAGGCGGCGCGGAGCGCGTGCGCAGGCGGCGCAGCGGTGGCCCCGCCGTTTCGAGGATCTCGATCGCACGGATCACTCGCACCGGGTTCCGCAGGTCAACTCCTGGATCGGGATCGATGGCCAGCAGCCTCGCTCGAAGCCCCGCGACGTCGAGCGACGCCAGCTCCCGACGCAAGGCGGGGTCGGGTGGGACGCCGGCCAGGCTGAAGCCGTCGCTCAGCGCGTCGACATAGAGCATGGTTCCGCCCTCGACGATCGGCAGGTGGCCGCGAGCCGCGATGTCATCGATTGCGTCGCGCGCGCCCTCGACGTATTCAGCCGCATTGAAGCCCGACGCCGGGTCGACGAAGTCGATCATGTGATAGCGGACATGCCGGCGCCGCTCCGGATCTGGCTTGTTGGTCGCGATGTCGAGGCGCTCGTAGACCTGGCGGGAGTCCGCGACGACGATCTCCCCGTCCAGGCGCAGCGCAAGCTCGAACGCGATCTGCGACTTGCCGACGCCCGTCGGCCCGACGATGACGGGCACCACGCTCATTGAGGCAGGTGCCCTCCCCATTCATGGGGAGGGGGCAGGGGTGGGGCTGTCAGTAGTTTCGGCGGAAGTGGCGCGTCAGCTCCTGCCACTCGACGAGGAGCCGCGTCGGCCGGCCGTGCGGGCACGTGATCGACTCCTGCGCGGCCTCCAGGTCAGCGAGTAGATGGCGCTGCTCCGCGACGTCGAGCACGTCGCCGAACTTCACCGCGGAGTGGCACGCCAGCGCCGCCGCCGCCTTCTCGATCGCTCCGTCGCCGCGACTCTCGGCGAGCGCGGCGAGCGTCTCCTGGATCGCCGCGGTCGCGCGTCCCGACGGGAGCTCGGAGGGGACCGCCGTGATGCGCAGGCTTCGCGGTCCGAACTCTTCGAACTCCAGGCCCAGGTTCGCAAGCTCCACCCGGTGGTCCGCCGCCGCCGCGATCAGCGCCGGCTCCACGTCGACCGCCTGCGGGATGAGGAGCGGCTGGCTGGTTCCGCGCCCGGTGCGCAGACGCTCCAGCAGGCGGTTGTAGAGCACCCGCTCATGGGCCGCGTGCTGGTCGACCAGCACGAGCCCGTGAGGGCCTTCAGCGACCAGGTAGCCCGGCCCTGCCTGCCCGATGGGACGGAGAACGCCGTTCGGCGCGTGGCCGTTGGTCTCCGCGGCGGCCACCGCCGCGGCCGCGTCATGCAGGGTGAGCTGGGGGCCTTGCGGCGCCACGCTGACGGCAGACGAGGTCTCGCCTGGGCGGTAGCGGAATGGGTCGCTGCCATCGAGCGCTGAACGCACAGCCCTCTGCAGCGCGGCGAACACCGCACCCTCGTCGCGGAAGCGGACCTCCCTCTTGGCCGGGTGGACATTGACGTCGACCAGCTCCGGATCGATGCCGATGTCGATCACGGCGACCGGATGGCGTCCGCGCTCGAGCCGCCCCTGGTAGCACTCCTCGAGGGCATAGACCAGCGACCGGGCGGTGATGGGCCGGCCATTGACCGCGAGCACCATGCCATCGCGGCTGCCCCGGCTCAGCCTCGGCTGGCTGACCAGCCCGCTTACCAATGGCATCGCGGTCATCTCCAGCATCTCCGCGGCGACCGGTTGCCCGTAGACCGCGGCGATCGCGCGCCGCCGGTCGCCGTCGCCGCTGCTGCTGATCGCGGCGCGGCTGTCGATGGTGAGGTGGAAGCGGACCTGGGGGTGGAGCAGCGCGAAGGCGCTCACCACGTCCCTGATGGCGGCGACCTCTGTGGCGTCGCTCTTCAAGAACTTGAGGCGCGCGGGCACGTTGGCGAAGAGATCCCTCACCTCGATCGCGACCCCGGGGAGCAGAGGACCTGATCCCTGCTCGACCGTTTCGGCGGCTCGGATGCGAAGGATCGAACCATCGCTGGAGCACTCGACGTCGGCGACCGCCGCGATGCTCGCCAGCGCCTCGCCGCGAAAACCGAGCGTCTGAATCGCGACGAGGTCGGCGAGCTTGCTCAGCTTGCTGGTCGTGTGGCGCACGAACGCGAGCCCAAGCTCGGCGGCCGGAATGCCGGCCCCGTCGTCGCTCACTCGAATCGATGTCTTCCCCGCTCCCCGCACGTCGATGCTGATGCGACGAGCTCCGCCATCGAGCGCGTTCTCGACCAGCTCTTTGACGACCGAGGCCGGTCTTTCGATGACCTCGCCCGCCGCAATGGCGTCGGCGACCTCCGGCGGCAGCATCTGGATCATTCGGTCAACCTCGCCCGGAGCTGGTAGAGCTTCTGCAGCGCCTCGAGCGGGCTGAGCGAGGCGGGGTCGATTTCCTCCAGCTCCTTGCGCAACGGGTCTGGCGCCAGCTCGATGGGCAGGCCGAGCTGCACCTCCGGAGGCTCGAGCGGTCGCTGGAGCTCCAGGTCTGCGAGCACTTCACGGGCGCGCGCGATGACGCTTGAGGGCAGCCCAGCCACGGCCGCGACGTGGATGCCGTAGGAACGGTCGGCGCCCCCCGGCACGACACGATGCAGAAAGCGCACCGTGTCGCCTTCCTCCAGCACCTCCATGCGTTCGTTTCGCACACGGCGAAGGCGTTCCGCCAGCGCGGTGAGCTCGTGGTAGTGCGTGGCGAACAGCGTGCGGCAGCCGAGCTTCGGCGCATCGTGCAGGTGCTCGACCACAGCCTGCGCGATCGACACCCCGTCATAGGTCGAAGTCCCCCTCCCCACCTCGTCGAAGATGACGAGCGATGCCCGTGTGGCGTGGTTGAGGATGTAGGCGGTCTCGGTCATCTCGACCATGAAGGTCGACATGCCGGCGCTTATGTCGTCGTGGGCTCCGACGCGCGTGAACACGCGATCCGCGAGGCCGATCACGGCGCGCTCGGCCGGCACGAAGCTGCCGCACTGAGCGAGCAGAACGATCATCGCCGCCTGGCGAAGGTAGGTCGACTTGCCGGCCATGTTGGGGCCTGTGAGGATCACGATCTGCGCGTTGTCGGGATCGAGCTCGAGGTCGTTGGGAACAAACACACCCGCAGGGAGTCCGCGCTCGACCAGCGGATGGCGGCCGGCCTTGATGCTCAGCTGCAGCCCTGCGTTGACCTCCGGTCGTCGCCATCCCTGCGCTGCGGCGGCCACCGCCAGGCTGAGGATCGCATCGATCATGCCCATCGCCTGGGCGCTGGACCTGAGAATCGGCGACGACTCGGCGACGGCAGCCCCGAGGTCGTGCAGGATCTCCAGCTCTCGCGCGGCGATCCTCTCCTGCGCGCTGAGCACGACCGCCTCCTTCTCCTTCAGCTCGGGCGTGATATAGCGTTCGCCGCCCGTCAGGGTCTGCTTGCGCACGTACTCGTCGGGTAGGGGCGCGGTGTTCGCGTGGCTGACCTCGATGTAGTAACCGAAGACCTTGTTGAAGCCCACTTTGAGGGAGCGGATCCCCGTGCGCCTTCGCTCCGCGGGCTCGAGCCGCCCGATCCAGTCGCGGGCGCTCCGCGAGGCATCGGAGATGGCGTCGAGGTCGGGGTCGTAACCGGCCCGGATCACCCCGCCTTCACGTATGTGCGACGGCGGATCCTCGATCAGCGCCCGAGCGAGAGTCCCCGCCAGGTCCGGGGCGCCGCTGACCTCCGCGGCGAGCTCCCGGGCCACGAGGGCGGAGCATGTGCCCAGCGCCTCCTGCACGGCCGGGATCGCCTCCAGGGAGCGACGCAGGGCGACCAGCTCGCGTGCTGTGGCGTGCCCCTGGGCGGCCCGCGAGACCAGGCGCTCGAGGTCGCCGATCGGCTTCAGAGCCGACTGAAGGCTGTCTCGGAGCCCCGGCTCGGACACCAGCTCGTCGACTGCCGCGAGCCGGAGCTGTATGGATTCCGCGTCCCTCAGCGGCGCCCCCAGCCATGCGCGCAGCTGGCGCGCGCCCACAGGCGTCGAGGTGCGGTCCATCAGCGCGACGAGCGCGGGAAGCTCGAGGTTGCGCACGGTCGCGGCGTCGAGCGGCATGGTGAGGTCGGGCGAGTACGTACGGACCGTGAACGAGCCGGGTACGACACGCGCCTGGTTCTGCTTCAGGTAGTCGAGCACGACGCCCGCCGCCCCGACCGCGAGGGGCGCGTCCTGCGCGCCGACCGAGGCCGGAAAGGCGATGCCCAGCAGGTCTTTGAGCCTCTGCTGGCCGCGTACGGGATCGAACCTGTACTCGTCGACTTCGGGAGGCGCCAGGACCTCGGCCGGCGCCAGCCGCTCGAGCTCGGACTGCAGCCGGTCCTTCGGCAGCTGGCAGAGGAGCAGCTCGCCGGTGGACACCTCGCATGCCGCGATCCCGGCGTCTGCGCCTCGCGACCACGCAGCGACCAGGTAGTTCGGACGCGATGGCTCGAGATATGCGTCCTCGACCACGGTCCCTGGCGTGAGCACGCGTGTCACGGCGCGCCGCACGATCTTGTTCTTGCTCGCAGCCTCCACCTGGTCGCAGATCACTACCTTGTGGCCGGCGCGAAGGAGCCTGCCCACGTACGACTGCCAGGCGTGGTGCGGCACGCCGCACATCGGGGCGCGCCCGGTCTTGCCGAGAGGTCGTGACGTGAGCTGCACACCCATGATCGGCGCCGCGACCTGGGCGTCCTCGAAGAAGATCTCGTAGAAGTCGCCGAGCCTGAAGAGCAGGATTCCGTCGGGGTGCTTCTCTTTTGCCTCCCGGTACTGCCGCATGACCGGGGTGGCGGGGATGGTCACGCCGCTGGCAATCCTGAGAGCTGGCCGGCTGTGGCCTGAAGAACGCGCACGTTGACAACGTCGCCGGGCGCGATGGCTCCGGCCCGCAGCACGTTCGTGCGCTTGCCCTGCCGGATGCGGCCATATGGCCGGTCCAGCTCGTCACGGCCCTCGATCAGCACCTCCACGTCCTTGCCGATCCAGCGCGCCGTCTTGCGCGCGGCGATCTTGCGCTGCAGGGCCAGCAGGTCGTTGAGGCGGCGCAGCTTCTCGTCGTGCGGCACGTCGTCCGCCATCCTGGTTGCGGCAAAGGTGCCCGGCCGCGGCGAGTACATCGCAATGTGCACGACGTCGAACTCGATCTCTTCGACCAGCGCCCGCGTGTTGAGGTAGGCGGATTCACTCTCGCCCGGGAAACCGACGATCACGTCGGTCACCAGGCCGATGTCCGGCATCAGGCGACGCGCGTTGTCGACGATGGCGCGATAGTGCCGGGTCTGGTAACCGCGGGCCATCCGCTTCAGCACAGTGTCGTCGCCCGACTGGACAGGAAGCTGCAGCTCGCGGCACACCACGTCGCTCGAAGCCATCACTTCGAGGAGCTCGGCCTCCAGGTCCTGCGGATGCGAGGTGAGGAAGCGAAGGCGCTTCAGTCCGGGGATCATCTCCACCTCGCGCACGAGCGCGGCGAGACCCCCGCGGCCGCCGGGGTCCTGGTAGTGGTCGACGTTTTGACCAAGGAGAACGACCTCCCTGGCGCCATCGGTCACGGCCTCGCGACATTCGTCTACGACAGCCGCCATCGGCACGTGTTTCTCGCGGCCGCGCACGCTGGGCACGATGCAGAACGTGCAGTTGTGGTCGCAGCCCTGGATGACCCGAACATAGTGGCTGATGCCCGTGCGGCCGGACCGAGGCAGCGGCTCGCCCTGTGAGTAGTCGTAGCGGGCGTCCAGGCCTGCGACGAAGTCCTCGTACTCGGCGATTGGAACCACGGCGTCGAGATGCGGGAAGCGCCGGCGCAAACCCTCGCCCTCTTTGGCGACGATGCAGCCCGTGACGGCGATGGTGCGCGCGGAGGTCTTCCACTCCTTCAGCTCGTGGAGCTTGGCGTAGACACGGTCTTCGGACGCCTGGCGCACCACGCATGTGTTGAGGATTGCGACGTCAGCGCGGTCGAGCGATTCCTCGACGTAGCCGGCGGCAAGCAACCGGCGTGCAATGCTCTCGGAATCCGCCGCGTTCATCTGGCATCCGATCGTCCAGATGTGGAACGACCTCGTCTGGACTCCCGTCAGCGACTCTCCACCAGCAACCGGATTCCTGTGCGCTCCTCGCCGTCGATGGAGATGTCGATGAACGCCGGGATGCAGACCAGGTCTAGCCCGCCCGGCGCGACATATCCGCGCGAGATGGCGATTGCTTTGACCGCCTGGTTGATCGCGCCCGCTCCGATCGCCTGGACCTCGACCCGCCCCTTGCTCCGAATGACACCGGCGATTGCACCCGCGACGGCGACCGGCTTGGAGGTGGCCGAAACCTTGAGCACCTCAACTGGAGTGCGCTCCGATGTCATTGCTGGAACCCCTTCAAACATGTTCTCGGTCGACTCGCTGGATCGATGTAGCTCGTCCGGTGGAACTGTTAATGGTAACCAGTACGGAATTGAATGTCACGGGTCCGGAGGCCACCACGAAGCGGTTCGGGACCCCGCTCAGGAAGCGCTGGAGGACGACATCTTTGTCCATGCCGATGCACCCGTCCCGCGGCCCGACCATGCCCACATCCGTGACGTAGGCCGTCCCCCCGGGCAGGACCCGGGCGTCTGCGGTCGGGATGTGGGTGTGCGTGCCTACCACGGCGCTCGCCCGCCCGTTCAGGTACCAACCCATCGCCGTCTTTTCCGACGTTGCCTCGGCGTGCATGTCGCAGAAGACGATCGGCGTGTCGGGGTGGGCGGCCAGGATGGCGTCCGCGGCGCGAAACGGGTCGTCCAGGGAGTCGAGGAAGATCCGGCCCATGAGGTTCATCACCAGCACCTGGAGTCCGCCCGCGTCCACCACGCACCAGCCCTGGCCGGGGGCTGCCGGCGGGTAGTTGGCCGGCCTCAGGACCCGCTCGAGGTTGGGGAGCTCGCCGACGAACTCCTTCTGGGCGAACACGTGGTTGCCCGTGGTGATCACGTCGGCGCCGGCGCCGCGCAGCTCGGCGACGATCTTGGCGGTCAGCCCGAAACCTCCCGCCGCGTTCTCACCGTTGAGCACGACGAGGTTCGGATGGAGCTCCTTCTTGAGGTCGGGGAGCAGCGCCTTGACCGCCTCGCGACCCGGGTGTCCGACAACATCGGCGACGAACAGGATCTTCAGCTCGCCCGATGCCATCACGCCAGTCGCTTCCGCAGCGCGGCGACATCGTCCCGAAGCTGCCCGTCGGGAAATGCCGGGTCGTCGAGACTGTGCGGCAGTGGACCGAATGGCGCGGGGTCGTACTTGTAGCGCGGCCGAACGTGCGTGTGCAGGTGCGGCATGGTGTTGCCGAGCATCTCGAGGTTGATCTTCACCGGCTGGTAGTAGTCCTCGAGCGCGCGCGCCACGTCCAGCACCTCGCGCCAGTACCCTGCCGCCTCCTCCCACTCGAGCTCGGTTGGCTCGGCCACGTGCCTTCCGCGCCAGATGACGATCGAGTAACCGCGTACGACCCCGTGTCGCTGGAGGTATGCGTCGCTGTGGACTCCCGCTTTGATCCGTACACCGTAGGGCGTCTCCTCCGGCCTGCCTGACGCGCACATCGGGCAGTCTTTGCCGCGCTTCCGCTCATCCCAGTCATCCGGCCATGCACGCACAGATGGATTTTCGGTCAAAAACAAAAGGGAGCCCGCTCCAGGCTCCCTTTGGTGGTTACTTGGCATACTCAACAGCCCTGGTCTCGCGCACCACGGTGACGCGAATCTGACCCGGAAAGCTGAGCTCCGATTCGATGCGTTTGGCGATGTCTCGCGCCATCAGCTGAGCAGCCGAGTCGTCGATCTGCTCCGGCTTGACCAGGATCCGGACCTCGCGCCCGGCCTGGATGGCGTACGACTGCTGGACGCCCTGGAACGAGTTGGCGATCTCCTCGAGCTTCTCGAGCCGCTTCACGTACGCCTCGAGCGACTCGCGGCGCGCTCCCGGCCTGGCCGCGGAGATCGCGTCGGCCGCGATGAGCAGCAGGGCTTCGATGGTGTGCGGTTCCTCGTCGTAGTGGTGCGCACGCACGGCGTGTACGACCGGCGCGGGGACTGAGTATCGCTGCAACAGGTCTGCTCCGATCACCGCGTGCGAGCCCTCGACCTCGTGGTCGATGGCCTTGCCGATGTCGTGAAGCAAACCCGACAGCTTGGCGATGCGGACGTCGGCCCCGATCTCGGCCGCCATCATGGCGGCGAGGTGGGCGACTTCCTTGGAGTGATTCAGCACCTGCTGTCCGTAGCTGGTGCGGAAACGAAGGATGCCGAGGTGGCGAACGACCTCAGGATGCAAACCCTGGAGGCCGAGCTCCAGGACAGCCGCCTCACCCTCCTCTTTGACCCTCTGCAGGACCTCCTGGCGGGACTTGGCGACGATCTCTTCGATGCGGGCGGGGTGGATCCGGCCATCCACGATCAGCTTGTTCAGCGCGACCCTGGCCACCTCGCGGCGGACCGGGTCGAACCCGCTGATGATCACTGCCTCGGGGGTGTCGTCGACGATGAGGTCGATCCCCGTGGCCTGCTGGAGGGCGCGGATGTTGCGCCCCTCCTTGCCGATGATGCGGCCCTTCAGCTCGTCTGTCGGTAGGGGGAGCACCGAGACCGACACCTCAGCGGTCTGGTCGGCGGCGATGCGCTGGATCGATTCGGTCACGATCTCGCGTGCCCGACGCTCGCTCTCGTCGCGAGCCGCCAGCTCCGATTCGCGGACCTTGCGCGCGACTTCGTTGCGCAGGTCCTGCTCCACCTGCGCCATCAGGATTCCCTGAGCCTCCTGCCGCGTCATGTTGGCGACGCGCTGAAGCTCTCTCTCCTGCTGGCGGTAGCTCTCCTCGAGCTGTGCCTTGATGTCGTCGAGCGACTTCTTCTGGTTCCCGAGATCGCGCTCGGACCGGTTGAGGTCCTCGGCCTTGCGGTCGAGGTTCTCTTCCTTCTGGAGAAGGCGCTTTTCGATCTGCTGCGACTGGGCCCGGTACTCGCGGGCCTCCTGTTCGGCTGCGGTCCGCACCTTGACCGCGTCCTCCTTGGCTTCCAGCAGCTTCTCCTTGGCCTGGGTTTCAGCCTCGAGGAGCGTCTGCTGGGCCTTGATTTCGAGGGCGTGACTCCCGTCGCTCTGCCTGCGGCTCAGGAGCAGATAGACGACTCCGGCGCCGGCGGCGAGGGCGACCACTGCCACGACCAATAGCAAGACGAAGACGTTGACAGGCATGTGACATGCACCTCGTTAATTCGATTGTCAAAGTGCGTGACCATGGCAGGGCCCCTCTTAGGCCCCGCCTCGGGTTGGCTCGATGACTTGCGGGCCTCAAAATGGGCCCGCGTTGAGCAAATTCTAGGCTTCTGCCGGTTCGTCCGTCCCCCGCCAGACGGCCTGGCAGGCGGTCCGGACGAGGTGGGGAGCGAAGCCGCGCCTGAGCAGCTTCGTTCCGACCCTGTCAAGCAACTCCTGGTAGCCTGCCGGCCGGCTGCGGGCAGCCAACCGCCCGACCAGGTCAATGGCTGACGCGAGCTGGACCTCCGGTGTGAGGCGCGCCAGCGCCTCATCCACGAGGCCCCGATCCACGCCCCTGGCCGCCAGCTCGGCTGACAGTGCAAGCGGACCGCGCGAGGCGGCTCGCCGCCGGACGTGGCCGGCCGCGAACTCGCCGTCGTCCTGGAGGTGCATCTCGCCGAGCCGGGTCATGGCCGCGACCACCTCCTCTTCGGCGTACCCACGGCGGGCAAGCTTCCGCCGAAGCTCCATCCGCGAGTGGGCGCGCCGGGCCAGGAGCCCGACGGCGGTCTCGAACGCCGATCGGTCAGGTGCCTTAGAGGTCCTCCGCGGCACCGGCCGGTGACCTCACGGGAGCAGCAGCCTTGTTCAGGCTGGCCGCGCCGCCCGCCGCCTTCTCACGCACCTTGGCTTCGATCTCGGCGGACAGCGTCGGGTTCTCGCGCAGGTAGTTGCGCACGTTGTCGCGGCCCTGGCCGAGGCGCTGGTCGCCAAACGATATCCACGTCCCGCTCTTCTCGAGGACCGAGTATTCGACCGCCGCGTCGATCAAGGAGCCCTCTCGCGAGATGCCTTCGTTGAAGAGGATGTCGAACTCTGCCGACCGGAATGGCGGCGCCACCTTGTTCTTGACCACCTTGACCTTCACCCTGTTGCCGACCGAATCGAGGCCGTTCTTGATGACCTCGACCTTGCGGATGTCGAGGCGAACAGACGAATAGAACTTCAGCGCACGGCCGCCGGGCTGAGTCTCGGGGTTGCCGAACATGATCCCGACCTTCTCCCGGAGCTGGTTGAGGAAGACCACGGCGCAGTTGGACTTCGAGATCGCCGCCGTCAGCTTGCGCAGAGCCTGCGACATCAGCCGCGCCTGGAGGCCCATGTGCGAGTCTCCCATCTCGCCCTCGATCTCGGCCTTCGGCACCAGCGCCGCGACCGAGTCGATGACGATCACGTCGACGGCGTTCGAGCGGACGAGGACCTCGACGATCTCGAGCGCCTGTTCGCCGGTGTCCGGCTGGCTGATCAGGAGGTCGTCGATCTTGACGCCGATCCGCGACGCGTATAGCGGGTCGAGAGCGTGCTCGGCGTCGACGAACGCCGCCACGCCCCCCACTTTCTGAGCTTCAGCGATGACGTGCAGGGCCAGGGTCGTCTTGCCGGCGGATTCCGGGCCGTAGATCTCGGTCACCCTGCCCCGTGGTATGCCGCCCACGCCGAGCGCCAGGTCGAGCGGCAGAGCACCGGTGGAGATTGCCGTCACCTCGCTCCGCTGCGCGAAGTGCTCGCCCAGCTTCATGATCGCGCCCTTGCCGTAGCTTTTCGTGATCTGGGACATCGCCGAGTCAAGAGCCCGGCCTTTCTCTTCGTGGGCCTTGTCTCGTTCCTTGTCCTTGTCTTTGTCCTTGTCCAATGTCTTCTGTACGCCTCCTAAGTCGTTGCAGCGAGTGTTCTACGTCGGAGCGGAGACTTCAACTGCGCCTGTTAATGACTCCGCGAAGTGTATCGAACAGGCGTTCGGACGTCAAGCCGTCTTGACCCCAGCCCGCGCGACGCTGCGAGCCTCGGCGATCAGCATGCGCAACGCAGCCGTGGAGGCTCGATGCCGGATCACGGTTCGGTCACCTTCGAATCTGAACTCTCGGGACACGACGTGGCCCTCTGAGGCCACCGCGATGTAGGTCAAACCCACGGGCTTCGTCGTGCCATCCGTGGCTGGTCCGGCGATTCCCGTCACCGCGACCGCCAGGCTCGTGCCGAGGCGTGAACGCACCCCCCGGGCCATGGCCTCCGCCACCTCCGGGCTGATCGCGCCTACGCTGTCCAGCAGCTCGGCCGCAACCCCGAGCTCTTCGCGCTTGACATCATTCGAGTAGGCGATGACGCCGCCAACGAAGTAGAGCGAGCTTCCAGGTTGATCGGTGATCATGGTCCCAATCATCCCGCCGGTCATCGACTCGGCCACGGACACTGTGAGGCCGGACCCGGTCAACAGATGGGCCAGGTCCTGAGGCGCAGATGCCTCTGGAGCTCCCCCGCTCGGGCTCACGCGCACCTTCGAGGTGTCGAAGGGCCGGATCAAGTAGCGAAATCGCCATAAATAGTCGAGGCCGCTCCACAGCGTGAACACGACGGCGACGGCGACCGCGATTCCGGCGATCGGTACCAGGACGGGATACGGCCGCTGCAGGATCAACAGCGTCACAGCGGCCATCTGGGTGACGGTCTTCGTCTTGCCCAGCGGTGCGGCCGCGATCACGCGTCCCTGACTCGCGCCCACCGACCGCAGGATGGTGATGATCAGCTCGCGCGAGAAGATCACGACCACGACCCAGGCGGCGACGAGCCCCTCCTGGACCAAAACGATCAGGACCGCGAGCACGAATAGCTTGTCCGCGAGGGGGTCGAGGAACTTTCCCAGGTCGCTGACAGTGCCCCGGCGTCGCGCGAGCTGGCCGTCCAGCGTGTCGGTCAGCGAGAAGACGATGAACAACGCGGCGGCGGCCTGGTCATGGCCTGGGAAACGCAGCAGGAGAAGCGCCATCAGGAGCGGGATGGCCGCCAGCCGGCTGACGGTCAGAGTGTTGGGGATGTTCATCGCCGGCTCAGGGAGAAGTTTGCGACGAGAACTCCCGCGTTGCCACGCCGCTCCCCATCTGTCCCAGGTTGCGGCCGTCGATCGTGATGAACGTTGCCGAAGCCTTGCCGCTCGTGATCTTCACGTCGAGGCCTGTGAAGTACACGATCGAACCGGCCGGCAGCGTTCGCCCCGAGTCACCGTACTGCGGGGTGCCGTCGACCACCGCGTTGATCCAGACCACGTCCGTCACCCGCACGCCGACCACGATCGGGCGGGCCTGGATCGCGGGTGATGCCACCGCTGTCGGCGCCGCGGTGGCAGTGGCCGACGGCGACGCCACAGCGGCCACGTTGCGCTGGTCCGCGGTGACCTGGCGCCACGCGTATCCGGTGAATGCCCCGGCGAGGAGGACGAGGCCGGCCGCGGCGACGGCCGGTGTGGTGAGGACGAAGCGCGGCTTTTGCACCGTTTTGCCAAGCCCGAGAGCCAGGCTCGGCCTGGGCCCACCTGCGGGAACCTGGCTGACCAGCTCCTCCGCGTCGAGGCCGAGATACGTCGCGTACGTGCGGAGGTAGCCCTTCGCGTAGACCGGCGCCTCGAAATGTGCGAAATCGTCTGCCTCGAGCGCTCGGAGGTGGTCGGCCCCGATCCGGATCGTCGCCGCCGCTTGCTCGATCGCGAGGCCACGCTCGCCGCGTTTCGCAGCCAGAGCCTGGCCGATGATCATTCGAGCCCCAGCCTCTCCAGAAGGTCGTCAACATCGGGCAGCGTCATCAGCACCTCGCGCGACTTCGATCCCTGGTAGCCGCCGATCACGCGGTGCTCGGCAAGCTGGTCGACGATCCGCCCCGCGCGCGAATAGCCGACGTTGAACTTGCGCTGCACCAACGACACCGAGGCCGCGCCTTCCGCCGCCACCGCTCGTGCGGAGCGCGCGAACAGGGCATCGAGCTTGCGCTCCTCGCGCCTCTCCCCCTCCCACTCGATGCCGGCGCCCTCTTCGAGGATCTCGTCCATGTATCGCGGATCGCCCTGCGATTTCCAGAAGTTGACGACGCCCTCGACCTCGGGGTCGCTGACGAACGCGCCCTGGATGCGTGTCGGCTTGCCGGCGTCGACGGGCTGATAGAGCATGTCGCCGCGGCCGAGCAGCTTCTCGGCGCCGCCGGTGTCGAGGATGACGCGGCTGTCGACCTGCGAGCCCACCGCAAACGCGATGCGGGATGGGATGTTCGCTTTGATCAGGCCGGTGATGATGTCGGTCGATGGGCGCTGGGTGGCGATGATCAGGTGGATTCCGACCGCGCGGGCGAGCTGTGCGATGCGGCAGATGAGCTCTTCGATTTCCCCGGCTGCGACCATCATCAGGTCGGCGAGCTCGTCGATGACGATGACGATGTAGGGCAGCGGGCGGGCCTGCTTCTGAGCCGCCTTGTTGTTGTAGCCGGCGATATTTCTCACGCCCTCGGCCGAGAACAGCTTGTAACGGCGGTCCATCTCCGCCACGGCCCAACGGAGTGCCGCCGCGGCCTGGTGCGAGTCCACCAGCACCGGCAGCGCGAGGTGCGGCAGCCCGTTGTATCCGGTGAGCTCGACACGCTTGGGGTCGATGAGCAGCAGACGCAGGTGATCCGGCGTCACCTGGAACAGCAGGCTCGTGATGAGGGCGTTGATGCAAACGCTCTTGCCCTGGCCGGTGGCGCCCGCGATGAGCAGGTGGGGCATGCGTGTGAGGTCCGCGACGATCGACTGTCCCGATACGTCGTTGCCGAGTCCGAGGGCGAGCTTGTTGCTGCCCTCGCGAAACGCCGCCGTCTCGAGCACTTCCCGGATGGTGACCAGGCTCGCCGACTTGTTCGGGACCTCGATGCCTACCGCAGACTTGCCTGGGATTGGCGCCTCGATGCGCAGCGGTGCGGCGGCCAGGGCCAAGGAGAGGTCGTTCTGCAGCGCGGTGATGCGCTTCACCTGGACCCCGGCCCCCGGCTGGATCTCGAACTGAGTCACGGCCGGCCCAGGGTTGACGCCGACGACCTTGCAATCGACGCCGAACGTCTGGAGGGTGTTCTCGATGATCTTGACGTTGCGTTTGATCTCGTCCGCCATCCGCTCGCGGCGTGCTGTCACCGTGTCGAGCAGCGTGATCGCGGGCAATTTCCATTCGATCTCGGGCAGCTCGTCCTCACGCTCGGCGACAACCCGCATGACTGGCACGGATTGACGCGGAGGTTCGTCATCGACGCGCGCCTCGTCAGCCGGCTGGTGACGCGGCTGTTCGGCAGGCTCCTCCCCTGGCTCGTCGACCTCCCACAGGCTCTTCTGACCGGGCGCCGCCGGGGCGGTGGCGAAGCTCGCCGCTGAGCGCGTGAGCAGGTCGCTCGTCGCAGGGGCGGGCTTGGCCGGTTTTGCGTTCTCACTTCTCGCGCTGCCGACCAGGTCGCGCAGCCGCGCCCTCTCGGCGTTGGCGGCGCGCATCGCTCCGACCGCTGTGACGAGAAGGGCCCCAGGGCTGAAGTGGATGGTCACGATCAGACCGATCACAAGACCAGCGATCAGCAGCGCCGACGCTCCGACGCTAGTGAACATTCCGGTGAGGGCGCCGTCGATCCCGCTCCCGATCGATCCACCCGCATTTGCGACGAGGCCGAACAGCCCGATCAGCGAAAGCACCGCGACGAGGCCCGCCACGACGTCGACCGTGCGCGGCCGCGGCGCTTTAGGCCACAACAGCCACGCGCTGAGCGCGATCGCCGCACCGACCGGAACGAACCAGGCGTTGCCGAACCACGCGACCATGTCGTAACGGATGCCGCCCAGGATCATGCCGGCGTGGCTCAGGATCGCGAGCAGTCCAAGCAGCCCCGCGAGCATCAGCAGGACGCCAAGAATCTCTCGCACCTGGCGCGTCGACAGGCGCGGCCGCGCGGCGCGCTTGCTCCGTTTGGAACGTGAAGAGGAAGCGCGACGGGCGCCGGATCGAGCGGAGCTTCGGGATGTGGTGCGACGCATGCTGCGGGCCCTTTGAGCCGATTGGATTCTACGCGATCAGGGCTCCATACTCTCCGGCGTGGCAGTCGATCCATTCGCCGAAGCTGAGATCCGATACAAGTTCCTGGTCGAAGAACGGCGCACCGGCAACATGCAGCCACGCGCGTTTCGAGTCGCGGTGCGAGATCTCGCGGTGCTGGACAGCGAAGGCCGGAGGTGGATGCTCGGGCCCGAAGACGGAATCTGGTACAGGCGGGAGAACGAACGCTGGCTGCAGGCCGATCCTCCCCGCCGTCTCGTCTGCGGTTCGTGCGGCCACCACAACCTGGGCCGTCACAGCTTTTGCGTGGAGTGCGGACACCGGCTGAACCGCTGACTTGTTGACTCTGCAACCCCGGATAGTCCGGACTATCCGGCCTTGCGCGTGCTGAGATGTTCGGTCAGTCCGGACTATCCGGAGATTTGAGGTGGATCGCGCTCCCTAGCGGTGCACCTGTGCCTGGGCGATGCCGTAAGCCAGCCCCGCCGCAACCGGCAGCAGCGCGGCGAGGAACCACAACCTCCACCAGAGCGGGCGCTTCTCTCCTTGGACCAGCTCGTGGCCGCAAAAACCGCAGTAGCGGTCGAACGGCCCCGCGATGCCGCGGCACCTCGCGCACTGGTGCAGCTGCAGGCCGCAATGCGCGCAGCGACCCTCCTCGGAGTGGTTGAGCACCATCGCGGGCTGGTCGCAGCGAGGGCACAGGCTCGGCGCGACGAGCGCCAACGGCGGGAGTTTCATATCTCCGTGATCACCGGGATCACCATAGGACGGCGGCGCGTCTGCTTGTAGACGGTCTTCGACACCGCGTCGTGGATCACCTCCTGCAGCAGCGTCAACTCGGGATGCGAATCCGCGAAGCGCGAGATGCTCGCGAGGACGGCCTTGCGCGCGTCCGCCATCAGGCGGACTGAAAGCTCCGGCTCGATCACCCCCCGCGAGATCAGCTCAGGGCCCACGCGCACGGTGCCGGTGTCGCGGTCAAGCGTCAGCGTGACGACCAGGATGCCGTCTTCGGCCAGGTGGCGGCGGTCGCGCAGCACGACCTGCTCCACGTCGCCAACGCCCAGGCCGTCGACGTACACGAGCCCGGTGCTGATCTTGTCGCCACGCGTCATCGACTCACGCTCGAACTCCACCGACTCGCCGTCTTCGACCACCAACACGCGGTCCTTGTCGAGGCCTGCCTCGTGAGCGAGCTCCGAGTGCAGCACCAGCTGGCGGTACTCGCCGTGCACGGGGATGAAGTACCTCGGCCGGACCGCCTCGAGCATCTCCTTCAGCTCTGCCCGCTGCGCGTGACCCGTCACGTGCACGCTCCCCACCTCAGAGTAGAAAACTCGAGCCCCGTGGCGGTAGAGGTTGTTGACTGTCTGGTGCACCATGCGCTCGTTGCCGGGGATGGGGCGCGCCGAGATGACGACCCAGTCGTCCTTCTGGACGTTCACGAACTGGTGGCGCTGCGCGGCGAAGCGGGCCAGCGCCGAGAGAGGCTCGCCCTGGCTGCCGGCGGTGAGCAGAAGCAGTTTCGACGGCTGTATGCGTTCGGACTCCGCAAGCCGGATCGTCAGACCTTCAGGCACGTCGAGGAAACCCAGCTCGCGGGCGGTCTTGAAGTTCTGCTCCAGGCTGCGTCCCACCACCGCCACACGCCGCTCGAACTGTGCCGCCATCCGGACCAAGTGCTGGATGCGATGGATGTTGGATGCAAAGTTGGCCACGACGATGCGGCCGGGCGCCTCGGTGAAGATGCGCTCGAACGGCGCGTGGAGATCTCGCTCCGACCCCGACCGTCCCTCGCGCTCGGAGTTCGTCGAGTCGCTCAAGAGAAGCAGCACCCCCGAATCGCCCAGGCGGCGGAATCGGTCCATGTCGGTCGGATGCCCGTCGGGCGGGGCGGGGTCGAGCTTGAAGTCGCTCGTGTAGACCACCCGTCCCACCGGGGTCTCGATGGCGAGCGCAACGGCGTCGGGGATCGAGTGGCAGACGGCGATCGTCTCGACGCGGAACGGTCCTACCTGGACGGTGTCGCCGACCCTCACCTCGCGCAGATCGGACTCGCGAAGGATGCGGTGCTCCTTCAGCTTCGGTTTGAGCAGGCCGAGTGTGAGCCTCGTGCCGTAGACAGGGACGTTGAGCTTCTTCAGCGCATAGGGCAGGCCGCCGATGTGGTCTTCATGGCCATGCGTGAGAAACACGCCCAGCACCTCTCGCCCACCGTGCAGCAGGTACGAGATGTCCGGCAGGACGAGATCGATGCCGAGCATATCCTCCTGAGGGAACATGAGGCCGGCGTCGACCACGAGCACTTTGCCCTCCCACTCGAGCGCCCACATGTTCATCCCGACCTCGCCGAGGCCGCCCAACGGGAGGTACCGAAGACTTGACGTCACAAAAGACGCAGCTGTTCCGATTCCTGTTTCGGGGCTGGGACCGCGACCGGTGGCGGGGGTGGCGCCATAAGCTGGTCGAGATATCGCTTCAGCTGGTCGAAGTCGTGCTCGAGATCGGCCACCAGCGAGCCATTGTGCAGCGCCGCGGCCGGATGGTAGAGAGGGACGTAGGCGACGTCACCGCGTCTGATCAGGCTGCCGTGGATCCGGGAGATCGAACCCTGGCCTGGCATCAGGCGCTCGAGTGCGTGGCGGCCGAGGATCAGGACGACCTTCGGCCTGACCAGGTCCAGTTGCTGCTTGAGGTATGGCGAGCACGCCTCAGCCTCGTTGGGCATCGGGTCGCGGTTCATCGGCGGCCGGCACTTGAGCACGTTTGTGATGTAGACGTCGGCCCTGCTCAGGCCGATCCGCGCGAGCAGCGTGTCGAGCAGCTTGCCCGCGGCCCCGACGAACGGCTCGCCCTGGCGGTCCTCGTTGAAGCCGGGCGCCTCGCCCACGATCATCAGGTCAGCCGGGCAGGGCCCTGTGCCGGGCACCGCCTGCGTGCGGGTCGCGTGCAGACCGCAGTTCTTGCATGACCTGATGGTTTCATGGAGCTCGAGCAGCTCCGCCGCAGAGCTAAGCGACTTTGACTCCTGGTTTGGCGAAGGTGATGTACTCGCCCGCTTCGCTGACCACCTTCCGGACTGACTTGAGCTGCTCGTCGGTCAGCGGCACGAGCGGCAGGCGGAACGGACCCGCAGGAAAGCCCATGGAGTTGATCAGGGTCTTGATCGGGACAGGGTTCGCCGCCGTCGTCATGAGCGACTTGATCACCGGGAGCAGCGCGAGGTGGATGTCGCGCGCGACCCCGGTGTCGCCCCCGACATACGCTTCGATCAGCTTCGCCATAGACTTGCCCGCGATGTGCGACACGACGCAGATCACGCCGTAGCCGCCGACCGCGAGCACCGGGAGAGTCCAGCTGTCGTCGCCGCTCCAGACGTTGAAGCGCGAGGGTTTCCCGGCGCAGACGAGCCCGATCTGGTCCAGGTCGCCGCTCGCCTCTTTGACTCCGATGATGCCGGGAAGGTGCGCGCAGCGCAGCGTGGTGGCCGCGGTCATGTTGACCGCGGTCCGGACCTGGATGTTGTACATGATGGTCGGGCCTTCCTCCGAGATCGCCTTGAAATGCTCGTACATGCCGTCCTGCGGCGGCTTGTTGTAGTACGGCACGACCGCGAGCAAGGCATCCGCGCCGGCCTTCATCGCGAGGCGGGACAGCTCCACCGAGTGATGGGTGTCATTGCTGCCGGTACCCGCGACGACGTCATTGCCGGGGATCGCGCTCTTGACGGCGCGAAGCAGCTCGATCTTCTCGGCGTCCGAGAGGGTGGGCGACTCTCCCGTCGTGCCCGCGACGACCACGCCGTCCGAGCCGTCGTTCACCAGCATCACCGCGAGCTTCTGCGCGGCGTCGTAATCGACCGATCCGTCCTCTTTGAACGGCGTCAACATCGCAGTCAGCAAGCGCCCGATCTCTTTGCTCACTTCGGTATCACCCCCATCTCGATGGCCTGCTCGGCGATCTGCACCGCGTTCAGCGCGGCGCCCTTGCGCAGGTTGTCCGACACGATCCAGAGTGCTATTCCCCTGTCCGACGACATGTCCTTGCGGATCCGGCCGACGTAGACCTCGTCCCGACCGGCCACGTGGAGCGGCGTCGGGTAGATGCGGTTGGCCGGGTCGTCCTCCACGACGACACCGCGCGCCCGCTCCAGCAGAGCTCGTACGTCCTCGGGCTCGATCGCTTCCTTGGTTTCGATGATCACCGACTCACTGTGGCCGACCTGGACCGGCACCCTCACGCAGGTCGCCGCGATCTGCAGGTCGGGGTCGTGGAGGATCTTGCGCGTCTCGTTGACGAGCTTCATCTCTTCCTCGTTGTAGCCGTACTGCTGCGGCTTCCAGCCGCCGGGGATCACGTTGTAAGCGAGCTGGTGGGAGGTCGCGTTCACCTCGGGCTTCTTCTTGTTGACGATGGCCTCCGTCTGGTCGTCCAGCTCATCGGAGAGCGCACGGCCCGCGCCGGATGCCGCCTGGTACGTCGAGACGATGACCCGTTCCACGCCCACTTTCTGACGCAGGGGCTCGAGCACCATCGTCAACGGAATCGTGGTGCAGTTCGGGCTCGCGATGATCCCCTCGTTGTCGCGGATGTCGTTGGGGTTCACCTCGGGCACGACCAGCGGAACGTTGGCCTTCATCCTCCAGGCAGAGCTCTTGTCGATCACCAGCGCACCCGACTCCGCCGCGATAGGCCCGTACATCAGCGAGATGTCAGCGCCTGCGGCGAACATCGCGATCTGAACGTCTTTGAATGACGCGTCATCGACTCGCTCCAGTCGCAGGGAGTCTCCGTTGAACGACACCTGCTTGCCGATTGAGCGCTCCGACGCAAAAACTCGCACCTTGCCGACGGGAAACTTGCGCTGGGCCAGGATCTTCAGCATCTCGATTCCGACCAGGCCCGTCGCCCCGACGACAGCAACGTTTAATTGCTTGGATGTGGGCACGGGGTCAGTTTACTTCCATTTCGCCGGACACGGAACTTGCTCCACCGGCTGCGAGCTGTGCACCTCGAGCCTGCTGCAGTCGCTGCACCGCGAGAACGAAGGCGGGGTGCACGTGGAACAGCTCGACCACGTTGTCCTGATAACCCCGCTCCCTGGCCAGGACCCTGCCCCGGGGCCCGACGAGAGGAAGAACACCGATCAAGCCAATCAAGCCGGCAAATATTGTGAAGATGCCCGCAACCACGAAGGTTCCGATCCAAGGGGACTGCGGGCCGGCATTACCCGCGACGACAGCAGCCGCAACCCAGAGCAGCAGGGTCAGGGGAAGTAGGCTGAAGATCGACCAGCTCAGAAATAACAGATTTCGGCGGACGCGCCGCGTCGTCGGTACGAAGCCGCGCGCGCGTCGCATGGTCACTTCCTCGACCACGGGCGCCAAAGCATGCAGTTGCGTGAATGCCAGCACGTTGGAAGCCTCAGCCCAACCTGGAACGGTCTTGAAACGCACCCTGTACCAGGTCTCGGCTGGAGCGCCCGTCACTGCGCATACGTGCGGCAAATCCTTGGTCCTCAGTTGTGAGGCCCAGATGAAGACTCGATCCTGACTCTTAGCCATGCGACGGAGGCAGTGGCGGTGGCGGCGCCGGCGCGTACTGCACCGCTCGCGCCTGCTGATGCTGCTGCACGGCGGTCACGAACGCCGGGTGCACGTTGCGGAGCTCGACGATGCGATCGGTCTGACCCGGGGCTGGTGCTTTGACCCTGGCTTGAGGAGTGATCAAGCGAGTGATCACCAGGCGTCCGAGGAGACCCGCCAGCAGGCATACAGCGCCCAGGAGCAGGAAGGCGACGGCGACGCCGTTTGCTGTTGGATCGTTGTTGCCGGCGGCCCCAACGATCAACGCGATCAGCCAGCAGGCAGGCCAGGCAATCAGGATTCCCACGGGGACCCAGAGCGCAAGCCTCGCCGTGGTGGCGCTGGACCGCGTCAGCGGCAAGTACCCGCTCGCCCGCTGGGACACCACGGCGATCGTGACTGCGAACGCCACGAACCCGATGCCGCCGAGGCAAATGAGGATCAGGAGCGCGTAGGCCCAATCCGGTGGGGTCGCGAAGTTGAACTTCTTCCACGTCTCGGCGGGGCGCCCGGTCATCGCGCAGACCGGCGGAAAGTCGTTGGCCCACAGCTGCGAGGCCCAGACCTGGACCCTACCCAACGCGCAACCCCTGGAGCTGGTCGGGCGTCTCCAGCTTGGAGGTGGGCACGGGCGTCAGTCTATTGCGAAGCCGGCGAGTCCGGATGTTGCGGGGCTGAGGCAAGCTGGGCCGCACGAGCGAGCTGGTGATCCTTCACCGCCGCGACGAAAGACGGATGAACCCGATGCAGCTCGATGAGTCGATCGCAGTACCCGGGCGGCGCGTCGAGGACCCTGCCATGAGGGACCACCTCCGACAGTGCAAGGGCAGGCAGGCAGAGCAATGCGACCGCCGCGCCCAGGATGATCAGTGTCCGCACGAGCGCGGAAAGATCCGTGTCGCTCGTTGATCGTGCCAGGGCAATTCCACACACCTCGAGAAGAATCGCCAGCGTCGGGAGAGACCGCGCAATCGTTTCGACCATCGTGATCGTCTGCTTCGAGGAGCTGGTCAGCGGAAGCTGCCCTCTCGCCACTCGGGGTTTCAGGCCGGGCAGTCGGATGCCGATGCTCAGGAGACCGGCTACGAGCCAGTCCAGCGGTCCGGCGAACACAAACACGTGCGACGTTTCGGCCGCCCGGCCGGTCATTGCGCAGATGGGCGGAAGATCCTTGGCTGCGATTTGTGGCTCCCAGATGCGCACTCGATCGGGCCGACCGATCATGCAAGGCCAAGCAACTCGTCCAGGCCGCGGTAGAAGCGTGGCTCGCTCGTGACGTGCTTGATGGCGAGCAACACGCCGGGCACATAAGCCTCGCGGCTGGTCGTGCGATGCGCGATTGTCAGCGTCTGGCCGGGCAGGCCGAAGATGACCTCCTGGTCGGCGACGAAACCGGGCAGGCGAACGCTGTGCACGGCGACGCCGCCCTCCTCCCCGCCTCGGGTCCCAGACAGAGTTTCTTTCTCTGCCTTCCTGTACGCAAACGGCTTGTCTTTGCGGCGAGCGGCGAGGCGCTTCGCGGTCGAAAGCGCGGTCCCGGACGGCGCATCCAGCTTGGTGGCGTGATGCATCTCGATGATCTCGACGGCGTCGAACAGGGGCGCCGCGATATCGGCCAGGTGCATCATCAGCACGGCGCCGATAGCGAAGTTCGGGGCCACGATGCCGCCCACGTGCTTCTCGGCGCACGCGGTCTCGAGCTTGTCGACGTCAGAGGTCGACAGGCCGGAGGTGCCGACGACCGGTGAGGCACCGGCCGCTACGGCGGCAAGCGCGTTGTGCAGCGCTTCACCTGGTCGAGTGAAATCGACCAGCGCCCTCGGCCTCTTTTCATGGAGAAAGGCCGCCAGGTCGTCGCCGTGAGCGACTCCGCCGACAAAATCGATGCCGGGTTCGGACTGAAAAGCGTTGGCGAGGACCGAGCCGACTTTGCCGCGGTAACCGGCTACACAAACCCTGATGGTGCCAGCCATCACGGTTCCCTCCCCACTTGTGGGGAGGTGCGCGCAGCGCAGGAGGGGCACGCCGCGCGCATGCCCTTCACCTTGAGGTCAGTCGCGACGTGGGCCGCGGCCCCGGCCGCCGCCGTTTCGCCCGCCCCGATCGCGACCGCCAAAACCACCCTCGCGCGGCGGCGGCGGCGGCGAAGCCAGCGCGAGCGCCATCGCCTCCTGGCTGATGCTCTCTTCGATTGGCAGACCCTTCGCGGTCAGCTCCTCGATCGCGGCCTGTCGGCTCAGGTTGAGCCGGCCCTGGCTGTCGACCTCGACCGCCTTGACCACGATCTCGTCGCCGATGTTGGCCACCTCCTCCACGCGCTCGACGCGGTGATCGGTGAGCTTGGAGATGTGGACGAGGCCATCCTGTCCCGGCAGGACCTCGACGAAGGCGCCGAACGGCATGATGCGGACGACCTTGCCCTTGTAGATCTTGCCTACCTCGACCTCGTCGGTGAGGCCCTTGATCCAGTCGATCGCCCTCTGGCCCCCCTCCTGGTCGACCGCCGCGATGAAGACGCGGCCGTCGTCTTCGACGTCGATCTGGGCACCGGTCTCCTCGGTGATCTTCCGGATCATCGAACCACCCTTGCCGATGATGTCGCGGATCTTGTCGGGGTTGATGAGGATGGTGGTGATGCGCGGCGCATAGTGGCTCATCTCGGCGCGAGGCCGCGGCAGCACCGCGAGCATCTTGTCGAGCACGAAGAGCCTTGCCTCGCGCGCCTGCTCCAGGGCCTGGGCCATGATCTCGTGGGTCAGGCCCTTGATCTTGATGTCCATCTGCAGCGCGGTGATGCCATCGCGCGTGCCGGCGACCTTGAAGTCCATGTCACCCAGCGCGTCCTCGACGCCCTGGATGTCGGTCAGCACGGCGAACTTTCCCTCGCGCGTGATCAGGCCCATCGCGATGCCGGCGACCGGCGACTTGATCGGCACGCCCGCGTCCATGAGGGCGAGGGTGGAGCCGCAAACCGAGGCCATCGACGTCGAACCGTTGGAGCTCAGGATCTCGGAGACCACGCGGATCGTGTAGGGCCACTCTTCGACCGGCGGAATCACGGCCAGCAGGGCGCGCTCCGCGAGCGCGCCGTGCCCGATGTCGCGCCGGCCCGGGCCACGCAGCGGCCGCGCCTCGCCCACCGAGTACGGCGGGAAGTTGTAGTGGTGCATGTAGCGCTTGAACTCTTCGGCGGTCAGGCCGTCCAGCTTCTGCTGGTCGGACATCGAGCCGAGCGTGGCGATGGTGAGAGCCTGGGTCTGGCCGCGCGTGAACAGGCCCGAACCATGGGTGCGGGGCAGCACGCCAACCTCGACGGTGACCGGCCGCACGTCCTTGAGGCCCCGTCCGTCGACGCGCACGCCCTCATCGACCACGCGCTCCCGGACGCGGTCCTTCACCGCCTTGTCGAAGAGCTTGCCGACGATGTCGGCGTACTCGGGGAATCGCTCTCCGAGCTCCTGGACGGTCCTTGTCCGAAGGTCATCCATCGCGCTCTCGCGCTTCGCCTTGTCTGCGTTGTAAAGGACCGGGTCCAGGCGCAGCGCCAGGTACTCGCCTACGATCTCGCGCATCTGCTCGGGATAGGTCGGCGGGACCCACTCGCGCTTCTCGATGCCGACCTGGTCGCGCAGCTCGAGCTGCGCCGCGCAGATCCGCTTGATCTCCTCGTGCGCCGCGGTAAGGGCGTCGACCACGACCTGCTCGGTGACTCCCTTCGCGCCGGCCTCGACCATCAGGATCGCTTCGGCAGTGCCGGCGACCACCAGGTCGAGCTGCGAGTCGCCCATCTGCGACATCGGCGGGTTGACGACCACCTGGCCGTCGATGTAGCCCATGCGCACGGCGCCGACCGGGCCCTGGAACGGGATGTCCGAGATCACGAGCGCGGTCGACGCGCCGTTGATGCTCAGGATGGTCGGGTCGTTCTCCTGGTCCACCGAGAGCACGGTCGAGATGACCTGCACGTCGAGCCGGAACCCGTCGGGGAACAGCGGGCGGAGCGGCCGGTCGGTCAGGCGCGAAGCCAGGATCGCCGTCTCGCTTGGCCGGCCCTCGCGGCGCATGAACGCGCCCGGGATCTTGCCCGCCGCATATAGCTTCTCCTCGTAGTCGCACGTGAGCGGGAAGAAGTCGATCCCCTCGCGTGGCTCCTTCGCCATCACCGCGGTGCTCAGCACCACCGTGTCGCCCTGGCGGATGATGACCGCCCCGTTGGCCTGCTCGGCCACCCGGCCGGTCTCGAGCGAGATCCGACGCCCTGCGACGTCTACGTTTTTCGTGACAACTGCCACGCCACTACCTCCATGAATGTGGGAGGAACCCTGCGGCGCGAATCTGGGTCAGATTCCTAGCAGCTGCCCCTCAGGTGGCGACCTCAGTGAGAGCTTCTAAGAGCTGACCCGCGCTACCGGCGTGGGTCCTCCCGGATTTACTTCGCTATCTCCTGATCCCGAGCTTGGCGACGAGGGCGCGGTAGCGCTCGACGTCGGTGTCCCTCAGGTAGTTCAGCAGACGCCGTTGCTTGCCGACCAGGAGAAGGAGGCCGCGGCGCGAGTGGTGGTCTTTGGCGTGAGTCTTCAGGTGCTCGGTGAGCTCCCGGATGCGCGCGGTGGACAGCGCAATCTGGACCTCGGGGGAACCCGTGTCCTTTTCTGTGCGCCTGTGGTCCGCGATCACCTTGCCTTTGACTTCGTTCTCGACTGCCAAACTCGCAGGCAAGTATACGGGGAGGCTGTTACCCGACGTTTTCCACCGAGCCGTCCGACCGCGGATCGGCACCCGCTCGCCACGCACCCGGCCCGTCGACCACGATCGCGTGGGCGTGGCCGAATGAGTGGTGGCGAGGCGGCATCAGCAGGACGTTTGCCTCGCTCCTGGCCATCTCGCCCGCGCCCGGATAATCGGCCTCGATCGCAACCGTGACGCCGTCCGCCAGCACGGCCATGCGCGGGCGAGCCACCGCCGCCTCCGGGTCCATGCCGTGGTCGACCAGATTCATCAGCACCTGCGCCTGGATCTGGGGTTGCAGGTCGGCTCCCATCGCACCGAACGCCGCCCACGGCGTTCCGCCTCGCGAAGCCATCGCAGGGATCAGCGTGTGCATCGTCCGCTTCCTGGGCTGCAGCCGGTTGACGTGCGACGGGTCGAGGCTGAAATAGGCGCCGCGATTCTGGAGCAGCATGCCCGTGCCCTCGGCGACGATCCCCGATCCGAAATCGAAAGCGACGCTCTGGATCATCGAGATGACGTTGCCGTGCTCGTCGGCCGCGCACAGGTAAACGGTGTCTCCCGTTTCGTGGGCCGTGGCACGGCCGACGGGTCCGTGGTGCGGTTCGAGAAACGGCTCCACCGGCACAGGCGAGAAGTCCGGGTCGGTGATGAAGCGGTTGCGCAGCGCATAGCTCGCGTCGCGGGCCTCCCGGAAGGATGCCCCGGCCTCGAGCCGCACCAGCATGGCCGCGGCGGCGAGCCCCTGGGTCGGTGCCGGCAGCTCGTAGACCACCAGGTCGCGGTACCGAAACGCAATCGGCTCGACCCACTGCGAGCGGTGGGTCGCGAGGTCGTGCGCGGTGACGAAGCCATCCCTGCGCTTCACCGCGGCCACGATCGCATCGGCGATCGCACCTCGATAGAAGACATTGATCCCGCTGTGGCCGATGTCGTGAAGGACCGACGCGAGGTCGGGATTGCGCAGGAGCATGCCCGCCTCCATCGGAGGGTAGAGCGCGTAAGCCACCGGCTCCCGGCCAAGCCAGTCCGCCGCCTGCATCAGGAACTGCGAGAGGTGCGCCGTGATCACGAAACCATTGCGGGCCAGCGACTCCGCCGGCTCGAGCACCGCGCCGAAGCCGAAGCTCCCGAACCGCTCGAGGAGTCTGCCCCACGCCTCGACGGTGCCTGGCACGGTGACGGCCAGCACGCCGCGCACCGGCATCGTCTCGTGTCCGCGCGCGCGGACTGCCTCGATCGTGGCCAGCTCGCCCGAGCGTCCGGCTCCGATCAAGCCGACCGGCGACTTCTCTCCGCCGGCCCAGACGATCGCCATGAGGTCTCCGGCGACGGACGTCATGTGCGGATAGACCACGCACAACGCGGCGTCAGCGGCGATCGCTGCGTCGATCGCATTCCCGCCTTCGCGGAGGATCTGAGCCCCGACGGCGCTCGCGACGCGATGCGGCGTGGCGATGACGCCACGCGTCATCTGGGTGTGACGAACTCGATCGCGCTCGGCTGGATCTCGAACAGCGCGGGAAGGAAACCGACCGCCTCGCCGTCGACGTCGATGCGCACCTTCTCGGGGGAGCTGATGGACACTCGCTTGCCATAAAGCAGCTCGAGCTTCGGGTTGTTCTGGTCCAGGTGCCTGCCCGCTCGGAAGTCGTTCATGCCGCGCATGGTTTCAATTTTGCCCGCGTTCTTGACCAGGATCACGTCGAACACGCCGTCGGTGGGCGATGCCGACGGCGCCATCTGCATTCCGCCGCCGAAGTACTGGCAGTTCGCGACGACCACCTGCTGAGCTTTCGGGAGCTCATGCGTGATGTGGTCCACGTCGACGGTCATCGGCTTGTTCTTGAAGCCGATGAGCGCGCGAAGGCCGCCGAGCGTGTAGGCCGCGTTGCCGAATCGCTTGGTCCCGTTACCCATCTGGAACACGACGTCGCCGCCGAGACCCGCGTCGGCGATGTTGATGAAGTGGCGCACGGCCGTCGAACCGTCGGCCGCCTGGTAGGTCACACATCCCGCGTCGAGGCGCCTCACCAGTCCGCTCCGCAGAACGTCGATGGCCTGCTTCGGGTCCGAGGGGATGCGCAGCGTGCGCCGAAAGTCCCCGCCTGTGCCGAGCGGCACCATGGCGAGCTTGCTGGTCGTCGGGAGGGGAGCCCCGTTGCGGAAGAAGCCGTTGACGACCTCGTTGAGCGTTCCGTCGCCGCCGACCGCGACCACCAGCGGCCGTGACTCCAGCACCGCACGCTGGGCGATCTCGGTCGCCTCGAGCGGGCGAGTGGTGAACGCGGCCTCGTAGGGCAGCCCGCTCGTTGGCAGCCATGTCTCGACCGCCGCCCATTCTCGCCCCGCCTTGCCGGCGCCCGACGACGGGTTGACGATGAACAGGATCGGTGCGCCGGCGCGGCCGCTTATGACCGGCCCCCCACCGCTCGCGGGTTCATGATCCGCTCAGGGTCGAGTCCGTCCCTCACTGCTCGCCACACGCTCATCCAACCTCCCATCTCATCGGCGACCCATCTTGCCCTAACCTGCCCCACTCCGTGGTGGTGGCTGAGCGTCGCGCCCAGCTCGAGCGCCGCCGTCATCGCCCCTTCCCACGCGCGTTCGTAGGCGGCACGGGCTGCCTCTTCCGTGTCGCCTGAGCCGCCAAACGAGAAATAGGCACAGCAGCCCTGCTCGTAGGCATGACTGAAATGGCATAACGCCAGCCCGCCGACGGCTATTGCGGTCTTGACCCTGGCGTGCAGCTCTGGCAAGAGCGTCCACGGAGCAGCCAACTCAATCGTGTCGAGGTAGGCGCCCGGCGGCTCGAGGAACGTTCTCAAACGCTCGGCCGAGAGGTCGAAGCGGTGGCGCAGCCAGCGGTCCCAGGGCGGCTCGCCGAGCGGTCGCGCATCTCGCACAAGCTTCTCGACCGCCTCCGCCTCCGCAGCCGCGACCGCGGTTACGCCGCACGTGGCGACCACGAGGAGGCACTCGCCGTCGCCGAGGTCGTAGCCGCCGAATGCCGTGTCTTCCGCGTCGTACAGACGCATCACAAGCGGCCGTATGCCGGCCTGCACGACGGCCCGCATACAGTCCAACCCTGTGCGCAAGTCGCGAAAGGCGAAACCGCGGCCGACTGTCGATTCCGGCAGGCGGTGGATTCGCAGCACCGCGCCGATCACGACGCCCAGCCCTCCCTCCGCACCGAGGAAAAGATCGTGCAGCGCGGGACCGACCGCCGACCGCGGACCGGGACGCGGCGCGGCAAACGTGCCGTCCGGCAGGACGACGGCGAGCGACAGGACCATGTCCTCGATGCCGCCGTAGCGGCTCGACTGCTGGCCTGATGACCGCGTCGCGACGAGGCCGCCGACTGTGGTGCCAGGCAGCGAGCTCGGGTAGTGGCCGAGTGTGAGCCCGCGCGCGCTGAGCTGCTGTTCGAGGGCCCAGCCATTGACCCCCGCCTCGCAGCGGCACACCAGGTTGGTCTCGTCGATCTCGAGGACGCGGTCGAAGGCGCTCATGTCGAGGACGAGCTCGCCGGATGCCGGGGCAACCGCTCCACAGACGCCGCTGCCGCCGCCCATCGGCGTCACCGCGACATGGTTGGCGGCGGCCCAGCGCAGCACCGCAGCGACCTGCTCACGGCCGGACGGCCGCACGACAATCGCTCGCGGCGGTGCCTTGCCGGCGCGCTCCTCCATGATGGCGAGCGGCCACAGGTCGCGGACCGGGCGCTCCTCGACGGCCGTCGCGCCGACGATCCCCTCGAGCTCGCGTTTCACTGCTCCTGCCTCGCCGCGAAGCGCCCGGCGAGCCAGCCGGTCAGGATCGGCACCCCGAAGCCACACGGTCCGCTGTAGTCGTAACCGCCGAGCACAGCCCCCGCCGCGTAGAGGTTGTCGAAGGAGACGGAGCCGTCCTCCAGGAGCGGATGCAATCGTTTGTCGGTCATCGCACCGATCCGCATCTCCTCCGCCGGGTCGAGATATTTGAGGTGCTGCAGGCGCGTGCCCAGGCTCGCGGCGGGGACGCCATCGTGGAAGACGCCGAGGCCGAGCAGTGGCTCGATCGTGTCACGGCCGGCGCGGAGACCTCCGCCAATGTGCCGGCCGGTGGCCAGGACGAAGGCGTCGGCCCGGAAGGTGCGCCCGCCTGCTCGAGCCGCCGTCACCTTTCGGCCGGAAGTGTCGAACGAGGCAACCTCAGCCGCGACCGCGCCCAGCGAGATCGCCTGCTGGAGGCGCCATCCGTGGGGAGATGGCGGCGAGGCCAGCATCTCGAAGCCGTCAACCGGCAGGTTCGTGAAGCCGGGCGGGTACGCGATCGCCGCGCCACGGGCCCGGGGCGCCGGTGCTCGCCGTCCATACAGGTCGGTGAGCGAGGCGGCCTGCGGGAGGTCCGGGATCGGGATCTCCTCGGCGAAAGCCTCGATCCCGTGCAGCTCCTTCAGCGCCTGCGCCGTCGAGGCGGCGTCATAGTCGCCAACCTGCGGCACGCCGATCACCGCGACTCGCTTTCCGGTCAGCGCCCCAAGCTCCCCCTTCGCCACGGTTTCCGGGACGATGCTGGCCGGCCGGGCGAGACCGTGGATGTCGGCGTAGAGGCCCCGCCTACGCCAGGTTCCCTCGAACTGCAGTCCCTCCTTGCCGAGGGCCAGCTGCAGCGAGGAGATGGCGGCGTCGAGCTCGGTGGCCAGCCCCACCGAGTCCATGCCGAGCCGCGTCAGCGGATGATTGGGCGAACCCAGGATCGCGTCGAGGTCGTCGACCACCTCCATGCCGCCTGCATAGAGCGCCGTGGCGCCCGGCGCTCGGGCGACGACCGTTACCTCCGCCCTCTCGCGTCGCGCCGCCAGCGCGGCGCAATACCCTGCGATACCGCCGCCGACGATGAGGACCCTGGTCAACGAACGACGATGCGACGCGTGTCGGCGACGTCCTTCTTCAACTGGCGAACCAGGTCGTCGGGCGTGGCGAATTTGATGTCAGGGTGCAGGTAGCGGACGAAGCGGAGCTCGAGCCGCTGCTGGTAGAGATCGCCTTCGAAGTCGAGCAGGAAGGCCTCGACGCGCAGCTGGGTGCCGCCGAAAGTCGGGCGGTAACCCACCGACAGGGCGGCGATGAAATCTCCTTCGGGGGCGCGCACCCTGCCCGCGTAGGCTCCAAGGGCAGGGACGAGCTTGTTGGGCTCGATCCCGATGTTGGCGGTGGGGAAACCGAGCTGCCGGCCGACGCGGTCACCCGACTCCACCGGACCCGACATCGAATACTCGCGCCCCAGCAAGCGGTTTGCCTCGTCCATCTCACCCGCCCGCACCAGGCGCCGGATCTCCGAGCTGTGCAGCTCGCGGCCGTCAAACGTGAACGGCGGAATCACCTCCACCTCGTGGCCGTGGTTGCGCAGCCACTCGGCGCTGCCCGTGCGGCCACGGCCGAAGGCGAAATCGAAACCGATCACCCAGCGGCGGATGTCCATCGACGTCGCAAGCCGGTCGATGAACTCCTGGGGCGAGAGCGCCGAGAGCTCGCGGTCGAAGCGCAGCACGATCGCGTGGTCGATCCCGGCGGCGCCGATCAATGCCAGCTTCTCCTGAAGGGTCGTGATCGAGGGCGGACAGTTTGCGGGGTCGAGGACACACCGCGGGTGCGGCTCGAACGTGATCAGCGCGGACTCGCCTTTCACCTCCGCAGCACCGCGAACCGTGTGCCCCATGACGTCGAAGTGGCCGAGGTGGACCCCGTCGAAGCTGCCGACCGTCAGCGCCACCGGTCCGATCGGTGTGGTGGGAAGTCCGAGATGGACCTTCAGGTGAGCCCTCCAGCGCGACGCCGGATCTTCGGCGTCCATGCGGCTGCATTGCGTCGTTGCCGCCTGCGCTCCTCGCGACGCGTATTGACGAATACGCTTAGCTGTGGTGCTCGGCGGCGCCTAGCACTGCAGCCACCTGGCCACCGAATCTCTCGTCGCCGCGCCGGAGGTCTCACCTCAGGTGAGCACCTTCTCCGGGACGAAAGTGCGGCGCAGCGGGTCGGTGTGCCCGAGCGCGACCAGCCGCCCGTCAGCGTCGTGCGCCCGGACCGGACCAGGGGCGGGCTCTGGGAGGACGCGGACCGGGCGGCCCTGACGGACCTGCGCCGCCTGGTCCACGTTGAGCCTGACCAGCTCCATGTCGGGCAGTATGACTTCGGCCGCGAGCAGCCTGTCCCGCACCGCGTCGGCCGTCTCGAGCTCGTGGAGCGACACCGCATCCTCGATCCTCAGCGGCCCATACGCCGTGCGAACGAGCCTGCCCAGGTACCCCCCCACCTCCAGCCGCTGGCCGAGGTCGCGGGCGATGGATCGCAGATACGTGCCGCTTCCGCATCGCACCTCGACGCGCGCAACCGCATTCGGACCGGGCTGAAAGTCGAGCACGCTGGCGGCGTATACCTCGACCTCCCGTGGCGCAGGCCTGGTGACCTCCCCACTGCGCGCGAGCCGATAGGCCCGCTTGCCTTCGACCTTCACCGCGGAGTACGCGGGCGGCTGCTGCATGATGCGGCCGGAGAACTCGGCCAACGCCATCTCAACGTCGTGCGTGGTGATGATTGTCGGGTCGGCGACAGGCTCCAGCGGCGCCTCGGCGTCGTCGGTTGCCGTGACGAAGCCCAGGTGGATGTCCGCGACGTAGGTCTTCGGCAGCTTCAGCGCAAACTCGGCGAGCCGGGTCGCCGACTCGAAGAGGATCGGCAGGACGCCGGTCGCCAGCGGATCCAGGGTCCCGGCGTGGCCGACGCGATGCGCCCCGGTCAGCCTGCGGAGACGGTTGACGACCGAGAACGAGGTGTCGCCGGCGCCCTTGTTGAGGTTGAGGACCCCGGTCGAGAACCGCTCAGGATTCGGGCGAGGCGGCAAGGATGGCCTCCTTGGCGGCCGCCAGCACGAACCTCACCGCCTCGTCCATCGGCTTTTCGATCTCCGCCCCCGCGGCGCGGATGTGCCCGCCGCCACCGAACGTCGCGCACAGCGCGGCCGCGTCGACCGCACCGCGGCTGCGGACGCTGATCTTAGTGAGATCGCTGGAGACTTCCTTGAACAGGATGGCGAGCTCCAGGCCCGCGATGCTGTTCAGGGTGTCGATGATGCCCTCCGATTCGGCCATTACCGCGTTCGCCTCCTTGAGCATGCGTCGCGTCACCTTCGCCCAGGCGAGGCGGCCGTCCATCTCGACGCGCATCGTCGCGAGCGCGAGGCTGCTCAGCTTGAGGGTCGTCTCGGGCCGCATCTTGTAGACCTGGGTCGCGATGTGACCGGGGTCGGCGCCAAGTCGGGCGAGCCTGGCCGCGTCCTCCAGGGCTCGCGGCGTGGTGTTCTCGTGACGAAAGCCACCTGTATCGGTCAGCAGCGCGACGTACAGGTTGATGGCGATCGTCGGGGTGATCGGGTAGCCGAAGTGGTCGACCATCTCCATCACCATCTGGCCGACGGCCGATGCGTTGGGATCGATCACGTTGATGTCGCCGAACCGCGTGTTGGATGGATGGTGGTCGACGTTGATGACCGTGGCGTGGGCCGCGATGCTGCGGACCGCGCTGCCAGAGCGCTCGAGGTTGCCCGAATCGAAGAAGAAGACGAGCTGAGGGTCGACGCCGCGCGGGGGCTCCGCCTGGATGTCGCGGAACCCCGGCAGGAACTCGTACATCTGGGGCAGCGGTGGCGGCACGAGGACCCAGACCTCCTTGCCCTCGCTGCGCAGGGCCTCCGCGAATGCGAGGCTGCAGCCGAGCGTGTCGCCGTCGGCGTCCTTGTGGCCGAAGATCAGGATCTCCTGGTTCGCGTCGATCAGGTCCTTGATCTCGTCATACAGGTGCGGTTTGTCTCGCTTCGCGGTCGCTATGGCTTGAGCTCCTCGCCGTTTTGCGGAAGGACTTCTTTCAACAGCTCCGAGATGTGCACGCTGTACTCGATCGAGGGGTCGAGCTCGAAGCGAAGGTCGGGCGAGAACTTGAGGTTCTGCAGGCGCCGGCCGAGCTCGTGGCGGATCAGCCCCTTGGCCGACACGAGCCCCTTGATCGACGCCTTCTGCTCGTCAGGGTTGCCGAGCACGCTGACCCGAACTCGCGCCTGGCGCAGGTCCGGCGACATCCGGACGGCGGTGATGCTCACGAACCCGATCCGCGGGTCTTTGAGGTCGCGCCGGATGATGGACATGATCTCCTCACGCACCTGCTCCCCCACCTGGTCCGCGCGGTAGCTGGTCATTTCGACCTCCGCTTGAAGCAAAGCCACGGTTTGCTTAGATTTCTTCCCGCTCGAGTCGATACGTCTCCATCGTGTCACCGGGCTGGAAGTCCTCCCAGCCCTCGAGCCCGATGCCGCACTCCTGGCCGGCCGGCATCTCGCGCACGTCCTCCTTGAAGTGCTTGAGAGAGTTGATCCGTCCTTCATGGACCAACTGGCGCGCCCGGAAAAGCTTGACCCAGCCTCCACGGCTGACCTTGCCCTCCACCACGCGGCTGCCGGCGATGATGCCGACGCGCGGGATCTTGATCGGGGTGATGACCTCGACGCTGCCTTCGCGGATCTGACGGTAGGTGGGCTCGCGCAGGCCCTTGGCCGCGCGCTCCACGTCCTCGGTGAGCTTGTAGATGACGTCGTAGTACCGGACCTCGACCTTCGCGCGTTCGGCCGCGGCCGTGCTCGCCGGAGTCGGCTTGAGGTTGAAGCACACGATGATGGCGCTCGATACGCTGGCCAAAAGCAGGTCGGAATCGCTGACCGCTCCCACTCCCTGGCCGACAATCTTGATCGCGACCACTGGGTCTTCGATCTTCTGCAGGGCGGTGAGGAGCGCCTCGAGCGTGCCCTGCGCGTCGGCCTTGACGACCAGGCTGAGCTCTTTGACCTCGCCTTCCTTGGCGCGGCGCGCCAGGTCCTCCAGGGTGATGCGGGGAGCGACGTCACGAGCCGCTTCCAGCGCGCGCTTCTCACCGAGCTTGCTGAGCGCGATCTGGCGCGCCGTCTTCTCCGAGCCGACGACCTGGAAGATGTCGCCCGCCTGGGGCACCTCGCTCATGCCGGACACCACGACCGGCGTCGCGGGCGGCGCTTCGCTGACGCTGAGACCACGGTCGTCGGCCAGGGCGCGCACGCGGCCGTAGATATGGCCGCACACGAAGTCGTCGCCGACCTTGAGCGTGCCGGCCTGGACCAGGACGGTCGCGACTGGGCCGCGGCCGCGCTCGAGGTGCGCGTCGACGATGGTCCCGATCGCGTTGCGGTCGGGATTCGCCTTCAGCTCCAGGATGTCAGATGACAGAACGATCGTGGTGAGCAGGTCGTCGATCCCCTTGCCGGTCTTGGCGCTGAGGTGCACGCACTCGTATTCGCCTCCGTAGTGCCTGGTGACGATGCCCTGCTCGGCCAGCTGCTGGTGGACTCGCTCGACGTTGGCGTTGTCTTTGTCGACCTTGTTGATGGCGACGATGATCGGCACCTTCGCCGCGCGCGCGTGGTGGATGGCCTCGACGGTCTGCGGCATGACGCCATCGTCCGCAGCCACGACCAGCACCACCAGGTCGGTGACCTGCGCGCCACGCGCGCGCATGGCGGTGAACGCCTCGTGGCCCGGCGTGTCGATGAACACCACGGGATGCCCGTCGGCGGTCTCGATCTTGTAGGCGCCGATCCGCTGCGTGATGCCGCCAGCCTCGCCCGCCGCGACGCGGGTCTTCCGGATCGCGTCGAGGATCGAGGTCTTGCCGTGGTCGACGTGTCCGAGGACCGTGACGATTGGCGGCCGGGGCTTGAGCTTGGACGGATCCTCGTTGGCGAGTGAGAAGAGCTCCTCGCGCGAGGTCGTGACCACGTCGCCCTCGCCCTTAGCCGACTCGACTGCGACGACGTCCTCGCTAGCGACCGGTTCCACGGTGAAGCCGAACTCGTCGGCCACGATCTCTGCGGTCGCGAAGTCGATGACCTGGTTGATGGTGGCCAGGATCTTGGAGGCCATCAGCTTCTTGATCACCTCGACCGGGCTCACTCCGAGCTTCTCGGCCAGGTCCTTGACCGACAGCGTCGGGGGCAGGACGGCTCGCCGGTCGCCGTTGGTCTCGATCTTGACCGCGACCGAGGTCGGCTTGAAGGCGGAGCGGGCAGCCTCGATCGCGCCGGGCGCCAGGGGCGCTGCGGCGTTACGGGTCAATCGGCGCTGCTGCAGGAAGTTGACCAGCTCCTTTTGGCTGATCCCAAGTTCCCGCGCGAGTTCGTGTGCCTTCATCTAGAACTACTGATTATGCCGCCCAGGGTGAATTCGAAACCTGGGGCGGACCCGCTAGGCCTTCAGCTCAGACCACACTTCAGGCTGAACAGCGGCCCCCAAGGCCCGTTCCACCGAGCGCCGTTTGCGGGCCGTCTCGATGCAGTCGGGCTCGGGGTGGAGATACGCCCCGCGGCCCGGCATGCGGCCTGTTCGGTCCACCACGACTCCACCGTCGGGCCTCCGCACCAGGCGGACGAGCCGCAGCTTGCCGGCCTCTTCCCGGCAGGCGACGCAGGTCCTAACCGGCTGGCGGCGGGCCTTCCCCACGGTCCTCTTCCGGCTCGCTGGGCTTGATGTCGATCCGGTAGCCGGTCAGCTTCGCCGCCAGCCGAGCGTTCTGGCCGTCGCGCCCGATCGCCAGCGAGAGCTGGTTGCGCGGCACGAGCACGGTCGCCGTGCGGGTCACGCGGTCGATGGCCACCCGGTCGGCCCGCGCCGGGCCGAGCGCCGCAGCGACGAAGGCCTCCGGATCCTCCGACCAGGGCACGATGTCGACGTGCTCGTTGGCAAGCTCGCTCAGGATCGCGCGGTGCCTCACGCCCTTCGGTCCGACGCACGCCCCGACCGGGTCGAGGCCGGGCTGAGTGGACGACACCGCGATCTTCGTGCGCAGGCCGGGTTCCCTCGCGATGGCGCGGATCTGGACGGTACCGGCCTTGATCTCCGGCACCTCGGCCTCGAGCAGCCGGTGGACGAAGGCGCGGGACGCGCGCGAGACGCGCACCTGCGCCTGGCGCCGGTTGTGCTGCGTCTCGAGGATGACAACCAGCACCGGGCGCCCGGGGTGGAGCACCTCGCCGGGGATCTGCTCCTCCGGCGGCATGACGCCCTCGGCGCGTCCGAGGTCGACGTAGACGATGCCACCCTCGGCACGGTCGACCACCCCGCTGGCGAGCTCCCCATGGTGCTCCGCCACGTCGCGCAGCACCTTGTCCCGCTCGAGGTCGTGGATGTGACGGAGCACCGCGTGCTTTGCGGTCTGCGCGGCCATCCGCTTGAAATCGTCGGACGGAAGCTCGTCGACCACCACCGTGCCGTCCGGCCGCACGACGCGGCTCCGCACCTCGAGCGCCCCGGTCAGCGTGTCGAGCTTGACCGTCACCTCCCCGGCCGGGTTGAAGGCGCGCACGTAGGCGGCGGCGAGGGCCGTCTCGACGGTGTGCAGCATCTCTTCGATCGGAATGCCGACCTCACTGCAAAGCGCGCTCAGCGCTTCGGCGAGCGTCTGGGTGGACGGCTCAGATTGAGACCGCGAGCCTGCCCGCGACAACGTCTTCCCATGTGATGTGGATGATCACCGGCGCACGGCCGCGCGCGCCGGCCGCCTGCACAGCCACGCCGGCCGCGTCGACGGCGACCAGCTGGCCTTCGACCACGGCCTCCGCGTCGCCGCTGCGATACCGGATGTTGACCCGCTTGCCGTTGAACCGCTCATAGTCGTGGTGGGTGCGGAGCGGCCGCTCGGCGCCAGGCGACGACACCTCGAGGTCGTAGCGGCCGTCGATCACGTTGGCGTGGTCGAGGAGCGGGCCGACGACGCGGCTGACGCGCTCGCAGTCCTCGATGGAGATCGGCTCTGCCCGGTCGATGGACACGCGCAGAGTGCGTCCTGACTGGCCCGACTGGTCAAGCGAGTAGAGCTCGTAGCCCATGTGGTTCAGCGTGGGCTCGAGCAGCTCTTTGATCGACGATATGGGCCAGGTTGGCATGTCCGCAGGTAGGGATACCTTACCAGTCGCCTATCGAAGCGGCTGCAGCCTCCGCCAGACGACCAGCAGTGGCGCCGCGTTGAAGATCGAGCTGTAGGTGCCGGAGATGATGCCGATGAGAAGCGCCAGCGCGAGGCCCTGCAGGGTCGGACCGCCGGCGATGAAGATCGATGCGAGCACGAGCACGACGGTGAAGCTGGTGATGATGGACCGCGCCGCGGTCTGCATGATGCTGAGGTTCACGACCTGCTCGAACGACAGGCGCTGGCTCACGCGCAAGTTCTCGCGGATCCGGTCGAACACGACGATGGTGTCGTGGACCGAGAAACCGACCACGGTGAGCACGGCGGTGACGAAGAAAGAGTCGATCTGGCCGACTCGCCAGTGGAAGACGGTCCCGAAGATCGAGAACAGGCCGGCCAGCACGAAGACGTCGTGCAGCAGGGCCGCGAGCGCTGAGCCGCCGAACTGAAAACCGGCACGCCAGCCGCCGGGAACGTTGCGGAAGCGGATGGCCAGCAACAGCAGTATCGCCACCGCGGCCAGCCCGACAGCAAGCAGGGAGAACGCGATTGTCTCGCCCGCGATCGTGCCGCCGACCTCCAGGATCCTCTGCACGGTCATCGGGCCGAGCCGGCCTTGCAGGTTGTTCTGGACAGTGGTCTGCTGGGCCGCGCTCAAGGGCGGGTAGCGAAGGATGTAGCCGCCTTCGGAGGTCTGGATCACCGAACCGCTGGCGTTATCCGCCTCGACGGCGCGCTCCACGGCAGGCAGGTCCGGCTTGTTCGCGAATGACACGGTGAACTCGGTGCCGCCGGCGAAGTCGATGCCGAGCAGGAAGTGGTTGTGCCACATCGACACGATGCCCGGGATGATGATCAGCAACGACAGCGCGAAAAACCAGTTGCGCCTGCCGATGATGTTCAGCCTGCGAACGCGCGGCTCCTGAACGGTGACGACGGCGGCCTGCTGGGCCTTGCCGTCATCGACCATGTCGGCGACCTGCTGCTGCGGGGTTACATCAGACAACTCGGACACGGTCGACTCCCAGCAGACCAGCCCGCCTGAATCCACTGCCCGCGAGCACGATTGCGAGCAGGTTGTGCGTGACGATGATGGATGAGATGAGGCTGACCACGACACCGATCGCCAGCGTCTTGGCGAATCCCTGCACGACCGACGGGCCGATGAAGCCGAGGATGACGCAGGTGATCAGGGTCGAGGTGTTCGAGTCGCGGATCGCGGGCCACGCGCGGCGGACTGCCGCGTCGACCGCGGCGGCGATCGTGCGCCCCGCCCTCACCTCTTCTTTGAAGCGTTCGAAGATAAGCACGTTGGCGTCGACGGCCATGCCGACCGAGAGGATGAACCCGGTGATGCCGGCGAGGGTAAGAGTGACCGGCACGACCTTGAAAACGGCGAGCACAGCCCCGGCGTAGAACAGCAACGCGAGGCTCGCGAGCAAGCCGGGCACCCGGTAGTACACGATCATGAACAGGACGACGATCGCCAGGCCGAGCAAGCCGGCGGCGAGGCTGAGCTTCACCGATTCGGCCCCCAGCGTCGCGCTGACCTGGGTCACGTCGAGCGCGACCAGGTCGACCGGCAGCGAACCGGAGTTGATCCCGGTCGCGAGGTCCTGGGCGCTCTGCTGGGTGAACGCGCCCGAGATGGTCGCGTTGCCACCGGCGATCTCCTGCAGCGTGATGGGGTCGGTGAGCAGCTTGCCGCAGACCGTATCGGGCGTCTGTGCGGCGAGGCAGGCCGGGTCGTTCGGACTGGTGACCTTGGCCACGTAGGACGGGTCTTCCCAGTTGTCGATGTCCTTCTGGTTCAAGTCGAGCCAGATCGCGAGATGGCGCTGCGGGCAGTTGGCGGTGGCCGAGGTCCCAGGGTCGCCGGGGCAGGCGTTGACGTTGTCGCGCGTCAGGTTGTCGAACAGGGTGCCTCCGGTCGAGGTGAAGCTGACGTTGACCACCCAGCTCGTCCCGGTCGAATCGATCGCGGCCGTCGCGCTCTGGATGTCATCGCCGGTCAACCCGGTGAACGCCGGCTTGTAGCCCGGCTCCGGGCCGTTGGTGACCTTGCTGTCCGCCACCCACTTCGTGTAGACGAGCTTGGAAACCGCGCCGATGGTCTTCTGCGCCTGAGCCGCGTTGACCCCGGCGAGGTCGACTGTGATCCGGTCGTTGTTGGTGCCCGCGCCGCGGATCTCGGGCTCGCTGACGCCGAGCGCGTTGACGCGCTTGTTGATGACCTGGATGGTCCGCTGCTGGACGTCGGCGCGGCTCTGCCCGGCTGGGAAGTTGGTGAGCTGGTAGTCGATGTGCGTGCCGCCAGAGAGGTCGAGACCCTTATGGAAGTAGAGCTGCCAGCCGCCGATGTTGGGCGGTAGCCCTGGCACGTTCCCGGTCAACGGGTAGTGGTTGGCGATGCGATAGACGTACCCGGCGCCGTCCACGAACAGCGAAAACACCAGGACGGCGATGACGAAGAGGCGGATCGGCCAGCTGAGAACTAACTGCATGGGGCGGCGAACTAGTCTACTTTCGGACCGGTCATCGCTGCCGGAGCACGAGGTTGAGGACGACCGTGGCCACGATCGACAAGACGATGCCCGTGGCGAGCGGAACGTAGACGGTCACGTTCCCGCTCCGGAACGTGAAGTCGCCCGGCAGGCTGAAGCGCCCGAACAGCATCAGCGCCCCGCCGATGACCACGAGCAGCACGCCGAAAACCAGGAGCATCCGCCCCACATCAGCCATCAGTTCCTACAGTAGCCGTGTCTGCTGGGATTCCGTGTGGGGCGGGGCGATCCCTATGTGGCGGTAGCCCAGCTCCGTCACGACCCGGCCTCGCGCCGTACGGGCCAGGAAGCCGACCTGGATCAGGTATGGCTCGTGGACGTCCTCGATCGTCTCCGGCTCCTCGGACAGCGACGTGGCCAGGGTGTCGAGGCCGACCGGGCCGCCTTTGAACTTGACGACGACCGTCTCCAGCAGCCGGCGGTCGAGCAGCTCCAGGCCGATCTCGTCGATCTCGAGTAGCGCGAGTGCGCGGCGGGTGACATCGATGGTCGCCCGGCCGTCGCTCCTTACCTGTGCGTAGTCCCTGACGCGGCGCAGCAGGCGGTTGGCGATGCGCGGTGTGCCGCGGGCCCGGCGGGCAATCTCAGAGACGGCGTCGGCCTTGATCTCGATCTCGAGGATCCGCGCCGAGCGGCCGACGATGTGCTCCAGCTCGGGCTGGGTGTAGAAGTCAAGTCGGTACACGGCCCCGAACCGGTCGCGCAGGGGGCCACTGAGGAGGCCCTGGCGCGTGGTTGCGCCGACGCAGGTGAAGTGAGGCAGCGGCAGCGTGGCCGCGCTGGCGCCGACGCCCTTGCCGAGGACCGCGTCGAATCGAAAGTCCTCGAGCGCCGGGTACAGCGACTCCTCGACCACGGTGTTCAGCCGGTGGATCTCGTCGATGAAGAAGACGTCCCGCGTGCTGAGGTTCAGCAGGATCGAGCCGAGCGCACCCTGGTGGTCGATCGCGGGCCCGGAGCTGACCTTGATCGCGACACCGAGCTCGTTGGCGATGATGTGCGCCAGCGTCGTCTTGCCCAGGCCGGGCGGCCCGCACAGGAGCACGTGCTCCACCGGCTCGTTGCGGCGCCGCGCCGCCTCGAGGAGGATGCCCAGGTTCTCTTTCACCTGCTCCTGACCCACATACTCGGCCAGGAATCGCGGGCGCAGCGTCAGGTCGAACTGGTCGTCGTCCGACCGCGCGTCCAGGACCTTGTCCTTGGTCATTTCCGGCCCAGCGCCTTGAGCGCGGTGGCGAGCGCCTCCTGCGTCGAAGGCGCGGCCTTCCAGTCCACCGACTCGATCCCCGTGCGAGCTTCGAGCGACGAGTAGCCGAGGTTGCGCAGGGCCGACTCGACGGCCTTCGGCACGGCTCCGTCGCCGGCGAGGCTCGCGGCGCGCGGCACCGCCTCCAACGCCGCGACGGCGTCGAGCCGCGGCTTGAGCTCGATGATCACCTTTGCCGCGGTCCGAGGTCCGACGCCGCTGGCACGCCTGATCGGCGCTGCATCTTCGCCCATGATGGCGCGCTTGAGCACCTCCAGGCTGGCCGCGCCGAGGATGTTGAGCGCAACCCTGGGTCCAACGCCATCCACCTGGATCAGCATTTCGAATAGGTCGAGCTCTTCGACCGACGCAAATCCGTAGAGGGCGAGCTGGTCCTCGCGCACGTGAGTGTGGATGTGCAGCTCGACCTCGCCGCCAGGTGGAGGAAGCTGCTGTCGCGTCTGCATCGCGACGGTGACCATGTAGCCCACGCCGCCAACGTCGATGACCACAAAGTCAGGACCTGCACGACGCACCAGGCCTGCGAGATGGGCGATCACGTGTTGGCCGCCCGTGCAAAACGCCGGCTGCGGGCGTGGCACAACGCGATCGCGATCGCGTCGCGCGCGTGGTCGTCGAGCCTCCCCTCCGGCATCTTCACCTGGGCGACGAGCATCCGGCTGATCTGCGACTTGTCCGCGTTGCCGTAGCCGGTGAGGATGACCTTGACCTGGCTCGGCTTGTATTCATACACGGGCACGCCGCATTCTTCGAGCACATTGAGGATGGCGCCCCGCGCCTGCGCCACTCCGACCGCACTCGTCGCGTTGCGCCCCATGAAGAGCTCTTCGATCGACGCCTCGGCCGGTGGATGCGCGGAGAGCAGCGCCCTCAGGTGGTTGGTGATGGTGAGCAGGCGCGCGCCGTCGCGGCCGGGAATCGTCACCACCGTGCTGCAGTCGAGGACGAGGTTGGGTTCCGAGAACAGCGCAAACCCGGTGCCCGCCAGGCCTGGATCGATGCCGAGGATCAGTCCGTCGCGGTTTCCAGGCATTTATCCATCAGGTTCTACACCTGTGCTGAGACGCGTTCAAGGACGTTGGTTGGGATGTCGAAGTTGGCGTAAACCTGCTGGACGTCGTCGTCTTCTTCCAGTGACTCCATTAGCCTGAGCACGGCGGCGGCCTTGTCCTCGCCCACCGCTACCGTCTGCTTGGGCTGCATCGTGATCTCGGCGTTGTCCACTGTCACGCCAAGCCCCTCCACCGCGGACTTCACCTTCTCGAATGAGTTGGGCGGCGCCGTGATCTCGACCGATTTGCCGTCGACCTGCACGTCGTCGGCACCCGCCTCTATCGCCGTGAGGCCGACTTCTTCAGGGTCGCTCTTACCCGCATTGGCGGTGATGACGCCCTTGCGTTCGAACATCCACCCGACCGCGTTGCTCTCGGCCAGGTTGCCGCCGCCCTTGGCAAACCGGTGGCGGATCGAGGCTGAGGTGCGATTGCGATTGTCTGTGAGCGTGTCCACCATGACCGCCACGCCCGCGGGACCGTATCCCTCGTAGCGGACCTCTTCGAGCTTCTCGCCCGCGAGCTCCCCCGTCCCCCGCTGGATTGCGTTCTTGATCCGATCGGTCGGCATGTTGATCTCGCGCGCCTTCTGCATGGCCAGGCGGAGCCGGAAGTTGCCTTCAGGGTTCCCCCCGCCCTCACGCGCGGCGATCGTGATCTCGCGGCTGGCGCGGGTGAACGCCTGGCCTCGCTTGGCGTCGACGATCGCCTTCTTGTGCTTGATCCCGGCCCACTTTGAGTGGCCCGACATTAAAGGGAGGCTCCGAACATGCTTTCGCTCATTTTAGTTCTATGTACCGGCGCCTGGCCGAGACAACATCTCCCGCTTTCGGCCGTGGAACGTCGAGCCCGACCTTCTCGCCGTTGACTCGGACCCCGCCCTGGTCGATCAATCGTCGCGCGTCGTTGCGGCTACTCGCAATCCCTGTGTCGACCAGGAGACTGACAAGGTCTGTGGCCCCTCTGGCCCATTGTTCTCTCTCTTCCGGAATTTCGCGCTTGCGGAACTTCACGTTGAAGTCCTCTTCCGCGCGCCGGGCGGCTTCCTCGCCGTGCAGGCGGGTGACGAGTTGGCGCGCGAGGGCCGCCTTGGCGTCGCGCGGTTTCAATGCCAGGACTTCGGCCTGTTGTTTCGGCTCCAGACCCGAGATCAGCCCCACGTATTTTTCGACGAGTGGGTCCGGGATCGACATCGTCTTGCCGTAGACCTGCTCTGGCGCCTCGGTGAGACCGATGTAGTTGCCCAGCGACTTTCCCATCTTCTGCACGCCGTCCGTGCCCTCGAGCAGCGGAAAGACCGCGATGTCCTGTGGCTCCTGGCCGTAAGCCTTCTGGATCTCCCGGCCGAACAGCAGGTTGAAGAGTTGATCGGTGCCGCCGATCTCGAGGTCCGCCTTCACCGCGACAGAGTCATAGGCCTGGTTGAACGGATACAGGATCTCGTGCGCACCGATCGGGGCGCCCGACTTCAGACGGTCCGCGAAGTCCTCCCGCTGCAGCACCTGCTGCAGCGTCGCCTTGGCCAGCAGGCGCAGGATGTCGGCCGCAGTCATCTCGGCAAGCCACTCTGAGTTGTGGCGCACCTCGATCTTCTTTCGGTCGAGCACCAGACCGAGCTGGGTGAAATATGTCTCCGCGTTGGCGGCGACCTGCTCGGGCGTGAGCATCGGCCGCGTCTCGGAACGTCCGCTTGGGTCGCCGATCATCCCCGTGTAGTCGCCGATGATCACGACGACCGTGTGACCACGGTCCTGGAAGTCGCGCAGCACGTCGAGCACCACGAGATGCCCAACGTGCAGGTCGGGCGCGGTCGGGTCGAGGCCCAGCTTGACGCGCAGCCTGTCGCCGCGCTCGATCCGCGCGCGCAGGTGATCCTCGACATGAATCTCTACCGCCCGCTCGCGCAGGCGATCGAAAAACTCTCTACTCAACGACTGCGAGTCTAGGGATTGACCGGTCCGGGACCGAAGTAGATCTGCGGATCACCAGGCAGCAGCGGCTGGAACAGCGCGATGATCGGCTTGTCGATCGCGTTGACGAGGTTGACCATGAAGAGCGAATGGTGGACCGAGTCTCGCAGGCTTTGCTCCAGCGGGTCGAGCTGGGCGCCGCCGATCGGGTTGGCCGCCTGGCCGATTTCGTAAACGACCACCACCGAAAGCAGGATCGCAGTCATGAGTCCCAGCAGCGTGCCGAGGGTCCGGTTGAGGACGATCGCCGGGATCTGGATCTGCTTGTGTGCGATCTGCGTCGCAACCTCGACGATCAGAATGAGCGCCGCGATGATGCCGAAGAATCCGTAGATGCGGGCGTCCGCCGTTTCGAAGTTGGACGTCTGCTGCAGGATCCCGCCGGCTTGCAGGCCCATGTTGGTCGCGGCCCAGACGGAGATGAACAGCGCGACCAGTCCGATGAACCGGCGGATGAGGCCGCTGTAGAATCCGCCGACCCCATAGGCGATGACGAGCACGATCGGAAGTAGGTCGATCCACGTCACTTAGCGCTTCCCTCGATTACGGCACGCCGATGCGTGCGAAATGCGCGCCGGCGGTCACTCTCGGAACCTGGCGCTGTGTCTTTTCTCCAGTCCTAGCTTGATCTCGGCCATCACCCTGTCCACTTCGGCGTCCGTCAGGGTGCGCTCCGGGCTTCGGAAAGTCAAGGTAAACGCGACGCTCTTGTGCCCCTCGGGGACCTGAGCGCCACGGTATTCGTCGAACGCGCGAGCCTGCTCGAGAAGATCGCCGGCCGACTCCTTGACGGTGGCCAGGATCGCGCCGGCCGCGACCGTGTCCTCGACCACGACTGCGAGGTCGCGCTCGACGCCCGGGAATCGAGGCAGCGGCTGCGCGCGCGAGACGCGTGACGCGGCGAGAACCGCCTCGACGTCGATTTCGAAAGCGACGACCCTACCATCGAGACGGGCACCTGCCGTGACCGTCGGGTGCACCTCGCCGAGGTAGCCGAGCTGCTTGCCGTCCATCACGACGGCGGCGCAGCGCCCGGGATGGAAGAGATCGGTCGATGCCCGGTCGTAGGTCGGCGGCGGCGCCGCCAGCGACGCGACGCAGGCGTCCAGGACCGTCTTCGCGTGATAGAAACCGAAGCGACCCGTGTCTGAGCCCTGCAAGACCGTGAACGCCACTCCAAGCCGGAGCGGCTCGTCCGGCTGCGTCGGCCTGTCGCCAACCTTCGCAAGAAAGACACTCGCGATCTCATATATGGAGACGACGATCTCGCCCCGATCGCGGTTGAGCGCTATCGCATCTAGCAATGAGGGCAGCAACGATGTGCGGAGTGTGTTCATGTCATCGCTCAGCGGGTTCTCGATCCGCATCGCATGCGCTGCGATGCGCAGGTCCTCCAGCTTCCGGCCCGACACGAGCGCCGGGTTCCACGTTTCGGTAAAACCCGCGCCGGCGAGCACCTCGCGCACGGCGTCCAGCCGCCGATCCATGCTCGGTGCCGCGGGCGTCCACCTGTCCCGACGGCGGCCGGGGAGCGTCGGGGGCACGCGGTCATAACCGTAGACCCGCCCCACCTCTTCGACCAGGTCCTCGGGAATCGACACATCGAGCCGGAACACGGGCGGCAGGACGTCCCACTCGCCGTCCCCCATCACCTTGACGTGGAAGTTGAGGCGCTTGAGGATCGACTCCGCCTCCTCGAGGGGTACGTGAGTGCCGAGCACCTCGTCGATCAAGGCCGGGCGGAGATTGACGCGGACCGGCTCCTGTGGACGGGGATAGACGTCCGCCCATTCGCGGTGCACCGAGCCGCCGGCCAGCTCCGCGATCAGCGACGCGGCCCGCCGCGCCCCCGCAAGCGCCAGCTCGGGAGGCAGCGCCCGCTCGAAACGCGCCGACGCCTCGGTGCGCAACCCTAATGCGCGCGAGGTCTGGCGGACACTCGGCCCGTTGAACGTCGCCGACTCGAGAAGGATGTCGACGGTCGCGCCCGTGACCGCCGTTTCCTCGCCGCCGATCACGCCAGCTATCGCGACCGGCCGAAGCGCGTCTGCGATCACCAGCATGTCCGGAGTCAGCTGCCTTACCTCGCCGTCGAGGCAGAGCAGCTTCTCGCCCTCGCGAGCTCGCCGGACGTGGATGGCGGGTCCGTTCAGCTTCGCGAGGTCGAAGGCGTGCAGTGGCTGCGCGTACTCGAGCAACACGTAGTTGGTGATGTCGACGATGTTGTTGATCGGACGCACGTCGCATGCGCGCAGCCGTCGCTGCATCCAGTCCGGGCTTGGCCCGACCCTGACGCTCTTGATCACGCCGCCGATGTAGCGGCTGCAGAGGTCCGGGTCGTCGATCGAGACCTTGACCAGGTCGCGGCCCGGCGGGTCGGCCGTCCCGGTGAACGCCGGCATGAAGTCTCGCTTCAGAGGCCGGTCGAGGCCTGCGGCAAGCTCGCGCGCGACGCCCAGGTGACCCATCTCGTCGGGCCGGTTGGAGGTGATCTCCGCCTCCATGATCGCCTGGTTCGGGATCACCGTCGTGAGCGGCTCGCCCGGCGTGCCGCGGTCGAGGATCAGGATGCCGGAGTGGTCCTCGCCCAGCGTGAGCTCGGAAGCCGAGCACAGCATGCCGCTGGCCTTGAAGCCCGCGATGTTCATGTCCTTCACGATCTTTCCGTTGGGCACCGTGGTGCCTGGAAGGGCGACCGGCACCAGTGATCCCGGGACCGCGTTCGGAGCGCCCGCGATGATCTGCTGGACGTGATCGCCCAGGTCGACCTGGTGGATCCAGAGCGGGTTGCGCGATTTGGGGTGCGGCTTCTGCTCGAGCACCTTGCCGATGACGATCGCCGAGAGGTCGACGATCAGGAGCGACTCGACCTCGATGCCGAGCCGTGTCAGCACCTCGGCCGCAGCTTTGGGCGTGACGCCGTCGAGGTCGAGGAAGTCGCCGAGCCACTCGTAGGAGATTCGCATCAGAACTGCTCGAGAAAACGCAGGTCGGACTCGTAAAAGAGGCGGATGTCGTCGACGTCGTGCTTGAGCATCGCCATGCGCTCGATGCCGAAGCCCCACGCGTAACCGCTCCACTGCGTCGGGTCGACGCCACCGTTGCGCAGCACCTGTGGGTGGACCATCCCGCAACCGCCGACCTCGAGCCATCCCTTGTGCCGGCAGCTCTTGCATCCCATGCCGCCGCAGATGCCGCAGGTCACGTCGAACTCGAAGCTCGGCTCCGTGAACGGAAAGTAACTCGGCCGCACGCGCACCTTGCGGTCGCGTCCGTAGAGCGACTGGATCATGTAGAGCAAAGTCCCCTTCATATCGCCGACGGTGAGGCCCTTGTCCACGGCCAACCCTTCGACCTGGCTGAAGTACGGCAGTCGGGTGGCCTCAGGCGCGTCGCGGCGGTAGGAGCGACCCGGCGTGATGACGTAGATCGGCGGCTCCTTGATGCGCTGCATCGCGCGGATCTGCACCGGCGAGGTGTGCGCGCGCAGCAGCAGCTCGGGGCTGAAATAGAAGGAGTCCCAGTTCTCGCGCGCCGGGTGACCCGCGGTTATGTTGAGGGCTTCGAAGTTGTACCACTCGGTCTCGACCTCGGGCCCGAGCTCGACCTGGTAGCCGAGCGACTCGAGCACCGTCTCGATCTGGCGCCGGACCTGGGTCAGGACATGGATGTGGCCCCGGCCGAGCGCCGGACCCGGGAACGTGATGTCAATCGCCTCGGTCTCCGCGAGATCGGCGAGCCGCGACGCCTCCAGCTCGGCGCGCCTGCCGGCCAGGGCGCCCTCGACGGCGCGCTTGGCATCGTTGACAGCCTTGCCCAGCGCCGCCTTTTCCTCTGCGCCGAGCTTGCCGATGCCTTCGAGGAGCTTGCTGACGCGCCCGCTCTTGCGCCCGAGGTATTCGACCTCGATCCGCTCCAGGTCATGCTCGGTCTGCGCCTTGCCGATCGCAGCCAGCGCCTCGCTCGTCAGCGCTGAGGGGTCGCTCATGACGCCAGCCTCCGGCGGATTTCGAAGAGGATGATCGCCGCGGCCGCGGCGACGTTCAGCGACTCGACGCCCTCCGTCAGTGGCACCGTGACGAGCTTGAGGTCCTGACGCGACAGGCCGTGCGCCTCGCTGCCGAGCACGATCATGCCCGCTGACTCTAGAGGCGCGTCGGCCAGCGATGTACCGCCGGAGGCCGTGGCGCCGTATCCGTCGAGCGCCTCCAGGTCCTTCCAGCGCGCCTTCGCCACCGTCATGCGGAACACGTTGCCGGCCGAGGCCCGGACTGCTTTCGGACCGTAGGGGTCGGCGCTTCCGGGCAGCACCGCCAGCGCCGGCGCGCCTGCGGCAGCCGCCGTGCGGCAGATCGCCCCGACGTTGCCCGGATCCTGCACGCCGTCGAGCACCACGAGGGGCCAGCCCGCCGCCCTCGCGGCCTGGATCGCCTCCTCCGGCGACGCCTCACGGACGCGGGCGATCGCGATCACGCCCTGCGGGGTGACGGTCTGGGTCGCGGCGCGGTAGGCGCCGGGGGTGAGGGTGACCCGCGAATCCGACCGGAAGGGCAGCTTGTCACCTTCGCGCACGGCGAGCAGGTCGAACTCCAAGCCGGCCGCTCTCGCCTCTGTGAGCACGCGCGGACCTTCCAGGAGGACGAAACCTGGCTCGCGCCGGTGAGCGAGACGCCGCAGACGGCGAACGACCTCGTTGTCCGGGCTGCTTATTAGCTGGTCAGAGGGCTTTCTTAGCAACCTCCACCAGCCGAGCAAAGGAACCGCTGTCGCGCACGGCCAGGTCAGCCAGCATCTTGCGGTCGATCTCCACTCCGGCCTGGCGAAGGCCGTGCATCAGCTTGTTGTAGGGCAGCCCCGACTGCCTCGAGGCGGCGTTGATGCGCGCGATCCACAGCCGCCGCATCTCGCGCTTGCGCCGCCGGCGGTCGCGGAAGGCGTAGGCAAGCGCGTGAAGCACCGCTTCGTTGGCGGGCCGGAAGAGCAGCTTCTTGGAAAGCCTGAAGCCCTTGGCGCGGTCGAGGATCGCCTTGTGCCGGCGGTGTGCGGGGACGCCGCGCTTGACTCGTGCCACGGCTCAGACCCCCAGCGCGCGCCGCACCGTCTTGCGGTCGGCCTTGTCCACGGGCTGTTCGTTGTGGTATTTGCGCTTGCGCTTTTTCGATTTGTGCTCGAGAAGGTGGCTCTTCGAGGCGGAGCGTCGCATCAGCTTTCCGTTGCGAGTCACGCGGACGCGCTTGGCGATGCCCTTTTGAGTCTTGAGCTTAGGCACTGGTCGTCACCTGTTCCTTCACGGCGGGGGCGCCCGGCCGGCTCGGCGCCAGGATCATGAACAGGTTCTTGCCCTCCAGCAAAGGCTGGCGTTCGATGACCGCGAACTGCTTGGCGTCATCGGCCACGCGCTCGAGGATCTTCCGCCCTATCTCCTGGTGGACCATCTCGCGGCCCCTGAACATGATCGTCACCTTGACCTTCTCTCCAGCTTCGAGGAACTGCCTCAACCCTTTGAACTTGGTCTGAAAGTCGTGCTCGGCCACCTTCGGTCGCAGCTTCATCTCTTTCAGCTTGATGACGTTCTGCTTGCGCCGCTGGTCCTTCTCACGCTTGATGGTCTCGAACTTGTAGCGTCCGTAGTCCATCAGGCGGCAGACCGGCGGGCTCGCTTGCGGCGCCACCTCAACCAAGTCGAGTCCCTTCTCGTTCGCGATGCGAAGCGCGGCGTCGAGCGACAGCACGCCTAGCTGGTTGTTCTGGTCATCGATCAGACGCACTTCGGAGCTGCGGATCTGATCGTTGATCCTTAGCTCTTTAAACGGTATGGGACGCTACCTCGGCCAAATTCAGGGTTGCTCTATTCCTCCATCGATATAAAACAAAACGGACAGCACACCGGCTGTCCGCAATAGACAACCCTTTCGAGCGGTGCTCTCGGGGTGAGGGCCGGTGCCCTGCTTCAGACCGTGGATCGTACCGGAAACGTAACCCGCTGCGCAAAATGGCGTTGAGTTGTCCAGAGTGTCGTCACCCCGGACGGCGGCCATGCTGCTGATCCTCGCCGCCGCCACCGCCGCGTGCGGAGGCGCCAGCCCGCCCGTCGTCGCCGGCCACACGCCTTCGCCGGCTCAAGCCTCGCCCACCCATCCGGCGACCGCTTCCGCCTCGGCGGCGGCCAGCTCGACGCCTTCCCCGCCGCCGCAGCCCGTCACGGGCGCATTTGGCGTGCTGGTCGGCAGCCAGGCGGCGAGCACGTACACGGTCAGCCTGATTGCCGTCGACGGCAAGGTCGCGGCATCGAGCGAGGCGAGCACGCCCGCCGGCGTCTCCTGCGCGAACGCCGCCGGTGCTCCGGTCCCGCTTCCCGTGAGCACGAGCAACTCGCGCGCCTACTTCATGGACGCGCAGGGCGTGGTTCGATTTCTCGCCCCCAGCGGCGACTCCGGCCGGGCGACGACCGTGCCCGCCGGCACCGCCTCCCGCCGCGCCACGTTCGCCGTCAGCCCCGACGATCAGCGCATCGCCGTGATCGTCGCCGACTACAACACGAGCGGGGCTTCGACAAGGCTGTACATCGAAGACCTGATCGGCGGCGGCAACCACCTCGACCTGTTCAGCGAGAGCGGCGCGCGGACGCTGTGGCCGATCGGGTGGCATGGCATCAACAACCTCGTCGTCGCCGTGGTCCCCTCATGCACGCAGGGCGGCGGACCGTTCTGTTGCGGTCCTTCCGAGCTGCATGTGGTCGACCCCGCGACTGCGACCCGAAGGTTCACGCTTGGTAGCACGAGCTGCGTGATCGCAGGCTCCCCATCGCCAGCGGGCGTCGTGTGCGAGAACACCGCGAACTTCACGCAGGGCACGTTCCTCAACTGGACCGGGGGGACGGTCCGGACGCTGGCCCTCAATGGACCGACCTTCGCTTACGTCTCGCCTGGCGGCGGAATGGTCGCCTTCGTCGACAACAACGGCACCTCCTTCACGATCGGGGCCGCGTCGATCAACGGCATGTTCGCGTGCACGTGGATCGACGACGGTCATGTTCTGTCGGGCGGGGATGCGCAGCACCAGCCGCGGCTCGCCACCGTGACGACCGGCGCGATCGTTCCCGTGGCGGCGCAGGGCGATTGCGGAGGCCGGCTGCCGGGAGGACTCTGACTTACGCCCGGCGCAAACGCCGGATGGTCCGGACAAAGCGACCTCGAGTCCGCCGCAAACCCCGGATAGTCCGGACGATCCGGATGATGGAGCTGGTGCTCGGCGGCTAGCGGCGCCGCTCCGCCACCTCGGCGGCCACCATGTCGGCGAGGGATTCGAGCACCGAGTCGACCTGGTTCCCCGCACGGTCGCGGATGTTGACGTGCTCGGACTCGGCCTCGCGCGCGCCGACGATCGCCATGTACGGCACCTTCTGAAGCTGCCAGTCGCGAATCTTCCGCTGCATCTTTTCCGAGCGATCGTCGACCTCGACCCTCAGTCGCTGTCGCCGCAACCGCTCCGCCACCGAGTGCGCGTAATCGTGCTGCGCGTCAGTGATCGGGATGACCACGACCTGAACGGGATGCAGCCACGTCGGGAATGCTCCGTTGTAGTGCTCGATGAGGAATGCGGTCATGCGCTCGAACGCGCCGAACGCGCCGCGATGAATCAGCACCGGGCGCTGACGTGATCCGTCCTCGGCCACGTACTCCAGGTCGAACTTCTTCGGCAGCTGGTAGTCCACCTGAACGGTGTTGTTGGTGAACTCGCGACGGTGGGCGTCCTTCAGCTGGAAGTCGATCTTGGGCCCGTAAAAGGCGGCGTCGCCGACGCCGACCCTGTACGGAAGGCCGAGGCTCTCGAGCGCCTCCTTGAGCATCGCCTCCGCCGTCTCCCACTCCTCGTCGGTGCCCGCCCACTTCGTCTTGATGTCGTCGCGGACCGACAGGCGGTACCAGTAGTCCTCCACGCCGAGCACCGACATGAAGTGGTTGGCGAGCTCGATGGCGCCGCGCACCTCGCCGATCACCTGCTCCGGAGTGCAGAAGATGTGCGCGTCGTTCAGGTTGAACGAGCGCACCCGGATCATGCCCATCAGCTCGCCCGACTTTTCGAGCCGGTAGTTCTGGCCCAGCTCTGCGATGCGCACGGGCAGGTCCCGATAGCTGTGCAGCTCCTGCCCGTAGACGATGATGTGGTGCGGGCAGTTCATCGGCCGGAGCTCGAGCTCCTCCCCGTCCTCGAAGCGAATCGGCGGGTACATCGTGTCGTGGTAGAGCTGCCAGTGGCCGCTCTGCCTGTACAGGTCGAGCTTCGCCAGGTGCGGCGTCATGACGTGCCGGTAGCCGCGACGCAGCTCCTCGTCGACGATCCAGCGTTCGAGCTCGCGACGGATGGTCGCGCCGTTGGGCAGCCAGAGGACCTGGCCAAGGCCGACCCGCTCGTCGAGGGCGAAGATCTTCAGCTCTCTGCCGAGCTTCTTGTGGTCGCGCTTGTCGGCCTCCTCGAGGAACTTCATGTAGTCGTCCAGCTCGCGCTGGGTCATCCACGCGGTGCCGTAGATCCGAGTCAGCTGCGGATTCTTCTCGTCACCGCGCCAGTACGCACCAGCGACGCGCAGCAATTTGAAGAACTTGATGTCCCTGGTGGATCGCACGTGAGGGCCACGGCAGAGGTCCAGAAAATCGCCGGTGCGGTAGAGACTGACCTCGTCGCCCTCGACCTTGTCCGCGATCAGCTCGAGCTTGAAGTCCTGGCCGCGCTGGCGAAACTCTTCGATCGCCTTCTCGCGTGAAACGACCTCGTGCACGAAGGAGATGTCCGCCTGCGCCAGCCTGCGCATCCGCGACTCGATCGCGGGTAGATCCGACTCCGAGATCGGCTTGCTGAACTGAAAGTCGTAATAGAACCCGTCCTCCACGGCGGGTCCGATGCCGTACTTCGCGTCGGGATAGAGCTGGGTGACGGCCGCCGCCAGAAGGTGCGCCGTCGAGTGCCGCAACACATGGAGCGGATCGTCAGTCGCCTCGTGGTCCCCGTAGTCCGGCATCGGGTCGTCCAGTATATGGACGACATTGCTTGGGCTCGAATCCCCCCACCCGGCGGCTAAGCCGCCGACCTCCCCGGCGAGCGGGGAGGTGAACTGATGGATTGGGCTCGGATCGTGGACGTGCTCGGCTACCCGTCGGCGGGACTCGGCATCCTGATCGAGAGCGCGGGCGTTCCGTTTCCGGGGGAGGCGCTCCTGCTCGCCGCCGCCGCGTGGGCCGCCGCCCGGCACCACTCGATCGCCCTGGTCATCCTCTTCGGCTTCGTCGGCGCGACCGCCGGCGCCGATGTCGGCTATCTGCTCGGTTACCGCGGCGGCCGGCCGTTCGTCGAGCGATTCGGGGCGCTGCTCCACATCAAGCCCGAGCACCTGGCGCGAGCCGAACTGTTCTTCGCCCGCCACGGCGACAAGGCGGTCCTGGCTGCCCGCTTCTTCCTGGGCCTGCGCACGTGGGGCTCGATGCTGGCGGGGATGTCACGCATGCCCTTCTGGCGTTTCCAGGTCTTCAGCGCACTCGGTGGGTTGATCTGGGCCGTCCTCATCGGGGCGGCCGGCTACGTCCTCGGCAGCAACCTGCCGCTGCTGGAGACGATCATCCGCGACATAGGCATCGGCGGCCTCACGGTTCTTTTGCTGATCGTGCTGATCCTGGTTGTGGCCCAGTCAAGTGCATCCCGCCCACGATGACCCCCACCCCACCCCCCAGGAGCAGTACGCCGAGGCCGCCCAGCACCTGGGCCGTGCCAATGGTGTCGGAGAGCGCCGCGGCAACCAACACCGGGATCGCCGAGACCCCGTTGATGACCATGTAGAGGAGCGCGAAGATGCGGCCCCGGATCGCGTCGCTCGTCGACTCCATCAAGTAGGTGATCGCCGGGATCAGGATCGCGCCGAACTCGACTCCGAGCAGGAGGCTGAACGACGCGCCCGTGATGCGGTTGTGCACCTGGAGGTCGGGGAAGTGCCGCATCGCCTGCGGCACCGCCGCCAGCGCGAGCAGGGTCACGCCGTTGGCCAGGAGCGAGCCGGCCAGAACGCGCGAGCGATCGACGTTACGCAGGAACTGGCCGAGGAGGACCGCGCTGAGGATCGCCCCCGCGGTTGCCGGACCCAGGACCACGTATGTGTCCTGGGCCGCGATGCCGATGACTTTGCTGACATACGCCGGCGCCAGCGTGTAGAGCATGAAAAGGACGAGCACCGCGATGCTCACCTGCCCAAACGCGAGACGCAGGCCGCGCGAAGCGCGCAGTGCGTCGACGCCTTCCTGGAGGTCGATGAGCATCTGATGGAAGCGGTTCCGGCTCTCCTCGACCGGCGAGTCGTGCCTCCGTTCGAGCTTCGGGATGTCGGACGCGAAGATCAAGGTGCCGGCGATCACCAGCAACACGACAGCGCACCAGTAGGGCGCGTAGAGGTCGATCCTCGACACCACCGGGGCGAGCACGCCGCCGACCACAAGCGTGAGGACCATCGTGAGCAGGGCCATCGAGTTGGCGGTGATCAGGGCCTCCCGCGGAAGGATCGTCGGGATGACAGCCGCTTCGGCAGGGCCGAAGAGCTGTCCGATGGCGGAGAAGATCAGCGTGATGACGAGCAGGTGGATGAAGTCGCCCTTCACGCCAGGGATGATCGATGCGATCGGGATGAGGGCCACGACCGCCGCGCGGCCGAGGTTGGACCACAGCATGATCTGCTTGCGATCGACCCGGTCTGCGATCACCCCCGCGGGAGGCGCGAAGAGCACTGCGGGCACGGTGTACGCGAGGAGCGTCACAGCCACCGAGGTGCTTCCTCCGGTCGTGTGGTAGGAAAGGATGATCAGAGAAAACAGGAGGAACTTGTCCGCCAGCTGAGCAGCCAGCTGCGCGAACCAGATGTTGCGAAACGCGGTGTGCCGGAGCGCACCGCGAAAGCCGCCAGGACCCTCGACCGGCAGCCTGATCGGATCCATGCCCGGTAGAGCCTAACGATCAAACCTGGGGTTTCAATGCGCGATAGGTCGCTTCCCATTCGGGGAGGCTGAGCGTCTGAGGACGTCGCGCGGGGTCGATTTCGAGCTCGCCCAGCCGCTTCGCAGCTTCGGCGCCCGAGATCCCGGCGATGCGCGCGAACGTCCCCCCGAGCTGCTTGCGGCGGAACTGAAACACGGCTTCGACGAAGCGGAAGAAACCATCCATGTCGCCGACGTCGACTGCGGGCGTGGGCCGGACTTCGAGCACGACCAGCGCCGAGTCGACCCGGGGCGCCGGCACGAAAGCCGACGCCGGGATGGTCATCGCGGTCCTCACCTCGGCGAAAACCTGCACGGCGACCGTGGCAAGGCTGGCCGCCGTGGTGGCGGTCCAGCGCTCGGCGACCTCCCTCTGCACGACGAGAGAAAGCCTGCGCGGCCGGGGCGGATGGTCGAGCAGCTTGCGGATGAGCGCGCCGGTCAGGTTGTAGGGGATGTTGCCGGCGACGACCTCACGGCCATGCGGGAAGGCACGGGCGACGTCGAAGCGGAGGATGTCGGCCTGCACCAGCTCAACGTTGTCGCGGCCGGTCAACACCTCGCGCAGCACCGGCGTGAGCCGGTGATCCAGCTCCACGGCGATCAACCTGCGACAGCGCGGCGCGAGCGCGATGGTCAGCGTGCCGGCGCCTGCGCCCACCTCGAGAACTTCGTCCTGGGGGCCCGTGCCGGCCGCCTCCGCGATCGCGTCGCGAAGCGCGGCGTCGACGAGAAAGTTCTGGCCGAGACGGTGCTGGAGGGTGATTCCGTGACGCCGCAGCAGACCCTCGAGCTGATGAGAGTCCGCAGGGTCGATCACTTCATCTTTTGAAAAAGGGCGATCGCGTTGGCGCGCTCCTGGTCGGCGAGCTGCTCCATGCCGATGCCGCGCAGCTCGGCCACGAGCTCCGCCGTGTCGATGAGATACGCGGGCCGGTTCGGCACGTCCATCCGCTTCTGCGCGTTGCCGTAAGGAGAATCGGTCTCCAGCAGCAGACGGTCTGCCGGGCAATGCTTGACCACTTCGCGCAGCGCGTCGCGGCTCGGACGCGTGATCAGGCCGGCAAACGAAAGATAGAAACCGACCTCGAGGAAACGCTGCGCCCAATCCCAGTCCAGCGCGAAGTAGTGCATCACTCCGCGGAGGCCCGGGTGGGCGTGGATTGCGGTGAGCAGCTCGTGAGCTGCGCCGCGGTTGTGAATCGAGACGGGAAGGTCAAGGTCGGTCGCCATCCTGAACATCTGGTTCAGGCGCTCGATCTGCAGGTCGCGGTGCGGGCCGCCGACGTGCTCGAAGTCGAGGCCGATCTCGCCGATCACGACGACCATCTCGTCACGAGCCAGCTCGTGCATGGCGGCCGGGTTTGGCTCGCCCGGTTCCAGCGGGTGGTATCCGACGCCCGCCCACACCTCCTCGTACGCGTGTGCGAGCGACACCGCGGTCGCGCTCCGGTCCAGGTCGACCCCGACCGCGATCAGCCGTGTCACGCCGGCCGCCACCGCCTGCTCCACGACCTCGGTCGCATTACCGAGCTCCTCGAGGTGGAGATGCGTGTCTACGAAGATGCCGAGGATTCCTCTTCTGGCACTTCGTCCAGCCGCTTGAACAGCGGCTCGGGCGCGGGAAGCCTGCGTCCGGCCTCGATCTGCGATGGATGCCACCGGTCGACAGCCTCGTATTCGCCGGTGATCACCAGGTGCGAGCTTCCGTTCTCGGAGAAGTGCCTCACCTCAGGCTGGGGAGCGATCACGTCGTCGTAGCCCAGCATGGCGTGGAGCCGCTGCGACGAGAAGGGCAGGAACGGCGTGAGCATCGTCTTCAGGTTGTCAACGCAGCGAATGGCGACGTAGAGCACCGTGCCGGCCCGCTCGCGGTCGGTCTTGATCGTGTGCCACGGCTGCTCCGTGCCGAGGTACACGTTGACGCGCGACGCCATCGCCATGGCGTGCTTCAGCGCGTTCTGGAACCGCGCCTGCTCGAGTTGCTGCGCGACGTAGTCGAGGGCGCCCTCCACCTCCTTGAGCAGCGCCTCGTCGGCGGGCCTCAGGAGGCCTGGCTCGGGGACAGCGCCGAAGTTGCGCTGCGTATTGACCAGCGTGCGATGTACGAGGTTGCCCCACGTTGCGACCAGCTCGTCGTTGTTGCGTCGGATGAACTCTGACCAGGTGAAGTCCGTGTCCTGGTTCTCGGGCCCGGCGATCATCAGGTAGTAGCGCAGCGCGTCCGCGTCGTATCGGTCGAGCACGTCTTTCACGTAGATGACCTGGCCGCGGCTCGTCGAGAACTTGCGACCCTCCATGTGCAGGAACTCGCTCGCCACGATCTCGTCGGGCAGGTGCATGTCGCCGACGCCCATGAGGATCGCCGGCCACAGCACGGTGTGGAACGTGATGTTGTCCTTGCCCATCGTGTAGTAGTGCCGGCTCTCTGGGTTCTGCCACCAGTCCTTCCAGGCCTCCGCCTCACCGCGTTGGACAGCCCACTCGATCGATGCAGAGAGGTACCCGATGACCGCGTCGAACCAGACGTAGATCTTCTTGCTCGGGTTGTCCTCCCAGCCGGGCAGCGGCACCGGCACGCCCCAGTCGAGGTCGCGCGTGATCGCGCGTGGCTTGAGGTTGCGCACGAACTCCAGCGAGTACTTGCGCACGTTCGGGCGCCAGTCATCGTGCGACTCGATCCACGCCTGAAGTCGCTCGCCGAACGCGGGCAGGTCGAAGAAGAAGTGCTCTGTGTCGCGAAACTCGACGGGTGCGTCGCTGCCTCGCTGATGCGGGTTGATCAGGTCCACCGGGTCGAGCTGGTTGCCGCAGTTGTCGCACTGGTCGCCGCGCGCCTCGGGGTAGCCGCAGATCGGGCATTTGCCTTCGATGTAGCGGTCGGGGAGCGTGCGTCCGGTCGCGGCGTCGAATGCGCCGAGCTGAGTCTTCTTGATCAGGTAGCCCTTCTCGTAGAGCCTGAGAAACAGGTCCTGCGTCACGTGGTAGTGATTGGCCGTCGTGGTGCGCGTGAAGATGTCGTACGTCATGCCGAGACGCACCATGTCATTGACGATGACCGCATTGTTCTGGTCCGCGAACTCGCGCGGCGGGATGCCCTTTTTGTCCGCCTCGTAGGTGATCGGAGTTCCGTGCTCGTCGGTGCCGCTCGCCATGAGCACGCGCGAGCCACGCAGCCTCTCGAAACGTGCGAGCACGTCGCCGGGCACCGCAAGCCCGACCACGTGGCCGATGTGACGCGGTCCGTTGGCGTACGGCCAGGCGGGAGCGATGAGGACTGTTCTGCGTTCAGACACCGGAGATGACAAGCGTAAACTCGCCGCGCGCCCGATCACCGAGAGCGGCGAGCACCTCGGATGCAGTGCCGCGCAGCACCTCCTCGTGCACCTTGGTCAGCTCTCGCGTGACCGTGATGCTCCGCTCGGGCATCGCCTCAGCGATGAGCCCGAGCGATTTGTGGATCCGGTACGGCGACTCGAAAGCGACCGCTGGCCGCGGGTCGTCGCGCAGCGACTCCATCAGGCGGCGCATCTCACCGGGCTTACGCGGCAGGTAGCCGAGGAACGTGAAGCCGGGGCCGCCGTAGCCTGCGATCGAGAGGGCCGCGGTGACCGAGCTCGGGCCGGGGATCGGGACCACCGTGTGGCCGGCCGCCCAAGCCGCCGTGACCAGCGCCTGGCCCGGGTCGGACAGCGTCGGCGTGCCGGCGTCGCTCACCAGAGCCACATCGCCCTCCTCGAGGGCGGCCATGACGCGAGGCAGCCCGCGACGCTCGACCGGCGCCCGGTAGCTGACCAGAGGCTTGCGGATGCCGTGCCTGGCGAGCAGGCGCGAGGTCACGCGAGTGTCTTCGGCGGCGATGGTGGAAACCTCACCGAGGACACGAAGCGCTCGCGCGCTCACGTCCTCCAGGTTGCCGATCGGCGTCGCGACTACGAAGAGCTTGCTCACCCAGCCCCTCCGGCGCTGCGCGCCACCTCCCCATGAATGGGGAGGAGTCTTGTCCTTCTCAAACTCCCTCTAACCAGGCACCTACCCGGTCGGCTACTTCGTTGCCCGGTCCGACGTACCGCGAGGCCGGCGGCAGGATGTCGAGGAACGCCTTGCCGTAGTCGCGGCCGAGGATCCGGTTGTCGAGGATGACCACGGCGCCGCGGTCGGTCGAACGCCTTATCAACCGCCCGAAACCCTGCTTCAGACGTAGCGCGGCCTGCGGCAGCGCCAGCTGCGAGAAGGGTTCGCGCACCTGCTCGGCGCGCGCTGCGTAGACGGGGTCGGTGGGGACCGGGAATGGCAGCCGGACGACGACGACGCAGCTCAAGCGTTCGCCGGGGATGTCGATGCCCTCCCAGAACGTCGCCGTGCCGAGGAGCAGCGGGCGCGGCGCTTCTTCGAAGCTCTTCAGAAGCTGACGGCGCTGCCCGTCGATGCCCTGGCCGAGGATCAGAACCTCGTCGAGGTCGACGCGCTGCTTGAGCGCGGCGTGCACGTCGCGCAGCTGGCGGTGCGATGTGAACAGGGCCAGGGTGCGTCCGCCGACGCGGGCGGAGACCGCGGCGATGATGTCCTCCACGGCCACGTCGAACGCCTCGTGCTCCGGCAGAGGCATGTCGGTCGGCAGGCACACCAATGCCTGGTGATAGAAGTCGAACGGCGACGGGAGGATCATCTCCTCGATCTCGGGGCCGAGACCGACGCGCGAGCTGAAGTAGTCGAACGTCCCGCCCACGGCCAGCGTCGCGGAGGTGAAGACCGTCGAGCGCCGCTCGGCGTAAACTCGATCGCGCAGGAGCGTGCCGACGTTGATCGGGGCCGCGCGCAGGAGCAGGTTCTCGGCTCGCGATACCTGGCTGAACCAGTAGACACGGTTTGCGTCCGGTCGCAGAAATGCCTCGTCGATGACGCCCAGCGATGCCTCGAGCCGCCCCCGGATCATCTCGAGCTCGCGGATGCCCTGGTCAGGCTCCTCACCGCCGAGCCACTCGCGTACGCCGGAGACTGCGCGGCGCAGGGTTGCATCCAGCGCCGCGAGCGAGGTCACTGCGTTCTCGGCGCTCAGGCGAAGCCCGGCCCACTCATCACCTTCGCGAAGCCCGGGCGTGATCCTGACGGACTCCTCCCTGCGCTCTGATTCGCCGAGCCGCGCCGCCACCCACCCATCCGCGATGCGGAACAGCTCGCGGACGCGCTCCGCCGCCCCGACGGCAAGCGGCTCGCCCTCGCCGAACGCGTCATCTGAGGCGCCGAGGTTCGGCTCTCGCTGCAGCTCCTCGAGCAGACCTACCACGCGACCGGTCTCGTGCCTGCGAGCGAGTCGCTCCAGCAGCGCAACCATCCCAGGCCCATCCACCTCCTGGCGCAGGCCACGCGTCGCCGCCTCCTCCAGGTGGTGAGCCTCGTCGATTACGAGGTGGTCGTACTCGGGCAGGAGGCCGCCCCCCACCTCGGCGTCCGCGAGCAGGAGCGCGTGGTTGACCACGACCAGGTCCGCGGTATCCGCCTCGGCGCGGGCGCGGTGCACGTAGCAGTCCTCTTTCGTGCAGTGGATGCCGACACAATCCAGCGGGTCGCTTGCGATGCGGGTCCACAGGACCTCTTCGCGCCCGTACAGGCGCAGCTCCGAGCGGTCTCCGCTCTCCGTCGTGTTCAGCCAGATCAGGACCTTGAGCTTGAACATCAGCTCCTCTGCGTCCTGGCAGGGCTCGGCGAGGAACCGACGCCATCGGCGAAGGGATACGTAGTTGGACCGGCCCTTGAGGAGGTTCGCCTTGAAGTCCCACGGCAGCCACTCGCGCAGCGCGGGCAGGTCCTTGCCCATCAACTGTTCCTGGAGCGTGTGCGTGTTCGTCGAGACCACGACACGCTCGCGGTGGCGGACTGCGCGCGCGATCGACGGCACGAGGTAGGCGAGGCTCTTGCCCGTTCCGGTGCCCGCTTCCACCACGAGCGTCCCTCCGCGCGCCTGGATCTGCGCGACCGCGAGCAGCATCTGCATCTGAGACTCGCGGTGCTCGTACCCCGGCAGCACGCCGGCGAGCGGACCTTCGGGTCCGAGCAGGGACGCGACCGCATAGGGATCTTCGGGCGGTGTCTGTGCCGGCCGGCCGCGGCGGGCGGGCTGCGCGCGCACCACGCTTTGTGGTTCGGGGCCGGCGCTGGGCGCGGTCAGCGCGTCGGCGAAAAAGCGCGCCACCGACCACGGATAGGCCGCGACCAGGGCGAGCATCGACTCCTTGAGGCCCTCTGCCAGCGCGGCGGCCTCCTCCCGTAGGCGGAGCAGGAGCTGGCGGGTCGCGTCGGCATCGTCCAGCGCGCGGTGGGGCCGTGGCTGCGTGAACCCCATCTCGGTCGAGAGCAGGGGCAGGCTGTGGCTCGCCGCCGTGGGAAGCAGGATGCGAGAGATGTCCAGGGTGTCGAGGATCTCCTGCTCGCGGTCCCAGTGTCCGGCCGCCTCCAGAAACTCGACGTCCAGCCGCGCGCCATGGCCGACAGGCTGGCGGCCACGAAGGAACTCGGCCAGGCGGCGCAGGGCGTCCTCGGGGCGGGCCGCCCCACGAAGCTCCTCCTGTTTGATCCCGGTCAGGCGGAGGACAGTCTCGGGCACCGCCCGGCCGGGGTCGACGAGCTGTTCCATGCTCGAGGTGACCTGGTCTGAGGTGAAGGCGACGGCGCCGACCTCGATGACTCGATCTCGGGCCGGGTCGAGACCGGTTGTCTCGAGGTCCAGGGCTGCGTACTCCGGCAAGTTTCCGTCGATTCTACGAACCTCCCCAATCCCGGTCGGGGTCACCGGCACAGGCAGTAATATGTGCGCCCGATGGTAACCGGGGCGATCGAAGCTCCCAGGCGGCTCGAAGACCTTCACGTTCGACGTGACCTGGTCGCAAGCCTCTTACTCCGAACGCTCGCCTTCGCGGACCAGCTCACCGGATCCGCCCTGGAGCAGCGGCTCGGCCTGCCGTTCGAGTCTTTCGCGCCGCTGATCGACGAGTTCGAGAAGAACCAGCTCATGGACACGCGCGGCGTATCAAGCGACCCCGGACTGGAAGGCCGCCCTTACCCGGTCAAGATGAACTACGCGATCTCCGGCGCCGGACGTCAGCGTGCGGCGGAGATGTCAGCGGTCCAGACCCGCTACCTCGGACCCTGCCCGATCAACTTCGAGGACTACCTCGCCCTGATTCGCTCGCAGGTCACCGGCAAGTCGTCGGTAACCGACGCCCAGCTCAAGAAGGCGTTGGGCGAGCTCGAGCTGGAGCAGCACATCATCGACCAGATCGGCGGGGCGATGGTCTCCCGAGCTTCGCTGTTCATCTTCGGCGCCCCTGGCAACGGCAAAAGCACGATCACCGAGCGCATGGCGCTGCTGATGGGCGCGCCGATCGAGATCCCGCACGCGGTCGCCCTGGGCGACGAGATCGTGCGGGTCATCGACCCTGTCTATCACAAGGTCGCCGAGGGTGAGCAGCCCGTCGACAGGCGGCTGGTCAAGGTCGAGCGGCCGGTGGTCACCGCGGGTGGAGAGCTCAAGCTCCAGCAGCTCGACCTGACCTACGACCCGCAGAACCGCTACTACGAGGCGCCGCTGCAGTGGAAGGCAAACGCCGGCGTGTTCGTGATCGACGACTTCGGCCGCCAGGAAGTGCCCCCGATGCGCCTCCTAAACCGGTTCATCGTCCCGATGGAGAAGAAGATCGACTACCTCGACCTTTCGGCGTCGGGCCGCAAGATCGAGTTGCCTTTCCTCTGCCAGGTCGTCTTCTCGACCAACCTCTCACCCACCGAGCTGGTCGACGAAGCATTCCTTCGCCGCATGGCCTACAAGATCGGCATCGGGAACCCGTCGCCTGAGGCGTTCGGCCGCATCCTCCGCTACGAGTGCGACCGCCAGGGCGTGCCGTGGGACGAGAAGTCGATCGGCTACCTGCTCAACAACCTATACGGCAAGAAGCCGCTGCGCGGGTCACACCCGCGCGCGTTGATCGCGCGCCTCGTCGACCTGGCAAACTACCGCCAGCAGCCGCCGCGGCTCACCCCGCAGTCGCTGAAGGAAGCGTTCGACGCCTGCTTCAACCCCGCGCTCGGCAGCCTCGTCGAGGACGACTGGGCCCGGCCCGCGATCGGCTAGGGCTCGACCGAAAACCCTCGCCGAGAGATTCGGCGATCCAGGCGGCCCAGATTCGGGTAAAGCGCCGAGCAGCGCAGCGAGCGCATCGTTGATGCGTGAGCGAGCAGCGCAGAAGCTGAGCCCGAAGATGGGCTGCATGGGCGCCGAAGATCCGGCGAGGGCTTTTCCGGCCGAGCCCTAAGCGGGGGCGGTCACCCCGGCGAGCCGCGCTCGCCACGACTCGACGTCGCTGAACTCGCCGCGCTTTTCCGGCGGGAGCAGCTCAGCTATGGCGAGCATGACCGCGTCGGCGGCCTCCTCATGCGAGACGCGCTCGCCGCTCGGCCTGCGCACGAGGACAACGAACGGCTTGCCGAATCGCACCGTGACCGGAACTCGCCGCGGCCAGTGACTGCCTTTGGGGAGGCAATCCTGCGTCCCGGTCAGCGCGACGGGAAGCACGGGGCAGCTGCATCGCTGGGCGATGAACCCGGCGCCCGGCTCGGGCCTGGCGAGCACTCCGGCGTCGACCCGCGTCCCTTCTGGATAGACGATCAGGGCGTGGCCGGCCTTCAACAGGTCGAAAGACCGCCGCAGCGCGGTGCGGTCGGCGGTGTGACGGACGACTGGAAATGCGTGGTAGCTGGTGAACAGCCACCGCAGGTGCGGTTTTCGAAAGTACTCCGACTTGGCCATGCTCCACGAATCTGAGCGCGGCAGGAACGCGGGCACCATCGGCGGATCGAGCGTGCCGAAATGGTTGGGGCAAACGAGCAACGGTCCTTCGCGCGGCACGTTCTCCAGCCCCTCGACCTTGAACAGCCCGACCAGGTAGGTGCGCGTCATGAAGCGCATGAGGCCGCGGAAAAAGGCGTAGATCACTTTCCTTCGCGCACGTGCCGCACGATGCGATCCACCACCTCGTCGAGGTCGAGCTGGTCGGTGTCGATGATCACGGCGTCTTCCGCCGGCCGCAACGGCGCGACGGGCCGGTTAGAGTCCACGCGGTCTCTCAGCTCGACCTCCTTGCGCATCGACTCCTCGTCGACGCGCTCGCCCCGACGTTCGTACTGCGCGGCGCGCCGGCGGACCTTCTCGTCGAGGCTGGCGACCAGGAAGAACTTGTGGCCGGCGTCAGGAAATACGACCGTGCCGATGTCGCGCCCGGCCATCACCACTCCTGAGCGAGCCATGCGACGCTGTTGATTCACCAGTGCTTTCCGCACACCCGGTATGGCCGAGATGACCGGGAGTGCGTCGGCGTAATCGGTGTCGTAGATGCCGTCTGACAGCTCCACTCCATCCGCCCACACGCGCTCGCCGTCGATGCGAATCGGCGTCGACTCTGCCAGCCTGGTCATCGCATCGGCGTCATGTGGATCGATACCGCGCTCGGCCGACAGCCGCGTGACAGCGCGATACATCAGCCCGCTGTCGATGAACGGAAGGCCGAGCTTTTCCGCGACCCGACGGCCGACGGCCGACTTGCCGGAGGCCACTCCGCCGTCGATGGTGACGATCACCTCGCGTCGAGACCCGTCGCCCGCCGCAGCGCGGCGACCTCGCCGCTCGACAGGACGCGCCACCCGCCGGTCTTCAGACGTCCGAGTCGGAGCGGCCCATAACCGGTGCGCCGCAGCGACTGCACTTTGTGCCCAACGGCCTGGACCATGCGCCGGACCTGGCGGTGCCGCCCCTCGCGAATGATCAGGCGCAGCTCGGCCCGACCCGAGTCGCGATCGCCGGTCGTCGCTCGGATGAGCTCGACTTCCGCCGGCGCGGTCACCCCGTCGTCGAGCTCGACCCCGCGGCGCAGCGCCTCGAGGTCGCGGCTGGTCGGAACGCCGGCCACCACGACCTCGTACTCCTTGGGCACTTTGTAGCGGGGGTGTGTGAGCCGGTAGGTCAGCTCCCCGTCATCGGTGAGCAGCAGGAGGCCGGTGCTGTCCGCGTCGAGCCTGCCGACCGGGAACAGGCGATGGCCGCCGCTCCCCTCTTCCCCAACCACGTCGAGCACGGTCGTCCGCGAGGACTCGTCGCGAGCGGTCGTGATCACGCCCAGGGGTTTGTTCAGCATCAGGTGGCGATGCGTAGTAGGCGGCTTGACGAGCCGGCCGTCAACGGTGACGCGGTCCTTATCTGGGTCGATGACCATGCCCGAGGCTGGTGGCCGCACCCCGTTGACGCGGACCGCGCCCGACGCGATGAGCGCGTCGGCGGCGCGCCGGCTGGCCACGCCCGCGCGGGAGAGAAAGCGGTTCAGCCGTTCTCGAGGCGCGGCCGCGGAGCCAGTCGGCGGATCTTCGGCGCCCATGCGGCCCACTCCCTCCCGGGCTTTCAGCCCGGGGGCCCCAGCGGTGTGCGCTGCTCGCTCACGAATGCGCGATGCGCTCGCTGCGCTGCTCGGCGCTTCGCCCGGATCTGGGCCACCTGGATCACCGAATCTCTCGCCGAGGGTCCGCGTCCGCGCCTCCGCGTTGCGGAAGCTCCTGGCCGTCTTTTGGCGTGGGTAGATGCTCCAGGGACTCGAGCCCCATCACCTGGAGGAACCGCATCGTGGTCCCGTACAGCTTCGGCTGGCCCGGCCCCGAGCCTCGTCCGACCTCGATGATGAGATCTCGCAGCTCCAGGTTGCCCAGCACGCTCTCGCAGTTGACGCCGCGAACGTCTTCAATGCGCGCGCGCGAGACCGGCTGCTGGTAGGCGACGATGGCGAGCGTTTCGTACGCGGCCTGCGACAGCCGCCCGGACACTTCCGGCCGCAGCGCGCGACGCACCGCGGCTGCGTACTCGGGCCTGGTCGCGAGGTGGATCTCGTCGTGGTGGCGCATGAGCATCACGCCGCGGCCCTCGAGGGCTTCCCGAAGGCTCTCCAACGCACCCTCGACGCTGTTGCGGTCCGTGTCGGTCGCCTGTTGGAGCTCGCGGAGCTTCAGCGGCCGGTTGGAGCTGAACAGGATCGCCTCGATGGCCGCCGAGACGTCGTTCACGCGGCCGGCTCACGCAGCTCGACGTGGATCGGGCCGAATCGCTCCTTCTGCCGCACGCGGACCGCGGAGCGTCTGACCAGCTCGAGCACCGCGACGAACGTGATCACCGCTTCGAGCCGATCCTCTGATTCGAGGATTAGCTCGACGAGCTCAATCGGACCATCACGCAGCCGGCCGGTGATCAGCTCGAGCTTTTCCTGCAGCGTCCACGTCCGGCCCTGGACGACCAGCGGTCGAGGCGGGATGCGCGCGAGAACGCTGTTGAAGGCCGCGACCAGGAAGTCGACGTCGAGCGCTTCCTCCTGTCCGCCCGCCTCGACCGGACGTGCGGGCGGAGGAAACGCGAACGTCTCCTGCTGCGCACGCTCGAGCAGCTCGCCGGCGATCTCCTTGTAGGCGCGATACTCCTCGAGGCGCTGACGCACCTCGTCCTCCCAGCCCAACAGCTCGGTCTCCTCATCGGTCGGGGCCTCGCCGGGCAGCAGGCGGATCGACTTGAGCAGGAGCAGCCGCGCGGCCATCCACAGGAATTCGGCCATCTCCTGGGCGTCGGGCATCTCGCGCGCCGCGACCTCAACCAGGTAGGCGTCGGTCACCTTCGCCAGTGAGACCTTGAAGATGTCGACCTCCTCTCGTTCGACCAGCGCGAGGAGAAGCTTCAGCGGACCTTCGAACACAGGCGTGTTGACACTCAATGACGCGGGCCCGCCGGATTCCACGAGGGGCAAGCCTATCTCAGATCCCGCAGTGGGGCCGGTGGTTCCGCCTCGGTGGCGCCAACGGAGCTCAAAGGTCGCTGTCGACGCACGCCGCTGGATACAACGAGGCGAAATTCGCGCGACCGAGTCGCCGGCATCTAGCGGCGCGCCTCTTCCAAAAGCTCGTGGGCGCGAGCCACTGCTTTGGCCGTGACACCGCCGCTCATCATTCGCGCCAGCTCGCGCGCCTTCTCGTCCTCGCTCGCGAGCTCGCGCACCTTGACCACGTTGCGTCCGTCGCTTCCAGGCATTTTTTCGACCACGAGGTGATGGTCGGCGAACGACGCGATCTGCGCGAGGTGCGTGACGACAAGCACCTGATGGCGCGCGCCGAGCGCCTTCAGCCGCAGGCCGACCTGGATCGCGGCCTCGCCTCCGATGCCGGCGTCAACCTCGTCGAAGACGAGCGTGGGCAGCCGGTCCGCATCCGCGCCCACGGTCTTGATCGCGAGCATCACGCGCGCCAGCTCGCCGCCCGAGGCGACTTTCGCCAGGGCCGCGATGGGTTCGCCCGGGTTGGCCGAGAACATCATCTCAGCCGCCTCTGCGCCCGCTGGTCCGATCTCCGCGTTCTGGACGAGCGCCACCTCGAAGCGCGCTCCCTCCAGGCGCAGGCCTTGCAGCTCCGCCGCGACCGATTTCTCCATCCGGCGGGCCGCCGCGGTGCGCGCTTTCGTGAGGCGTGTCGCGCCCGCCTCGAGGTCAGCGCGGCGCCTGTCGCGGTCCGCCGCTGCAGCGGCGATGGCGGAATCGAGGTCCTCGGTCGAGCCGAGCTGGAGCTCGAGACGCTCGCGCTCCTGGATCGCCGACTCGATCGAGCCTCCGTGCTTGCGCTTGATCGCGTCCAGCTCGGCGAGGCGCGCCTCGATCGCTTCCAGGCGGCCAGGGTCGGAGTCGAGCAGCTCGACGTAGCGGCGCACGGCGGCCGCCACATCTGACATCTCCTCCGCCAGGGACTCCAAACGTGTCGCGTGCTCGGCGAGCCTCGCGTCGAGCGCAGCCGCCGACATGATCGAAGCTGCGGCGCGGCTCAGGCTCTCCTCGCGAAGCGCGTCCATCGCCTCCTGCCCCAGCTCGGCCAGGCGGGCGGCATGCCGCATCGCGCTTCGCTCGGCGCCGAGCTCCTCGTCCTCGCCGATCCTCGGGTCGGCGCGGCGGAGCTCGTCCAGCTGCCAGCGGAGGTATTCCTGCTCCCGCAGGCCGCGCGATCGGAGTTGCTCCAGGTCGCGCAGCACGTTGGACGCGGCCACCCACGCCGAATGCGTCGTGGCGACCGCGGCGCGCGCCTCGAGCGCCGCCCCGTAGGCGTCGAGCAGCTCGGTCTGCGTGTCGCCGTCGAGCAGCGCGTGGTGCTCGTGCTGGCCGTGGATCGCGACGAGGTTCTGGCCGAGCTCGCGGAGCTGCCCCGGCGTGGCGGTACGTCCATCGATGTGCGCCACGCCGCGCTTGCCGATCTCGCGCTGCAGAACCACCGAATCGAAGACCGCTTCGACGCTTGCGCGGTCGGCGCCGTGCCGGACCTGGTCGGCGCCTCCGCGCGCGCCCAGTGCCAGGCTGAGCGCGTCGATGATCAGCGACTTGCCGCTGCCGGTCTCGCCGGTAAGCAGGTTCAGGCCCGGACCGAATCTGACGTTCGACTCCGCGACCAGGGCAAGGTCGCGGACCTTCAGCTCCTTGAGCACGAGCTACTTCTTCGGAACGAGTGGGCGGCCCCAACCAAGCTTGTCGGCGAGCCGCTGGTAGAAGGCCTCCGGCGGGCTGTAGCGGACAACCATCAACGGCCGCGCGTACGAACCGCAGCGGACCTTGTCCCCGGTGGCGACGGCGCGTCCGCGACGCCCGCCGTCCACGCGCATCTCGGCAGGTCCCCTGACGACCGCAAGCGTGATGTCCTGGCCAGGCGCGAAGACGATCGGCCTGACGGTGAGCGCGAACGGGCTCATCGGGACGAGCAGCAGGTCGCCCAGCGTGGGTTCCAGGATCGGCCCTCCGCTCGCGAGCGCGTAGGCGGTCGATCCGCTTGCTGTCGCGACGATCGCGCCGTCCGCGTCGATCACGCCGACCTTGTGTCCTCCGACGTCGATCTCCAGGCGCAGGATGCGCGCCTCGCCCGAATGGTCGACCACGACCTCGTTCACGCCGATCGCGCGAGCCAGGCTGCGGCCGTCCCTGAGCAGAGTGACCTCGAGCATGGTCCGGTCCTCGATGCGATAGAGGCCGTCGATGAAACGTGTGAGCCCGTGCTCGAGCTGGTCGGCGTCAAGCTCGGTGAGAAAGCCCAGCCGGCCGAGGTTGACGCCAAGGATCGGGATGCCCCGCGGAGCCGCCAGCTTGGCGCCAGCCAGAAATGTGCCATCGCCGCCAAGCGTGAGGATCAGGTCGGTCCCCTTCAGGAGTCCGTTCGCCGTCTCGGCGGGGACATCGCGCGGAACCTCGATCGCCTCTATGCCGCGCTCCTTGATCTCGCTCACCGCGTGGTCGACCATCGACTGGTCCGCGCCCGGTCCGCGCACGACGCAGAACTTCATCGTCCGTCCGGCCGCAGGTGGACGAAGACCTCGCGGTTGCCGTCCGCCCCCGTCACCTCGGACGGCGCCTCGCCGAGCACCGCGTACCCGTTGGCCGAGCACCAGTCCCGAAACCGCTGCAGCGCGGCTTCGATCGCCGAGGGGTCACGCACGATTCCGCCCTTGCCCACCTCGGACCGCCCGACCTGGAACTGCGGCTTGAACAAAGCGACGACATCCGCTTGCGGCGCCGCGCGCAACACCGCGGGCAGGACCTTCTCGAGACCGATGAAGGAGACGTCGACGACGACCAGCGTGACCGGTTCCGGAAAACCTTCCAGGTCTCGTGCGTTGACGCGCTCGATGACGACGACCCGCGCGTCTTGCCGAAGACGCCAGTGCAGCAGGCCGCGGCCGACGTCGACGGCGTACACCTTCGCCGCCCCGCGGCGCAGCAATATGTCGGTGAAGCCGCCCGTCGAAGCGCCGATGTCCGCGCAGACCCGCCCGCTTGGATCCACGCCGAATCGTTCGAGCGCCGGCGCGAGCTTCAGCGCTCCGCGGCTCGCGTAGCCGGGCTCGGCATCCACTGCGATCGGTGCGTCTTCGCTGACGGTCCGGGCCGGGGTCCGAACTGTCTCGCCCGCGACGCGGACCTTGCCCGCCAGGATCAACGCCTGCGCCCGCTCCCGCGACTCCGCCAGTCCGCTCCTGGTGACCAGGACATCCAGGCGGGGCATCAGCCCGCCCAGGGGATCAGCCCGACCACCAGTCCGATCACCGCCCCGACCAGCACCTCGAGCGGAGTGTGGCCGAGTAGCTCGCGCAGCCTCGCTTCCTGGACGCCCCGCATGTGGACGAGGTCCTCGACAAGGCGGTTCAAGACCTCCGCCTGCCGCCCCGCGGCGCGCCGAAGGCCTGCCGCGTCGTACATGACCACGAACGTGAAGATAAGCGCGATCGCGAACTCGGGAGAAGTGGGGCCGGAATATTTACCAACCGCGGTGGTCAGCCCGGCCACGATCGCGCTGTGGCTGCTCGGCATGCCACCGGTCTCGGCGAGGACCCGCAGGTTTAGCCGCCGCTGGCGGACCGAGTAAAGGGTGAGCTTGGCGATCTGCGCGATGCCCCACGCGATCAGGGGGGCCAGCAGGTATTTCATTCGGTCAGCAATTGTGCCGTTTCCCCGGCGCGCACCTCGAGCGCGGCCAGGCGGGCCTGCGCCTCGCCGAGCAGGCGCACGGCCCGCTGGTGAGCGGCCACCAGCTCATCCAGGGGTGCCGTCCCGTCGGCCAGCCTGGCGATGGTGGATTCGAGGTCGGCGAGCAGGTCGTCGAAAACCGGCGCTTGACTCAAGTCGCGGTCGCGGCCACCCGGCCCAGGATGCCGTTCACGAACCGACCGGCTTCATCGCCCGAAAAGGTCTTGGCGAGCTCGATCGACTCGTTGATCGCGGCCTTGGTCGGGACGTGGCGGTCGATCGCGATCTCGTAAACGGCGATGCGCAGGATGATGCGGTCCACCTTCGCCATCTGTTCGATCTTCCAGTGCTCGGACGTCTCGCTGAGGATCGCGTCGAGCTTTTCCCGATTCGCGAGCACGCCGTGCACAAGCTGTCCCGCGAAGTTCGCGATCTCCTCGGTGGCCGCGCCCTCTGACGCGTGGTAGCGCAGCACCTCGTCCGCGTCGTCGCCGGTGCCTTCGAGCTGGAAAAGGACCTTGAGCGCCAGCTCGCGGGCCTGGTGCCGCTTACCCATCCGCGCAGGCCGTCTTACGTTGCGAACGCGACGCTCGAGACGAAGACGTTCACCTCGCCGACCTCCAGGCCGAGCATCCGCTCCGTCGCCTCGACGACGTTGGCCTGCACAGCCGCGGCGACGTCCGCGAGCCTGGCCTCCGACGCAACGGTGATGAAAACCTCGAGATGGATCGAACGATCGCCCTCGATGTGCACACGGACTCCGCGATGCGCCGCCTGGCGACGGACCCAGTCACCGAAGTGACGGGCCGCGGCCTCGTCCATACCCTCCACACCTTCGACTTCCTGAGCGGCCAGCGCTGCGATGCTCGCGATCACCTCGTTGGCCACACGAACCGCCCCCAGCGAACCGTTCTCACCCATAACCGCCTGATCCTACACACCCAACCCCCCATCCGGCCCGGCCGCTGCGCAGCGGGGCCACCTTCCCCAGCCAGTGGGGAAGGGAAGTGAAGCGGTTTACGCGCGTTCCACGTACGAGTGGTCGCGCGTGTCGACTCGGATCACATCCCCGGACTGGATGAACAGCGGCACCTGGATCGTGGCGCCGGTTTCCAGCTTCGCGGGCTTGGTCGCGCCCGACACCGTGTCGCCCTTGAAACCAGGGTCGGTGGAGACCACCTTCAGGTCCACGTTGATCGGCAGCTCGACGCCGATGAGCCGGTCCTGGTAGCGCTGCAGGAACACGGTGTCACCCTCCTTCAGCAGCGGCAGGATCGACTCGAGCATGTCCTCGTCCACGGGGACCTGGTCATACGTCTTCGTGTCCATGAAGTAGTGGTGCGTGCCGTCGGAGTAGGAGTACGTCGCCTCGGTGCTGTCGATGCGCACCGTCTTGTACTTGTCGCCGCTGCGGAAGCTCTGCTCGAAGATCGAGCCCGTGAGGACGTTGCGCAGCTTGGCCTTGATCACCGCGCCGGCGCGCGCCAGCTTGATGTGCTCGACGCTGACGATGGACAGCAGCTGGCCGTCCATCTCGAACATCGTCCCGTTCCGGAAATCATTGGTTGAAATCATTCCTGTGCCGCCAGAAACTCCAGTGCCATCTCATATCCCGCAAAACCGAGCCCGGTAATCACGCCCCGGGCCGCGCGGGCGGTCACGCTTTTGGACCTGAACTCCTCGCGAGCGTGGATGTTCGAGAGGTGGACTTCCACGACCGGCAGCGCGAGCGCCTGCAGGCAATCGTAGAGGGCGAGCGAGTAGTGGGAGAGGGCGGCAGGGTTGATGACGATCCCGGCCGAACCCGGCCCATGCTCCTGCAGGTAGTCGATGATGTCGCCCTCGTGGTTGCTCTGGTAGAAGCTCACCTCCAGGCCCAGGCTCTTGGCCTTCGACGCGATGGTGGCTTCGAGGTCCTGCAGCGAGCGGGTGCCGTAGATGTGGGGCTCGCGCTTGCCGAGCAGGTTGAGGTTGGGGCCGTTGACCACCACCACCCGCTTCATTCCAGCGACCTCGTGACGACGCGGCGGACAAGAGCGCTTGGGATGGCATGGCCGATCTCGGCGTGGCCGATCCGCCGCGGCATCACCCACGCGACCTTGCCCCGGCGCGCCTTCTTGTCGAGCGCCATGGCGGCGAGGACCCGCTTCGGCTCGACGTGCGGTGGCTTGTCGGGCAGGCCGAAAGCCTCCAGCAGCGCGTCCTGGGACTCGACCAGGCGCTTGCTGCACAGCTCTCGCGACAGCGCGATCCGGGCCGCGACCCGCATGCCAAACGCCACGGCTCGTCCATGGGTGATCCGGAAGCCGGTCGCCGCCTCGAGGGCGTGGCCGGCGGTGTGGCCGTAGTTGAGGATGGCCCGCGGGCCGCGGTCGCGCTCGTCCTTGGCGACGATCAGCGCTTTGGCCGCGACGCAGCGGAAGACGATCCGCTCCAGCATCGAGGTGTCGCCCTCGAGCAGGCGCGGGCTGTTCCGCTGCAGCAGGTCGAAGAGGCCTCTGTCCATGGCGACGGCGTACTTTACAACCTCGGCGAACGCGTCTCTGTAGTTCGCGGCCGGGAGCGACTCGAGCGTCGTGATGTCCGAGATGACCGCCGCCGGCTGCCAGAACGTGCCGACCGCGTTCTTCGAGCGCCGCCCGTTGATGCCCGTCTTGCCGCCGATGCTGGAATCGACCATCGCCAGCAGCGTCGTCGGCACGGCGACCAGGCGCACCCCCCGCTGCCAGACGGAGGCCGCGAAGCCGGCCAGGTCGCCGACAGTGCCGCCACCCACCGCGATGACGCAGCCCCCTCGGTCGATCTGCTGCCGCTCGAGGAAGCCGAGCACGCTCTGGAGCTGCTCCATCGACTTCGAACGCTCGCTGGCCGGGATCGCATGGATGGAGGTCTTCAGGCCGGCGCGCTTGATCGCCTTGGCGACCTTGACCGCGTAAGGTCGGGCGTTGGTGTCCGTGACGATCGCAGCTCCAGTCGGGTCGAGCCGGGTGATCACGTTGCGGAGCTCGCGGTGGAGGTCCGTGCCGATCAGGACCGGGTAGCCGCCTGACGACGAGTCGAGGATCAGGCGGACCAAAGCTTCAACACCTCGTCAGCCAACACGCCGGCCGGCTGAGTCCCGTCAACCCTGTGCATTGCCTCCTCATAACGTGCCCGGCGGCGGTCGTACAGGGCTCGGACCTCCGGCTCGGTTCGGCTCGTGATCAGCGGGCGCCCGGGCAGGTTGCGAATTCGGTCCCAGATGGTCTCGAAGGGTACGTCGAGGAAGACCGTCACCGCGCGGCTCGAGATGAGGCGCCAGTTGTCGTCGTCGAGGACGACGCCTCCGCCAAGCGCGACCACGGAGTCCGGTTGGAGCACCGATGGCAGGGTTTCCTTCTCGAAAGCGCGGAACGCGTCCTCGCTGTGCGTGGCGAAGATCTCGGCGATCGACATGCCGGCCTTGTCCTCGACCAGATGGTCCAGGTCAAAAAACAGTGTGTTCGCGCGCTGCGCGGCAAGCGCGCCGACGAGAGTCTTGCCCGACCCCATGAAGCCGAGCAGCGCGAGCGGCTTGCGACCGGTTATAGGCCGCTCGGGTTCGCTGGAACCGCGGACGTGGGGGGCGACGCGGTCGCTCCGCCGCCTCGACGCTTCTCCGAGAGCATGAAGACCTGGTCCCGGAAGTCTCCCGGCTTGGGCAGGTGGTCGAGCACCTCCGCGCCCTGCGCTCCGGCGGCGTCGACCTCCACCCGGCCGTAGCCCAACATCCGGCCGATCACCGACTGCTTCGTCGTGCAGTCCTGCACTCGGTCGATCGGGATGATCTTCTCCTGGCGCCCGAAGACGCCCGTCTCGATCTTGATTCGCTGGTCGGTCAGCGTGTAGGTGATCGATTGCCACCGGATCCACACCACCACCAACCACACGATCGCGAGGGCGATCACGCCCAGCGTCAGATAGGTACGCAGTTTCGGGACGTAGAAATTGTCGGGGCCGAGGAGGGTGAAGTCGGCTACCGCGACGACGATCACGAGCACCGCTGGCACGACCAGGCTCTTGATGAGCGTGATCCAGTGCGGGTGATCTTGCAGGACGAGGTTCTCGCCGGGGAGGAGCTTGCTCATGGGCGCCTATTGTGAAGTATGAGAGGGAACCCAAATGGTTCCCTCTGAGTGTCAACCTTTCGGATTGTCCGGAGGGTTGGCTCCTGGTTCCCTCTGCCGCCGGTGGCTTTGATGAGTCTTGCCGCCTTCCGGATCAAATAGGACCGGTCGGCGTGACTTCA